>ERZ724508.88-NODE-88-length-61583-cov-7.129274_pt1 | contig 61583 bp, 61 predicted proteins | sample MGYA00376041_ERZ724508 | MGnify/ENA primary metagenome ERZ724508 (study PRJEB28724, sample SAMN07190887) | wastewater metagenome | isolation source: effluent of sewage treatment plant in Hong Hong | place: USA: Christiansburg, Virginia | collected 2016-03-01 ...
TTTGAAGAGTATCATGAAAATGGGATATTGAAAAAGAAGGGTCAATATGCTGCAGGTACCATGACTGGAGTTTGGCTGAGTTATTATGATAACAAACAATTGTTGGACTCAGGATCATATAACAATATGGGTGCTCTTGTAGGGAAATGGGTTAGTTATTATAAGAATGGGAATCTTGAACAAATTTCGAAGTATGACCTTAAAGGGAAAAAGTCGGGAGATCAAAAGGAATATGATGTTGATGGAATACTTCATGGTGTTTATATTTATTCAGACAATCAATTAACGTCTTATACCATTTATGATAAGAAAGGTGTTGTTGTTTCTACTGGTAAAGTAAAAGGCGGTACACTTGTTTATAAAACGTATTACCCAGATGGCAAAACCTTGAGTGCGGAAGGAATATTTAAAGATGGGATGCAAGAAGGTGAATGGAAATTTTACAATCAAAATGATTTTTTAGAAACCAAAAGTCAATATTCAAAAGGTGAGTTGAATGGCTTAACGATTAATTATTATTCAAATGGTTTTGTAGAGTCTGAAAAATATTATAAAAATGGCATCGGGGATGGCTTATTTAAAGCGTATTATAGAAACAAACAACTTGAACGTATTGGCTATTTAGTAGAAGATCAAAAGCAAGGATATTGGTTGGGTTATTACCCAAATGGTAAAAAAGAATATGAATATTATTATTTGGATAATGAAAAGTATCGGTATAATACAGAATACTCGGAAACTGAATTGAAAAAAAGGGAAGAATACTACGAATATGGATTTGTGAAATTTATAAATCATTTTGATACCTTAGGTGCTGTAGCTTATACAAATAATTTCCCCAAAGGAACGGGTGAATATAAAACAGTATACCCAAATGGAAAATCCAAAGTGCAGTATCAAATGAAGAACGGATTAATCGATGGTGTGTTGACCTTTAAATATAGTAATGGCTCTGTGGAAGAGACTTTGAAATATGTTCGAGGGAAACGTTCAGGTGAAATCAAAAATTTTGATGAAGATGGTACCCTAGCTATTTTAGGGAATTTTAAAAACAATCTTAGAGAAGGATTGTGGAAATATTATTATCCAAATCAAAAAATTGAGTCAATTGGAGTTTATAAAAGAGGGTCGAAAGATAGCTTGTGGGTTGATTATTTAGAAAGTGGCTATAAAGACTTTGATATTAATTGGGATATGGATGTATATGACGGAGCAATTAATTATTACTCAGCAGATCTTCCTAACGTGGTTATTTTTGTTCGTAATTTTGAAGATGATGTTGTTAAAAGTTATTCCTATCCTGGGGTAGATGGGAAACTTGTTGCTGCAATTCCTGTATATTACGAAACGGCCGATTACAAGTCTACGTATCCTTCCGGAACTAAAGCTATTGAGTATTCGTCTATAAAGGGACGTAGAGATGGAACGTATAAAGAATTCTTTTCAACCGGTGTACTTCATTCTGAAATAAATTATGTGTTCGGAATGAAAGAAGGAAAAGCTACGGAGTACTTCTTAAATGGAAAAATATCTAAACAAGAAAACTATCTATACGGTGAAAAAGATGGTGTATGCAAAACATTCTATGCAAATGGTTCGGTGAAATCGGTTGAAGTATATGTTTTGGGTAAATTAAATGGAACCTGCATGTATTACGATCAGATGGGTAAGTTAACGAGAAAATTATTTTATAGAGACGGTATTGTTTATTAAATCATGCACATGCAGCAAACAAAAAGTACATTTCTTTTCATATTGATGCTACTCTCATTTTCTGGGATAGCACAAACACTTTCTACAAAAGAATATCTGTCGAAATATCCAGGAGAAAATGCTGCTTATCTGGTAAAGCGACAAACGTTTAAGATGGACTTAATTAAAGACACCTTAAGTTTAAATGCCGAGCATTTAGATGAGTGCTTCTACTTGAATGAAAATGCAAAAAATCGTTCGGAGGATAAAATTTATTCAGGTACATTAAATCCAGTTTCTAACATTCATGCAGAAACCAAAGCACTTGATGAAAAAGGGAAATATAAAATATATCCAGTAAAGCAATTTAGCTTATCGCCTTCATATAGCTCTGGGGTATTTTATGATGATATGAAGGAATATAAATTTGTATATCCTCAATTGAAAGAAGGTTCAATCACAAAGCTTTCATATACAACTAATTATTTATTGCCTCAACTTATTTCTCCGTATAATTTTGCCGCAGAGTATCCATGCGATCTTTCAGAGTTGGTGTTGGTGTGTAACAATTCAATTGAATTTGATACGCTTTTGTATAATGTAGCACCAAGTCAAATTGAATATACTCAGATTAAAAAAGGAAATTATACCACACATACATGGCGTATGAAAAATTTGCCATCCATTGTATTTGAGGGACGCTCATTAAGCATTGGATACTATTCACCTCAAATATTTATTAAGGTAAATAAAATCAATACGCCAAATGGGAATCGAATTTACTTTGAAAACCAACAAGGCTTGTACAATTGGTTATATACCTTTGTAGAGAAAGTTCAAAATGAAAAAGATCCTTCTATAAAACAATTGTCTGATTCACTTAAAGCTGTTTCTAAAACGGATTATGAACTATCAAAAAATATATTCTATTGGGTACAAGACCATGTGAATTATGTAGCCTTTGAAGATGGGTATGGTGGATTTGTACCTAGAGCTGCTTCGGATGTTTATAAAAAGCGGTATGGTGACTGTAAGGATATGGCCAATTTAATTTCGGTTATCCATAAATCTGCTGGCTTGGATGCACATATTGCATGGATAGGTACGCGGGATATTGCGTATAAAATTACGACAATGCCTTCGCCTTGTAATTTTAATCACATGATTGCAGAAGTGAATATAAATGATTCTACTTATTTCTTAGATGCAACGGGCAAGTATCAACCATTTGGTTTTCCGACGGATCACATTCAAGGAAAGCAAGCATTGATTTCTTTAACGGGTAAAACATTTAAAATTGTTGAAGTACCCGTATTACCTAAAGAAAGAAATACAGTGTACGATAGTGTAAAGTGTACATTAACAAATATGCGTTTAAAAGGCGTGGGTTATAGAACCGTTGCGGGTTATCCTAAAATAAATTTTACCTATCGATATGTAAATGCACATAAAGAAGAAAAGACTCAATATTTAAACAGCTATTTGAAATTTGGTAATAATAAGTGTAGCATAAGTAATGCTAGTGTAAAAAATATTGAAGATCGAGATTCGAAACTTATTTTTAATTATGACTACGAATTGCCAGACTATGTTGTAAGCTATCAAGATGAGGTATTTGTAAACCTTCATTTATTTAAAATGTTTAACGCAGACCTCGTTGATACGTTAACGAGAAAATTGGATTTCATGCATGATAATACCACACTTCTAAATGAAGTAATTGTATTTGAAATTCCAGAAGGGTATAATGTGAAAAATATTCCCTTAAATAAATCGTATTCCTATGATAAAGCAGGATTTGATTTTGTATATGAAAAATCGGGACGGACGATTACATTGAGAAAGTCAATTTATATGAATTCGTTAATGATAGAAAAGAAAGAATTTAACGAATGGAATAAAATGATTTCAGAAATGAATAAATCATACAAGGAAAATATTACATTGAAAAAAAATAAATAATATAAAAATGAAAAAATGTTTAATAGGTATCTCCTTATTTTTTGTTTCACTTATAACATTTGCAGAATTTGAAAATGCAGACTATACTTGGGAGGCAAGTCCCAAAAGACATGCATTAACAAGCGAGGATGAAGCTGAAAATACTGTTCGCATTAAAGATGTGCGTATTCTCGAATACGCATACAATGATGCTCGTTTATTAGAAATGATACAAGTCGTTCATAAAATCATTCGAGTAAACAACGATGCTGCAGTGAATGAGAATAATAAAGTATTTATTTCTATGCGTGATGTGAGTGATTTACTTCAGCTTCATGTTCGTTCCATTAGTAAGTCTGGTAAAATAACAGAATTAGATAAAGGTAATATTAAGGAGATTGATGATGTTGAAAAAAATCATGGGTATAAAATATTTGCTATTGAAGGAGTAGAGGTTGGTTCTGAAATTGAATACATATATATATTAAAGCGTACACCTGAGTTTTATGGTCGTGAATATGTACAGCTTGGAACCTTAAATAAAGATGTAACGATAAAAATTATTTGTCCAGAGAACCTAACTTTTGAAACGAAATCATTCAATGGTTTTCCGACAATGAAGGATACCACGTATAATGAAAAGAATTATTTAACAGTACAAAATGTTTCTGTACCCGTTTTGCTTGAAGAAGAGTTCGCAAATTATGAACGCAATAGAATGCGTGTTGAATACAGACTCTCTTACAACACCTATCGCAACGATGGTAAATCTAAGTTGTTTACATATGCTGAAGTTGCAAAAAATATTTATGCAAATACACACCCAGTTGATACAAAATCCGATAAGGCTGTTTTAAAATTAATTAGCACAATTGGTTTGTCAAGCCTTGTTAATCCAGAAGATAAAATTAAAGCCGTTGAGAAATATGTAAAAAATAATATTGTTTTGGTAGAATCTGGCTCCACGCAATTTAGCACCTTGTCGTCTATATTGAAGGGCAAGCAAGCAAATGAAACGGGCTTGGTTATTTTGTATAATAAAATATTTGAACTGGCTAAGATTAAATACGAATTGGTAATGACATCCGATCGTATGGATTTACCCTTTGATGAAACCTTCGAATCTTGGGATTATTTAACAAAATATGTATTTTATTTCTCTACTACAGAAAAGTTTTTTGCTCCAACTGAAGTGGGCATGCGCTATCCAATGATTCCGTATAGCTATTTGGATAATTATGGCCTATTCATAAAGCCAGTTGTTATTGGAGAAATAAAGTCTGCGGTATCGGAAGTTCGGTATATAGGAGAAAACTCTTCTAAAGAAACGTATGATAACTTAGATATAAATCTTTCATTTAAAATGGAAGATGATAAGGTGTTGATAGATTTGACTAGGTCTTTAGGCGGGTATTCTGGTAATGGAATTGTAGCATTTTACGATTTAATTAGTGATGAGGATAAAAATAAAATTCTTAAAGAATTGGCTGAAAGTACCGTTGAAGATGCACAAATGATAAAAGGTGAAGCAAAAAATACAGATAGAAATAACTGTACATTTTATGTGCCTCTTTTATTGGATTTGAAAATGGAATCCTCTTCGTTATTAGAAAGTGCTGGAGATAAATTTATTTTCAATATTGGGAAAGTCATTGGGCAACAATCTCAATTGTATCAAGAAAAACAACGTAAACAGCCTGTTGAATGTGATTACAATCGTTCGTATATGCGTAAAATTGTAATCAATATTCCGGATGGTTATAAAATGGAAAATCTAGACCAATTGATTCTTTTTAAAGAGATTAAAAATGCTAAAGGAGAAGTGACCTGTAAATTCAAATCCGAATATAAGATAGAAGGAACGAAAGTTATTGTTTCCATCGAGGAATTTTATTCTCAGTTACATTACCCTCTATCAGAGTTTGAACAGTACAGAAGTGTTGTAAATGCAGCCGCTGATTTTAATAAAGTAGCAGTGTTGCTTCAAAAAAAATAACATGAATAAAGTCGTTTTAGTTACGGGCGGAAGTTCGGGTATTGGGAAATCCATTTGTTTATACTTGCATCAAAGAGGCTTTGTTGTTTATGGTACAAGCAGAAATCCAAATCGGTATAAAGATGAAGTACCTTTTAAATTGATTGCGCTAGATGTATTGGATGAATCAACAATAACTCCTGCATTAAAAACAATCATTGATGCAGAAGGCAAATTGGATGTGTTGATTAACAATGCAGGCATCGGAATGTTGGGTTCTATTGAAGATAGTACTGCCGAAGAGGTAAAAGAAGTATTTGAAACAAATGTATATGGTATTTTACGTACCATGCAGGCTGTTCTGCCTCATATGCGCGAACGTAAAAGCGGATTGATTATAAACGTAAGTTCAATTGCAGGTTACATGGGTTTGCCCTATAGAGGCATCTATAGCGCTACTAAAGCATCTGTTCACATGATAACCGAAGCGATGCGTATGGAATTGAAACCATATGGCGTGCGTGCATGTGTGGTTGATCCGGGAGATTTTGCAACTAATATCAGCGAAAATAGAAGAGTGGCAAAGGCCGGTAGGTCAGGATCTGTTTATGTTGCAGAAATAAGCCGAGTTGAAGCAATGATTAATGCAGAAGTGGCGCATTCATCGGATCCTATATTAATGGGAAAAGCAATTGAGAGAATGATTCATGCGTCAAATCCAGATATCAATTATGTAGTAGGAAAGCCCATGCAAAAGCTTTCCATCCTTGTACGTAGGTTGGTCCCTAAAAAATGGTTTGAAAAAATCATAGCTTCGCATTATAAAATGCCGAATTAATTGTAATTTGTTATAAATCAGTTGTTAATAATAGTATCAAAAAAGCGATAAATTTCGTAATTTGCGATACTAATAATTTTAAAAATATGAATCCTTGGCATGATGTTTCTTATGGAGAAAATTCTCCATCAATTGTTCAATGTATTATTGAAATCCCTAGCGGAAGCAAAGCAAAATATGAATTAGATAAAGAATCTGGTTTATTGCGTTTGGATCGTGTGCTTTTTTCTTCTGTTCATTATCCTGCAAACTATGGTTTTATTCCTCGCACGTATTGCGACGATAAAGATCCCTTAGATGTATTGGTTATTTCTCAAATAGAAGTAGTTCCGTTTTGCATTGTAAATGCAAAAGTAATTGGTGTAATGCGTATGTTAGATGGTGGCGAAAGTGATGACAAAATCATTGCTGTAGCAGCTGACGATATTTCGGTGAATCACTACAATGATATTACAGATTTGCCTCCACATTTAATTTTAGAAGTGCAACGTTTCTTCGAAGATTATAAAATTCTTGAAAACAAAGAAGTTGTTGTTGAAGGTTTCTTAGGTAAAGAAGATGCATTCCGTATCGTGAAAGAAAGCATTGAATTGTACAATGTGACATTCAAAAAATAATTTTTGCTCATTTTGAGTATGTGAAAAGTCCCGTGAAAGCGGGACTTTTTTATTTTTTAAATTATTGCAATCTATTCATTGACTAGTGTGCATTATACCAAATCCAATTACATTCAGTCCTATATTAATTCGCCAAGGTTGTGTCTTTCTGACTAACCATTCTTAAAGATTGAACTAATCTGAAATAAGATATCAGTACACTTAAATCAATCTACAGGCAGGCCTTATTTTACCTCCCGCCAGTCTTCAGACAGGTGTGTATTATTCAGCTGTCATTGACTGCAATAAACAGCGCTCCCTAACATACTCTGGTAAATCACTCCATACAGTTGTATTTTCATTAGATGCATCGTACGTAACGATATCATAAAAATCTGTTACAAGGATAATGGAATGTTGATTTAAGAGCGATTCAAATTGCGTGGTCAATTTTTTATATGCTTTACTTTTTTTGATGAAAGATAAAAATTCTCCATACGAAACATAGCACAAGGTGTCGGTCTCGTATTGTGGATTTAATTCAGCGGGGATAAATACACCGAATGAAAGACCCGTATTTATTGATTTTTTACCGTTAGAAGTATACATACTAATCAACTCATAATCGGAGAGCTCGGAAGTTTTAATATAGCGTTCTTCTAGCGGTATTTTACTGATATAGATACTGTCTTTCTTCGTGTTTCCAGTTTTGTAAAACCGCGATTTGTCCAATTTGTTTAATACGCTGTTCATAGATGTTTTATGCTCCATTTTTGGGTCTGTATAAACTCCTATTTTCTTATGCTGAATGCCATCAATCAATGCATCTATAAGCGTTGCATCCGTTGAACTGGACGCTGTATTCCCAGATGTGAATTGGTAGCTTAAATAGTATGTGTGACTTGTGTTTTTATTTTTTGAAACAGGAATGTTTAACGTGCTTCCTTTAAATGATTTTATGAGATTACTCCCATAGGAATATAAGATCGACATGGGCTCCTGTTCGTTTTTTTGTTCTACCCAATTCGGGTATTTTGAAAAAGAAGCAATTGTATCTCCATATATATTCGATAAAACCATAGCATCGTAATCAATGTAATCTTTTTGTAATGCTACGTCTAAACGAACCGAATCTTTTTCATTTAACCCATTATACCACATCATATTGGTTGTGCGAATCAACTCTATGACATCCGTATACTTGAAAGCAAGGGCATGCGTATTATATACATTCGTGGAAATACTTGTATCCATCCCAATGATAAACCAGTCAGTGCTTATGCGTTCTTCAGTAGATATTTTGGTTGATGTTTTTAATACATGTATGCGTGTAAAGGCTTTTGAAGAATATCTTTTTACAACATATTCTTCGTCTTCAATGGTTTCAACAAGTAAATGATTGGCAATTTCTTTCTTACTTATTTTAGTAAAATATCCTTCTGCGTGATAGTTGTAAACTGTGATTTTTTGTTCTGCATGCGAGGTTAATAGATATTCAATCAAATGTGCTTTGTTTAATCCTCTATTGTATGCACTTGTAGTACTTGCGCTGTACATTGCTTGCAAACGAATATATAAGGTATCTGCATTTTCTAAAGAGAGGGACGGTTGAGTATTTTTAAGTAGTGTTATAAATAAAGTAGGTGTACTCTTTTTTAAAGAAATGCTTTGTTGCAAGTTTACAGATGCAACGATATGTGTCGTTTTTGAGGCTACATACTTTCGTTGGATTAAAGCATCTCCCATATTCAATGTTGAATGGTAATTGCTTGGCAGTACCCATTTGCACGTGGGTGTGTTTAAAAAAGGAATACACTGTGCCGCTTTTAAATAAAGTATGCTTGTGTCTTTTTCAAAAGGAATTTTTAATGCGATCCATTCAATAGGTAATTCATGTATTGTTTGTGCATTTTCATTTAGGGGCTTTCTATAAATCGTAACTTCAGAAGAAGTTAGTGCTTCTTGAATCGATGCAATGGAATTTGTTTTTGCAACTTGGTTAAGTAATTGACTTTTTATACTGCTGTATTTTTGTGGAACTAAAACGATTTTTTTAGATAATTGCCAAGCGGTTATTTTCCCAGATTCTATTCCTTTCCATAAGGTATTTGGTAAACTACAATCGGTACAAAATTTTGCTGAGTCTGTACGGAATACTACTAAATTGTCTGCCGAGTTGAACGGTTTATAATAGGGTTCATTCCACAGATTGTTTTTGTCAATCGACTCCGCTAATAGCCAAGTAGATTGTGCAACAAGCGTATGTGATACTGTTGTGAATAGAAATAAAATATATAGACCTATGTATTTGAACATGAATAATTAAATCGTTTTTCTTTTAACACCTCGTACCGCTTCTGCGTTCCAAGGATCTTCGGGCCATGAATGTCTTGGGTAACGCATCCGCAGTTCTTTGCGAACGTCCGGATAGGTGTTCGACCAAAAACTTTTTAAGTCTTGCGTTACTTGAACAGGTTTATAGCCAGGCGAAAGCAAATGTATCATTACCTTGTTTTTGCCATCATTAACTGCAGGTGTATCTGTTAAACCAAAGAGTTCTTGTAAACGAACGGATAAAACAGGAGCGCTTCCATCTACTTTGTATTCCAGAAGTATGGAAGAGCCACTCGGAACATTCAGATGTGTAGGTGCAAGTTTAGTAAGTATCTGCGACTGTTCCCAAGGAAGTATGGTATTTAAAACTTCCAACATTGGAATTTTCTTGAAATCTTCTCTATGTTTTACATATTTTAAGTAGAAGGGAAGCCAAGAGTCAACGGTTGAAAGCAATTCTTCGAACCGTACATCTGGCCACTCTTCTGTTGAACGCCACAGTCTTAGTGACAATACCCGTGCTTGCCATTGCGCGCAATCTTCATCCCAATTAAAAAGTTTAAATCCTTCTTTTTGTACCGCTGCACATAAAGCATTGCAGCGTAGCGTTTCGTCCACTTCTTTTAGTGGTTTTGTCGAAACGATTAAACTTCCTATACGTGTCTCTTCTTGTTGGATCAAAATACCTTTTGCCTCATCCCAACGAATGCGAACGTGTTGTTCCATTCTATCTGTTAATAGCAAAGGATTTAATGCTGCAGCCCAATAAATACGGCCTTCTCCAACACCTGCATCGGCGTGTGCAATAGCAAGCCATTCTTCTTTAACCAATACATCTTGATCGTGCAAGCGCACATTGCGGCTGTTGGCCATACGGTATCGTGCCGATGCAGCATCTACTAATTTTGCAATACGTTCAGGATAGGCTGCGGCAATGAGTAAGCCGATGGAATCTAAATCGAATGAGTAATCCGATGATTTAATGGAGAAAATTTTTCTCCAAGATTGTACCGAACGTTCTATGCGTTCAAAAATTTGTTTCTCTCCTTGGAAACGCTTGCCTGTGCGCCAAGCACGTAAAGCTTCAACTCTTAAAGCGATATCTGCTCCTGCATGTTTTCCCAAGGCATCTCGTTCTTCCAAAATACAAACCAGATCAATTGCAAGCGGAAGCATGTTATTCTCCTTGCCTTTTAGCAACATGTGTGCTGTACGCGGATGCGTAGGGAGATTGGCAATGCGTTTGCCTTCTTCTGTAATCGCATCCCGATTCAATGCGTGTAATTCTTGCAACAAAGATTTTGCTTGTTCCACCGATCCTTTAGGCGGAACGGTTACCCATGTCATGGAGCTAATATCTTTTACGCCCCATTGTGCAAGTTCTAATACCAAAGGTGCTAAATCTGCTTCTAAAATTTCAGGGATGCGTTGCGGTTTTAAATAGTTGTGTGTGGCTTCAGACCAGAGACGAATGGCGATTCCTGGACCAAGTCTGCCTGCACGACCCGCTCGTTGATCTGCAGCATCTTGTGTTACCTTAACGGTATCCAATTTCGTCATCCCACTATTGGGGTCAAACTTCGGTACACGCGCCAAGCCACTATCAATAACAATGTGAATGCCTTCAATAGTTAAACTCGTTTCTGCAATCGATGTAGCAAGTACTACTTTTCTCCGTAGTTGCGCATCGGGTTTGATGGCTTCTTGTTGTGCGTTTAAAGATAGTTCGCCATACAGTGGACGAATGGAAATGTCCGAGTGTATCGTTGATAAAGCATCTGCCGTTTGTTGTATTTCGCGCACACCTGGTAAGAATACAAGAATATCGCCTGTTTCTTCCTTCAGTGTTTTGTTAATGACGCTTGTTACTTGTGCGCTTATGTGTGCGTTTGTATCAATGGGATTGTAACGTACATCAATTGGATATTGTCGTCCTTTACTGGTAATGATTGGTGCATTATCAAGAATAGAAGACAGCTGTGCGCCATCTAATGTAGCTGACATGATTAATATGCGCAGATCTTCCCGTAAAATAAGTTGTAAGTCTCTACATAAAGCAAGCGATAAATCGCTATGTAAACTACGTTCGTGGAATTCATCAAAAATAACCATACCAACACCTTCCAATGTGGAGTCTTGTTGCAAGCGACGGGTTAAAATGCCTTCTGTTACTACTTCAATACGTGTTTGGTCCGAAATGCGCTGATCAAAACGTACTCGATATCCAACTGTTTTGCCAACTTCTTCCTCCAACAAATCTGCCATGCGTTGTGCAACACTTCGCGCAGCCATCCGGCGAGGTTCAAGCAAGATTATTTTATTATTCCCAAGCCAATCCGAATGCAATAATTCCAAAGGCAGAATGGTACTTTTACCTGCACCGGGAGGTGCTTGTAAAATGAGGGTCGTATGCAGTTTTAATGCGTTCTTTATCTCCTCAACTATTTCTGCAATGGGGTATGGATTCATGGAGTAAAGGTAGGGAAGTTTTAACAAAGGATAAGAAATCGTTATTCGAAATTATAAATGCTTTATTTTAAATATGGAATTAAAAAATACAAAAACGATGAACAATCTATTCCAAGATAAATATAGAATACCAACCGTCTACTTTTGCTCACTGGATTGTTGGTGCACCGCAAAAGCGATTGTACATTATTATTTAATTGCACTGGCGGAAACACCAACAATAGCCAAAGGGGACTTATGCGTTGTTTTTTAATAACAAAGAGTTAGTAGTTTAACGCAATCCTGAAAATTTCGATGGTACAACCGAATAGATAAATTAACGTATATTTATGCAATAAAATTTATTTTTGATATGATATTTAATTTCCTTCATACCTTAATTTTTATTTGCGGAATACTTCATATTGCTTTAGCAATTGGTAGTAGCATTATTCCAAAAGTGTTAAATTGGAAGGTAGAATTGGCAAAAGTCAAGCCGCTGATTCGACAAATGTTTTGGACCTATGCCGCATATATTTTAGTCATTAATGTGTGTTTTGGATTGGTATCTATTTTTGGGGTAGATGAATTACTCAATCAATCTTTTCTAGCATCTTGTGTTACACTTTTCATAAGTTTGTATTGGCTTACACGTATTGGAATCCAATTCTTTTATTTTGACAAAACAGATGCACCTAAAGGTTTGTTCTTTACACTAGGTGAAGTAGCATTGGTTGTTTTATTTATCGTATTTGCAGCAGTTTATTTTATCGTATTCTTATATAATATCACATGGATTTAATGTTAGGTGCCTTGATTGGTTGGGGAGTTATCCTATTGGTAATGGGATATGTGCTTCCATATGTCACACGTATTCAACTTGCTCGAATATTGGGTTGGTCATTTGTAATTGGAACAGCTGTTTTTTCAATATGGACAACATCTACAGAAAGTCCTACTCATCGCATGATTGCAATCGCATCCTTACAATTACTTTCCATGAAGTTAATTGTTATGGTGGAAGCCTACAGAGGAAAACCAAATGTAACAATACTTCAATGGCTGGCATTTGCTCTCGGTTGGTTTGGTATGCGTCCACGTTTGTTCGAAGCCTTTCCTTCAAAACCCTTGAATGGTGTTGTACCTTTTTTGATAAAAGGTACAACACGTATTATACTTGGTATTGCTTTATTAATTGGATCTGTCTATTTGCAACAGAATTATGCCAACGTATTTTTTTTGTATGAATTGGTGATGCTTGTTGGATTAAGCTTTATACTCCATTTCGGAATATTAAATTTAAGTACGGCATCATGGCGTTTTTCTGGGGTAGATGTAAAGGAATTATTTCGTTCTCCTTATAAGGCTAAATCCTTAAAAGAGTTTTGGGGAAAACGCTGGAATATGGCGTTTTCTGAAATGACCGCGAGTGTTGTATATAAACCGTTGAAGTTAATGTACGGTATTCCTCTGGCAATGATTGCTTCATTTCTGGTATCGGGGCTCTTGCATGAAATTGCAATTTCCTTTCCTGTAAAAGTAGGGTATGGCTTGCCTTTTTTATATTTTGTATTGCACGGCTTGGCTATGTTTGCAGAAGGTAAAATCGCCTTCGTTAAAAAAATAAATGCACACCCCGTGCTTTCACATGTTTGGGTATTTGCATGGCTTATACTGCCCATGCCACTGCTATTTCATCATGCCTTTCTAGTAGAGGTGGTAGAGCCTTTGAGAGATTTTATTCTGAATAATGTATATTTATTGTTCGGTACGCTTTAGCAATTTTTATAACTACACATCGTTTTATTTTTAAATGCTGTTTTGTGAATCTATAAACCGTAAGCCAAATCGCTATGAAACGTTTACTACCTATTATACCACTCCTTTTAATTGCAATGTCATCGTTTGCTCAAGCAGATAAAATACTTGGAACATGGCTTTCTGCCGATAAAAAAGCCCATGTTGAAATGTATAAAATCAACAATATCTATTATGGAAAAGTTGTTTGGCTGTCGCAACCCAATGACCCAGCAACCGGGAAGCCCCAACTAGACACTAAAAATCCAGATGCAACCAAACGAAGCCAGCCTGTTTTAGGGTCAATTCTTTTTAATAAGTTTATTTACGATGATGGAGAATATATTGACGGGAAAATTTACGATGTACGGGATGGGAAAACATATACAGGTAAATTGTGGCTGAACGATGATGGAACCTTAAGCATGAGAGGCTACATTGGTTTTTTATACAGTACGGAAACATGGACACGCTTGAAGTAGCAGAGGAAAACTTATATTCCAAAAAACAAAAGGCAAATTCCAAATGGATGGAATGAATCGTTATTGAACTCAATTAAATTCGGGATAGGTTTTGTCTTTTAAACCAACAACCAATCGCTAAACTAATTAGATCCCAACAATTTTAGTACATGAATCAATGTCGTTTCCCTAAGGAGGTAATGAGCAAATATATTCATTTTGAATAGTCGGTCGATCCCTTTTTCTGTTGGTAAGACGATTTAATTATTTGATCTCCCTTCGTAAAGCTTGAAACAATCACAAAACGAAGGATACCAGCACTCTAAATTCTCTCAAGGAAACGACATTGACTTAATATTATTAAAATAATACAATTTTGATGCAAAACACACCTTTTGCACAAACTGCCTTTACGCATATAGTATGCAGTATTCAATTAAACAGCATATTTTTCTTTTTCATACACTCCCCATACATTAGCCATACAGTTCCCATACAGTTCCCATACAGTTCCCATACAGTTCCCATACAGTTTCCATACTGTAGATAGAATAGTAGAATAATACAAATATCGAATGTTTGTTTCAATACGGTCAATCAAATGCATTTAGAACTTTTAACAGATGGATAAATAGAATTACAAAACCATGAACCTCTTTTAATATGTTCGTAATCACCCAAGGAAGGAAGGAAGGAAGGAAGGAAGGAAGGAAGGAAGGAAGGAATATTTTATGAGCAACCATCCGAGCAAATTCCCAGTTGGTCTGATGGCTTTATTATTAGAGACTCTTTTACAAGCGAGAAACAAAACGAAGGTCTTTAGCACTCTATATTCTGTTAAGGAAAACGACAGTATTACTTGAACATTCCCTCCGTTTGAAATTTGTCTTTTGTTATTTGTTTTTTTACGAGGCCTTGAGCGTTGTCAATGTATGAAAACTCCATGTTTATATCATATTCAATCCTAATAGCTTAGTATTGAAGCCAATTCTTTTTTGTACCTTTGCACATTACAAATACAAATGGAGAACCCAAAAACACATAAAGCCGGCTTTGTTAGCATTGTTGGTCGTCCGAATGCGGGCAAATCAACCTTGATGAATTGCTTGGTAGGTGAGCGTCTATCAATTATTACACCTAAGGCACAAACTACCCGTCACCGTGTAATGGGTATTATAAATGATCCTGATTTTCAAATCGTTTACTCGGATACACCTGGTGTAATTGAGCCTAAATACGAACTTCAGAAGTCTATGATGCGTTTTGTGGATTTTTCTTTGGAAGATGCCGATATGGTTTTGTGGGTGTTGGATGTAAAAGATCCTGGAGATCATGGCTTGGTATTGCAACGTTTGAATAATGTTGACGTTCCTGTATTGTTGGTATTGAATAAGGTAGATCTCTCCACACAAGAAGAGATGGATGCCTTGATTGAAAAATGGAAAGTAGAGTTTCCAAAAGCAGAATCCATATTAGCTGTTTCGGCTATCAAAGGATTTAATTCAGATATGGTATTGAAGTGGGTGTTGTCGCATTTGCAAGATCACCCGCCATTCTATGATAAAGATGCATTGACGGATAAACCCGAGCGTTTTTTTGCATCCGAAATATTTAGAGAGAAAATATTTAAAAATTACAGCAAAGAAATTCCGTATAGTTCGGAAGTATTGATAGAATCTTTCAAAGACCAGAAAGATTTGTTGCGCATACAAGCAGTAATCATTGTTGAGCGTGAATCGCAAAAAGGAATTGTAATTGGACAAGGTGGTGAGGCCTTGAAACGTACGGCTACCCAGGCCCGTAAATCCATGGAAGAATTCTTCGGCAAAAAAGTATTCCTAGAAACATTTGTAAAAGTAGAGCCAGATTGGAGAAGTAAAGAATTTTACTTGCGTCAGTTTGGGTATAAATTAGATTAAGAAATAATATGTCAAATATAGTAGCGATAGTTGGTAGACCCAATGTTGGTAAATCAACCTTATTCAATCGCTTGGTAGGTGCTCGTGTAGCCATCATGGATAATGAAAGTGGCGTAACAAGAGATCGTCATTATGGTGAAGCAGAATGGTGTGGTAAATTCTTTACCGTTATTGATACAGGTGGATATGTAACTGGATCAAGTGATATTTTTGAAGGCCAAATTAGAGAGCAAGTTGATATTGCAATTGAAGAAGCAGATGTAATCTTGTTTGTAGTAGATGCAGAAGTAGGCGTACATCATTTGGATGAAGAATTTACAAACAAAATTCGTCGTACAAAAAAACCTGTTTTGTTGGTGGTTAATAAAGCCGACAATAACAGACGTTTGCACATGAGTGCTGAATTCTATTCGTTAGGCATCGGTGAAATATATCCGATCTCTTCTCAAAACGGAACTGGCACAGGAGAGCTGTTGGATGAAGTGATTTCACATTTCAAAACAGAAGGCGATGAAGATCCAAATGCAGGAATTCCTAAAATTGCTGTTTTGGGAAGACCAAATGCTGGTAAATCATCTTATGTAAATGCATTGTTAGGTAAAGATCGTAGCATTGTAACAGAAATTGCTGGTACAACACGCGATTCAATTACCTCACATTACAATGTGTTTGGTAAGGAATTCATTTTCGTAGATACAGCGGGTATTCGTAAGAAATCTCGTATAAAAGAAGATATAGAATTTTATTCTATATTGCGTTCTGTGAAAGCCCTAGAGGAATCAGATGTGTGCGTTATTATGATTGATGCAGAACGTGGCATTGAATCACAAGACATGAACATCATCTGGATGGCTCACAACAATAAAAAGGGTATTGTTATTTTAGTGAATAAATGGGATTTGATCGAAAAGGATTCTAAAACAGCACAAGAATTTCAAGAAAATATTCGTAATGCGCTAAAACCAATTGATTATCCAATCATCATGTTTATTTCAGTATTAAATAAGCAACGTTTGTTTCAATCGGTAGAAGCAATTTTGAAAGCGTACGAAAATAGAGGGAAACGCGTACCAACTTCTGAATTAAATGACAAGATTCTTCCAGAAATTGACTATAACCCACCTCCTGCAACAAAGCAGAAGTATGTAAAAATCAAGTATATTACTCAATTGCCGACAAAGTCTCCAACTTTTGCTTTCTTCTGTAACCTACCTCAATATGTAGGAGAATCCTACACACGATTCTTGGAACATAAGATTAGAGCATATTTTGATTTTGAAGGAGTGCCTATTTCGATCGTTTTTAGAAAAAAATAAAATTTAATTGTTAAAACTCTTATAAATATATATTTATAAGAGTTTTTTTAATAAAAAAACCATCGATTCACCTTGGATAATTGAAAAAAGTACTAAATTTGTATCCGAAAATAAACTATAAATTATTACAATCATGACAAAAGTATTCACATTATTATCTCTTGCTGCAGTTTTAGCTTTCGCTTCTTGCGCAGAAAAAAAAGTTGAAGTATCTAACGAAGATACTCTTACTGTAGTTCCAACTGAAGTTGCTCCAGTAGCTCCAGATACTACTACAATGGCTCCAGATACTACTACAACTACTACTACAACTGAAGTTGTTAAGTAATTCACTGGACTTCGGTCCATTGAATGCTAAGAAAAACCGCTCTTTGAGCGGTTTTTCTTTTTTTATATAAATACGTATCTTCAGCTATGCGTTCTACACCTGATATACTGCGTGCTCATGTTCCTCCAACCGCTATAGCGTATGTTATTGAACTGTGGAAATTAGGTCGATTTCATTTTAAAGCAAGCCGCGATAGAGAAACAAAATTGGGTGATTATACCTTCGATCCGAGAATAAAGAAACATACCATTACGGTCAATAGAGGTTTGAATAGGTATTCATTTTTAGTAACCTATTTACACGAAGTCGCGCATCTCGTTACAACCATTCGTCATGGCGTTTCTGTAAAGCCACATGGAGAAGAATGGCAGTCTGCTTTTAAAGAAGTCATGTACCCCATTTTAAAGCCTGATGTTTTTCCCGAAGATGTATTGGTAGCATTGCATGCACATATGTACAACGAACCATCGGCTTCATCCTGCGGAGATATTGCATTGATGAAGGTATTGAGTAGATACGATACAGATGCAGATCACTATATTTTCTTAGAAGATTTAAAAGTAGGGGATGTGTTTTTAATTAAGAGTGATTCCTTTAAAATCGAAGAGTTTAAAACAAAACGTGCACTCTGCATACAACTTGCTACAGGAAGAAAGTATAGCGTAGCTAAAGCGATGAAGGTTAAAAAAGGAGATTTGTAATTCGTTTATTTTATAAAATATAAGTATATTATATATATTCAAAATACATATAATATGAAAAAATATTCTTTCGCCTCGCTAGTACTCTTATTTTTATTCAGTTTCGGTGCTTGCACCTCAACTACATTACAAAGTAGTTGGAAAGCACCAGGTGCAACATACACGAAAGAGCAATTTAAAAAGGTGATGGTTGTTGCCTTACTAAAAGATGAAACAACAAGAAGGATTGCAGAAGATAAATTGGCATCGAAGGATACTACATTCAGACAATCCTATGAAGTTTTTGGTGTTGAACAAAAAGATATGGATGAGCCTGGAGTGAAAAATTTTTTAGCCCAAAATGGCTACGATGGTATTGTTACTATGAATTTAATTGATGATCAAAAAACTACAACTTATGTACCTGGTACGTATCAAGGTGGTTATTATGGTTGGTATGGAATGTATTATGGAGGTTATTATTCTCCAGGATATTATACAGAAAATCAAAATTATGTGATTGAAACCAATGTGTTTTCTGTGTCACAAAATAAAGTCTTATGGTCTGGCATAACAACCACTACGAATCCAATTTATATTGAAAAAACAATTGATGAAGTATGGGACGCCGTAATTTCAAGGATGAAACAACAAGGATTTATTAGAGGAAAAAAATAATTATTGAATTGGTAAATGGTTGGTCGAAAAGAAACAACCAGGGCGAAGTGAAAATAATTCTCCCAAAAGAAAATTCCAAAAGATAAAAAACAAATTCCAAACGATTAGAATACTCTAGTAGTTTGGAATTTGTTTTTTATAATTTCCACTTCGTTTTTTGCTATGGTTTTGCCTTTTTCGGCCAACCATCTTTATTTTCATTTAGTCTAATCTTTTTTGAATCAAACCTTCAACTGTCTGACAAAATACCTGCGGTCTCATCGTCCGCCAATTCAAGACTTCAAGCGTACCTCCAAAATTAATGTAATAATCCAATCCGTATTTTTTCCATTCTTCTAGAATGTGTTCTCTAAAGTTGATGGCTGCAATCCATCCATCTTCAATTTCTTCAAACCATTCGGCATAATATTCATCGTCTGAACCATGAAAGTTCATGACGTTTTCTCCGATTAAAATAAATTTTGTAATTCCTTCTGCAAGCAAGATGTCAAGTACATTGCGTTTGAAGTGCATGATGTCATTATGCAAGGTGTCATTCCATTCTCCTATAAATTCAATGACTACGACTTGTTCCTCGTAATCTGCAAAAAGTATTTTTACATATAGTGTTTCCGATCCGATCGAATCCCAAAACGGATGAATGTAATATCCATAAATAGCATTGCTATACGATTCGGTATTATACTCCGCTTCATAAAAAGGCGATTGCACATCTTCTACAGAGGTATAATATTCTTCCCAATTATAAAAAGGTTCGATTTCATGCATGGCCTTTGTATGCGTTTATGGCGTTGCGTACATTGTAGCCATTTTCAGTCAACAGTTTTTTTGCGGCTTCTGCATCCATAGAAAGTTCATCCATAATCATGCGGACACCCCGATCAATTAATTTCAAATTGCTCAATTGCATGTCCACCATTTTATTCCCTTTCACTTTACCCAGCTGAATCATAACGGAAGTAGAAATCATATTCAGTGCAAGCTTCTGTGCCGTTCCTGCTTTCATGCGTGTACTTCCTGTAACAAATTCTGGACCCGTGATCACTTCAACTGGAAACACACAAGCTGCAGCTACTGCAGAATATGGATTGCAAACAACGCAACCCGTATTGATTCCTGCTTCTCTTGCAGCCGTTAATCCGCCAATTACATAGGGCGTTCTGCCCGATGCTGCTATGCCAATAACGGTGTCAGTTGTATTGATGTTGTATGCCTTCAAATCGATCCAGGCTTGTGTTGCATCATCTTCTGCAAACTCAACCGCTTTGCGAATGGCAGAGTCACCACCAGCAATGATGCCAACAACCATGCCTTGTGGTACGCCATACGTAGGCGGACATTCAGATGCATCTACTACACCGAGTCTGCCGCTGGTACCTGCACCAATATAAAATAATCTGCCACCTGCTTTCATAAGTGGCACGATGGAATGAATAAGTGCTTCTAACTGAGGCAAGGCTTTTTCAATCGCAAGCGGTACGGTTTTGTCTTCGGTATTGATACTTGTCAATAAATCTGAAACAGACATCTGTTCCAAATTTGAATAATTGGATGAAGATTCAGTGATGTTCATATCGTGTGTTTCAAATGATATTCTTTTAAACCCTGCATCGGGTCGGCCACTATTTTATCAATGGTTACTTTTTTATCTGCAGCAACTTTTTCAAGGGCTTCCCTTAAGTGCAAACCAATAGATCCGATAAACCGAACAGGTAATGTTTCAAAATGATCGTACCTACAAATGCAATTGTCAAACAACAAACGAAAATTTTCTTCAATCAATGCGTTGATATATGCTTCTGATTTATGTAGAATTGCAAAAGGTGCAAGCGATGCTAGGTAGCGGTTGGGAAACGGTTTTTTATACACCTTATCCATAATGTCACTTTTACGATCCGCAGTGAATACTTCAAAGCGTGCGCGTATACCTGCGGGCATAGACTCCCGTATGTAATCACGAGCAAGCAGTTTGCCTAAAAAGCCACCACTACCTTCGTCGCCCATGTATAAGCCCAGGGAGTTGATATTACGCACAATCTTACGGCCATCGTAATAACAGGTATTCGACCCCGTTCCGCTGATACAGCAAATTCCTGCTTCGTCTGCCAACACCGAACGTGCAGCCGCAATCAAATCGCTATCTACATGTACAATGCAATTATTAAATAGGGGCGAAATGGCCTTAGCCACGATCGCTTGTTGTGCGGGCATTTCGCAACCCGCCCCATAGAAATAAACCTCCGTAATCAAACTTGCCTGTGGAAGATTCGGAACCAATTCTTTTTGCAAGGCTTCCTGAATCTCTTCAGCTGTTTGATAAAAGGGATTGATACCCGTTGTACGTATGGAAAAATCAGCCCCGGTTTTTTTACCCGTGAACAACCAATTTGATTTTGTTGAACCACTATCGACGATTGCAATCATGCTTTTGAAGAAGTACTAAGTACTGAGTATAAAGTACAAAGTAGGTTGAAAATTTTAAATTATATATATTCGGAAATGCTTAAATTTTCGCCGTGGCTTGTGTCTTTTCGACCAACCACCTGCAACGTTATATATTAGCGTTTTTTTTACTTCGTACTAAGTACTCTATACTCCGTACTCTTTTAGTTTCCCCACCACCGTCAATGTATCAAACACATTTATCGTATGTGGGGCGTCTTTCATTTCGTCTGTCAAATCTTGTCCGGCCCAGTGTTCGTAATGTTTTCCATTGCGCCATAATTTTGATTTTGAGACGTCGTAAATGATTCCTTTAAACGCACACCAAATTTCGGGTTTGTCTTGTCCGTTGCGCAGCGCCAATTGATTCTTTGTATACTCCTTCAGCGGAGCAGCATCAGATGAGTTTTGCATGCGTATTAATCCAACGGTAAGGTAATTCTCCGCGGTTGGCGGTTAGGTAATCTGTATAGGAACACGGAACAATAGAGTTACGTGCATATTGGTGTTTGTTGTTTGGGAAAGGAACTTCCATCCACCATTTTTCTGTTTGCAAATGTTTGTAAAACGTAAGTTGCGCAGGATCTCCCTGCATAGGTACGATGTAGCGTACGTATTTTTCTCCACTGTAATTGGTATCGTCTTTACGGTTGTAGAACCCTTCTATGAAATACCAAATCATGGTTGCTATGACGGATGCCGTTTGTTTGCGTTCGTCGAATAAAGGATTGTATTCGTAAACACCAAAAGATGTTAACTTCGAATTCAATCCTGCATACCAACAAATTTGGCAGGCTTCTTCGCCTGTCAATCCAAAGGGTTGTGCATTTGCATTGCCTGCAGCATCGCTGCTGCGTATGGCGGTAATGTCAAAGCTGAGCATGTCGGCATCGCGAATAACAGGTTCAATCTCTTCTAAATTTTCACGCATCTGGCCAATGCGATACATTTCGAAGTATAATTTTTCAAGAACATTCAGCGTTTCTTGGTCTGTCAAATAGGTTTGATAGGCCAATTGGGAAAAGTTGAATAAGAAGTTCGGTTCATGAAGTAAGATGCGGTGCAAATGTGTTTTGCTGGTATCTTCCGTAGGAATATTCATGTCAATGTGTGCATCCACATTCAATACACTAATCAATTTATTGGTATTCGCATAGGCTTGATATTGTCCTAAATCCAGATCGTGCGTGCCACCAAATAAAATCGGAATGATATTTAGTTCTAATAAGTATTCACATACTTCTTTGATACGCAGGTAACTTTCTTCGACGTTGATACCAACGCGTAAGTTTCCTAAATCAACAATATTGTTGCTACCCGTACCACGGCGTAGTCTGTATAATTTATTTCGAATTTCAGTTGCACCATTTTCAGCACCCCGATTGGTAGTAGAGCCACGTTCTTCAGATAAACCCACCAAAGCAATGTGTACCCCATTCAAATCTGGAAAGGTATCTTTGTAAAAATGAATGGTATTGGCAAATATATACGGCTCTAATAAATCCGAAGGTTGCAACTCAATACTAACGGGATCAAAAAAGATACGAAGATTCATGTGGCTTAGGTGTAAATGTATATATGTAAATATAACAAAGTGAATGAATAAAATGAAGGGATTAGGGGATATGTGAATGTTGGGGAATGGGTAATTAGATTTGAATGCAGCAATTAGCTAATATAGCTGTCACCTAAAAGCAAATGTACCCGTTGTTGTATTTGTACCCAAAACGATAGAAGTAAAGGCGGGAATCGTACATGTGAAAGCGAATTGTATAGCCGACTATACATTTTTAGTATATTTTGCATATTCAACTATGCAAAAAGGTTACAGGTCAATGCTAAAATAATAACATTTCGTTACGAGAATTTCTGGCGCCAGTGTTAAGCGAAGCGTCACTGGTGTCTATTATTCGGCAGTCTTTGACTGTATTTATTTCTTGCTGCGTCTACATTAGCGAGCCAAACCTATGAGGTCTTCTACGTTAAGGTGCAGGTAATTCGAATGCGTATAGGTGATGGAGGAAAGACCTCATAGGTTTCGTAAAGAATGAGCGTTAAAAAGATAAAAAGTAACACCATAAATTTGCAGGTTGTTGGCCAGAAAAGGCACAACCTCGACGAGCTTTGGTTGATCGTTGCAGAGTGAAACCAACCACGTAAAAGAGCTAAACTCAACCTTTTCGTCATGACTCCAGAGGGGTCACATATTTATAGTAAAACCCATACAAAAATAAATACGCGCGATGTCGTAGGCATTGAGATTACATAAAATAATACCTGCGGTATTGCGCGTATGATATTATGGTAATTTTTTTCTATAAATATGCGATCCCGCTGGGATCGGTAGCGGTAATAAGGGTGAAAAATTTATCATCAAAGAGTAGTTGGGGGTTGGTTGAAAAGCCGAACTTAGGCGAAGGGTGTGGGGCGATTGATCACTTCAATACCTCATTGAATCCAAATAATCCCTTAATCCTACGAATCCCAATTCAGACAAATGGTGTTAGCTAATAAAGATAAAAAGTAACACCATACATTTGCAGGTTGTTGGCCAGAAAAGGCGCAACAACGCGTTGACTAGTACTTAGGTGAGAAATGATGACTCCAACAGCTCATTCAATCCAACTAATCATTTTAATCTTACGGATCCAAATTCAGACATCTTCACCCCAATAACCATCTGGCGCCAGTGTTAAGTGAAGCGTCACTGGTGTCATTTATTGGGCAGTCTTTGACTGCAATTTTAAACCATTTTCCTCACCCCAACAACCGCTTCCAAGTTCCCTTTTCCCAACTGTACTTCAGCGTACTAGGCAATGCTTTAAACCAATACTTATTAATCTCCACCGCAAACGACGGTTGCATGTAGCAGTTGATGGTACAACCTTCGCAGGCTTCGAGTTTCCCTTCTTGAGCAATGATTGCTTTGACTTCTTTTGAATGATAGAGTTCGAACAAATTATTATTGATATCGAAAGAGTCTGTACCCAAATGATAGCAAGGCAGAATCAATTTGTTTTCGGGCGAAATAACTAGGGTAGAAGAAGCCGCTTTACAAATCGGGTCTACAATGTGATTGCCACCGTCTAAGCGCAATTGAATAAAGGCTTCGTTGATATAAATATTTTTTTTCTTCGCCCAATAGCTAAGTTCTGCCAAATCCTTTTCTTTTAAACTCGAGCCAATGTCTACTTGGTTGTATTCAAAGGAAGGGTTTAAAATCAAAATTAAATTGTTGGGCAAACAGATCTCTTCATACATCCGTTTTATTAAATGAATGTTGTGGTCGAATACCGTAAAAATGATATCTGGACGTTCGCCAAGCGATGTAGCTATTTTAATCGACTCTATTACAAAATCAAAACAAGCCACTCCACGCAATGTATCGTGCTCTGCTTTATCAGGCGAGTCTAAGGAAAAATGCAGCATGTCTACCAAGCCTTTCAAACGCTCGGCCCATTTTGGGTACAGCATCGCGTTTGAAGTGATTGTTGTGATCATGCCCAAATCTTTGGCCATGCGCAACAGTTTGTCTATGTCTCGATGTAATAAGGGTTCGCCACCCGTAAAGTCAATTACTTTTACACCCAAGCGTTTTAAATCTCCCAGGTTTTGAGCGGCAGATTCAAGGGTAACGTAAGGCGATGGTTTTTCCCATATATCACAAAAGCTGCAACTTGCATTGCAGCGATAGGTTACGTAATAATTGCATAAAATGGGTTTAGACCGAAGACGCATAATCCTTGCAAGGTACTTAAGTATTCTCAGCAAATATAAAATTAGCCGAATGGATGTTAAAAATGGGTGTATTCTATCTAAATCAGTTCATAAAGGAACATGGTATTATCCAAAAAAACAGGAATTATTACATTAAAATCAATTTTAAGGCTATTTGATACAGTGTTTTATGCTTTTTTTGTATATTTAAAACTTCCTTTTGATAGGAAGTAATGTATCCAACTACAAAGAAATAATAAACAAAATAGTATGGTTGAAAATGTAACAAGCAAAGCGCTAACTGGCGTAATCACGGGCGATCAAGTTCAGGATTTATTTGCAGCAGCTAAAAAAGCAAAACTTGCCTTCCCTGCGGTAAACGTAGTAAGCACGGGTACTGTAAATGCAGTAATGGAAACGGCAAAACTTGCTAACTCTCCAGTTATTGTTCAGTTCTCTAACGGTGGTAGCCAATTCTACGCTGGTAAATCTTTGCCAAACGGCAACCAAGAAGCTTCAATTGCAGGTGCAATCTCTGGTGCGCACCACGTACATCAAGTTTCTGAATTATACGGTGTAGGTGTTATCATGCACACAGATCACGCAGCAAAAAAATTACTTCCTTGGATTGATGGTTTGTTAACTGCTGGTGAAGCATTTTACAAAGTACATGGCAAGCCATTGTATTCTTCTCACATGTTGGATCTTTCTGAAGAGCCATTAGAAGAAAATATCGAAATTTGCAAAAGATACCTAGATCGTATGAGCAAAATAGGTATGACACTTGAAATTGAATTAGGTGTTACAGGCGGTGAAGAAGATGGTGTAGATAATTCTGGTATTCACCAAGACGAATTATATACGAAGCCTGAAGAAGTTGCTTACGCATACGAAGAACTTAAAAAAGTAAGTGATAAATTCACAATTGCAGCTGCATTTGGTAACGTTCACGGTGTATATAAATCTGGTAGTGTAAAATTAGAGCCGAAAATTTTGAGAAAATCTCAAGATTTTATCAAATCTAAATACGGTCGTACAGAAGAAAATCCGTTGGATTTTGTATTCCACGGTGGCTCAGGTTCAACTCAAGAAGAAATTCGTGAAGCAATCGGTTACGGTGTAGTTAAAATGAACCTTGATACAGATTTGCAATGGGCATTCTGGGAAGGTATCTTAAATTACTACAAAGGAAACGAAGCATTCTTACAAGGACAAATCGGTAACCCTAAAGGTGCAGATCAACCAAATAAGAAATTCTACGATCCACGCGTTTGGTTACGTAAAGGTGAAGACACATTTGTAGCTCGTTTAAAGAAAGCATTTGAAGATTTGAATTCATTCGATGCAAATACTAAAATGGGACACTAATTTCCTTCAGAATTAAATATTAAATTTAAAGGGATGCATAAGAGCATCCCTTTTTTTGATTTAAAAATAATTAGTAACAATAATTCGAGTATTTCGTAATATAACATATTGGAATTTGATTGTTAAAATGAGGGCGAGTATTATGGGAAACATGGAACACCAGGAAGTAACGTTGGTAGAAAAAGAGGATTTAGCAGGTATTTTATTTTCAAATGTTGACGTATTAGAAGATCCCGTTAAAAGAAGATTGAGACAAATATATTTGGAAAGAGCAGAACGTCTAGGGAATGCATATCATGGAAAAGTTAAAATGACCTTCATGACAGAAGAGGGAAAGATGATGATGGTAAATACCACGATTTGGTCTGCAGACAATCAATTTATCACCCTAAAAGGTGGCGTTCACATCCCTACGATTGCTGTTATCGAAGTGGAATTTAGTTAATATATAGCCCGTTTATGCGGGCTATATATTATAATAATTTATAGTTGCGTGAAAAAATTGTTAAAACCTTTCAAAAAGGATATTTTTAGAGAATTTTAATATTTTATATTTTCGAATATGTTTAATAAGGATGGGTACGCCCCTGGCTTGCATGTATTAGGTACAATACACACCAACGAAGTCGTACTTTTAAGCGATTATTCTCCTTTTAAACAATGGATTACTGAAAAAATTATTAGTTATACCTTAACTCCATTGGGTGAATTTTATCATGCATTTGATGGTGCAGGATATACGGGTATGATTTGCTTAACAGAATCACATATTGCATTTCACTCTTGGCCAGAATATAATTTAATTACAATAGATATATTTTTATCAAATTTTAAGCAAGAAAACGATGCTAAAGCGCGTGGTTTATTTGATGCGTGTGTACACTATTTTAAGGCAACTTCTGTAGATAAAAATGAAGTGAAACGATAATGGATTTAATAATGTGTCCATATTGTAAGGTACATTCACATACAAAATATCTATATACAGAAATTATTTTATGTAGTCATTGTAAAGAACTCATTTCAAGAAATACCCATTCAATGGTAGAGGTAAAAAAAACAAAAAAACCTCAAGAGTACAGAAATGAATTAATGCATACTTCTTTTTTATATAATAACCAGCAGTATCAAATTACAGGATACATTCGGTACTTTTATACGGAAGGATATTTATATCAATGGGCTGCATACAGCCACAATACATACATTTGGTTGTGTGAGTGTTTAGGCGAGTGGTTTATTCTTAAACCTGAAAAAGATGTTTCTGCGATACCTGTTGCAAAATTGAGAGTAGAGCATGTCTTTGATTATAAGGGTATGGAATATACTGTGGATGAATTAAGTTTGTTTTATGCTTATTATATGGAAGGAGAATTACCCGATTTTAACTATTCGCAATCAAAAGGCGTTAGTATCGAATGCAGTAATAACAAGGAGCTAATTCACTTTAATTTATATTCTAATAATGTTATTGAAATGTTTACAGGGCAAACTGTTAATTTAAAAGATTTAAATATCAAATTGTAATGAGCTGGAAACCGGTAGTAGAGAAAGATTATATACACTATACCTGCCCTAAGTGTAGCAATAAAATTAGCAGCATGTTAGGTGATAAAGCACTTTATATTGTTTGTAAAAAGTGCAATAATCTTTTTCAAAATCATTTAGGTACACTTACTTTTTATGCGCACTTTAAAAGAACATTAAATTCGGTTATACCTATTGGCACAACGGGCGAATATAAAGGAAAGAAATTCCAATTGATCGGAGTTGTGGAGGTGAAAGAAGACCGAACAAGTTATTATTGGAATGATTATACAATTAAATATGAAGATGAAACGGTTGCTTCTTTTATCCAGTATGAAGGACATTGGAGTTATGTGGAGCGATTGCCGCATTCAATAAAATCTAACACGCGAGGAGAGATTTTATATGAGGGAAATTATTTTTTATATTTTAATTCGTATAGAACCGTTCACGTTGCAGCCGAAGGAGAATTTTTTTGGGACATAATAGACAAAGAAAAACCGCGTGTTAGAGAATTCATTTATCCTCCATATGGATTAACTGTAGAAGAAAAAAATACCCACGTTACCTGGTATAAAAGCGAGTATATTACTCAATCTAAATTAAAAACGATTTTCAATTTCGGCAAAAATGTTTGGCTCCCTAGTCGCTCAGGTGTATTTTCAATTCAACCAATACCTTTAGATTTTTCTAATTCTATTTTAAGGAAAGTTGCCTTCTTTTTTTTATTAGCAATGATTGGTGCCGTTTATATATTACTTTTTATGAGTGATGAGGCAACTGTATTTGATTTGCAGCAGGAGATAAATCCAAGTTCAACGTTGTCGTATGAAAATGTTGATTCTATTCAAGTAAGTGCTTTGCACCACATACAAATAACAGATAGGGGTACGTACTACCCAGATTCAAATATGTTTGTCTCCGAGCCGTTTAAGATATCAAGTTTATTCAATTCTACGGCAGTAGATGTTTCTTTATATGCCCCTGTAAGTAATAATTGGTTTGAAGTATCCTGCCAAATGATTAATGACAATACTGGACAAGAATATTTCTTAGAAAATGGAGTGGAATATTATTTTGGAAGTGATTGGACGGAAGGGTCGACAGAGCATACCATCACACTTTCAGAAAGTGAGAATGGCACATACCGCATTGTAATAAAATCATTTGCTGAAACATATAGTTTGACTCAGCCAACTTCATATAGATTAACCCTCACAAAAGGAGTAAACCTATGGAGTAATTTTATACTTTTGTTAGTAATTGGTTTGTCTATGCCAATAGGTTGTATGATTTATATTCATACGTTCAACGAATCAAGGTGGAAAAATAGTAACTCAGCAGGATAATGATAAAGGAATATCTAAAAGTTAAATGGTTGGTTGGCCTCATGTTTATATGTATTCTTTTATTCATATACGCAGGTATGACTGGCTGGCGCTTGCTCGGATCAAGCGCTGAGAAATGGGCACCCGAAGGACATAAAAACAATCACAAATAAACACATATACTCATGGAAAATTACATTCAAATCAAATACGTTATTTCTTCTATTTTATATTCATTCATCGGAATTTTTATTTTGGTTTTTGCTTTTTGGGTTATTGAAAAAATAACACCAGAAAATTTATGGAAAGAAATACTGGTAAATAAAAATCATGCTTTGGCAATCATTGCTGGTGCATTTATTATTGCCATTGCAATCATTGTTTCTTCAGCGATACATGGATAATACATTGCATAAAAGAAGACTTACAAAATCAACGCTTTTACTATTATCCGTTTTTGTAATAGCTACATGCGGATTGATATATGAATTGGTTGCAGGTACCTTAGCAAGTTATTTGTTAGGTGATTCTATTACGCAATTCTCAACCATCATTGGTACCTATTTATTTGCAATGGGTATTGGTTCATATCTGTCGCGTTATTTAAATAAAAATTTAATTGTATGGTTTATCCAAATTGAATTACTTGTAGGTTTAATAGGTGGATTTAGTTCTACATTATTATTTCTCGTATTTGATCAAGTTGTATACTTTAGAGTAATTTTATATGCAATTGTTTCTTTAACCGGCATGTTTGTTGGCTTGGAAATTCCAATTCTTATGCGCATACTCAAAGAAGAATTTGAATTTAAAGATCTTGTATCGGAGGTTTTTACATTTGATTATATCGGTGCATTATTGGCATCGTTGATATTTCCATTATTTTTTGTGCCTCATGTTGGACTTATTCGCACATCCTTATTCTTTGGAATAATAAACACCGCAGTTGCATTATGGGTTATTTACACGTTCAAAAATCAAGTAAAATATATTCGGAGTTTAATTTCGGTTGCTTGGTTGGTGTTCTTACTTATGTTGACATGTTTTGTTTTGGCAGATTACATTCAACAATATACCGAGTCTATCGCTTATCACGATAAAATTATTATTTCCAAATCTTCGCCCTATCAACGTATTGTTGTAACAAACAGCAAAAACGAATTGCGTTTATATATAAATGGCAATTTGCAATTTTCTACTCTAGATGAATATCGATATCATGAATCACTCGTGCATCCAATCATGGCCAATGCTATAGATAGAGATACGGTGTTGATCATGGGAGGTGGCGATGGCATGGCTGTTCGTGAATTGTTAAAATACCCAGATGTTAAAAAAATTATTCTAGTGGATTTAGATCCTGAAATGACAAAGTTGTTTAAATCACATCCCGCATTGTCAAAATTAAACAATCATTCCTTTTCAGATAGCAGAGTTGAAATTATAAACGACGATGCATTTATTTGGGCACTCAATCAAAAGAATACTTTTTCAACGATTATTATCGATTTTCCAGATCCATCAAATTTTTCTTTAGGGAAATTATACTCATCTACCTTTTATAATCGCTTGTACCAACTGTTGAAACCAAATGGTTGTACAGTTATTCAATCTACTTCCCCCTATTTTGCTCCATTATCCTTTTGGTGTGTAAATGCTACCTTGAAAAAAAGTGGCTTTAATACACTGCCGTATCATACGTACATTCCATCCTTTGGCGAATGGGGCTACATCATTGGCTACAAAGAAAGTTTCAATCAAGCTCAATCTTACCCAAAGGATTTGAAATATATTAGTCCGATATTATTTGATCAGATGTGTTTCTTTTCAAAGGACATGAGCGAACGACCTGTAGAAATTAATCGCTTAAACAATCAAGTACTCGTGCAGTATTTTGATCAAGAATGGAGCAAGTTTGTTCAATAACGATGCGTCAATTTTCAAGAAAGAAATTTATCATTTTTATTATTCTAGGGATTTTTGCTATCCCATTAGTTGGGTATATATATCAATGGATAAAAAAGAAACTGTTGCATGTACCTATCCTTGGAGAAATTAAATCGGCTTCGTATAAAGTTGGACATCTACTTTGGAATACACCCTTTAAAAAGACAGATCGAATTCATGAAGTTAACGTAGTCATAATTGGTTCGGGAATTTCGGGATTAAGTGCAGCAAATGAATTGTTTAAAAAAGGCGAATCTAATTTTGTCATATTAGAGCTAGAGCCTACTGCTGGTGGCAATGCGCGCAATGGTGAAAATGTTGCTGGAAAATATCCATTTGGTGCACATTACTTGCCCTTACCGTCTTTGGAAATGAAAGAACTGATTGATTTTTTAAAAGAGATAGATGTGATTGAATCTTTTTCTGAAAATGGATTGCCCATCTATAATGAACAATATTTGTGTGCTGCACCAGAAGATCGCTTGTACATACATGGACACTGGCAAAGCGGCATTGTTCCCAATTTTGGATTAGCAGAAGACGATAAAAAGCAGATACGTAGATTCCAGTCTGAAATGAAAAGGCTGAAACATGTGAAGGGCTCCGATGGTTTATATGCATTTTCACTTCCACTAAAGAATTCTTCTAAAGATAAGACCTATGCCAATCTTGATGCAATATCCATGGAACATTATTTACGTAAAGAAGGATATACTTCGACGTATTTATATTGGTATGTGAATTATTGTTGCAAAGATGATTTTGGAACCTCGACAGAAGATACGTCCGCTTGGGCAGGCTTACATTATTTTTGTTCTAGAAGAGGAGTTGCAGCGAATTCAGAAGAACACGATCAATTAACTTGGCCGGAAGGAAATGCATGGTTAATGGAAAAATTAAAGCAGCCCATAGCTTCTAATATCCGTGTTGGTAATCTGGCCTATGAAGTGAATAAAAAAGGGGAGAGGTATGAAGTGGTAAGTCTAGATACTATAACGGGAAACGTAGAACAATGGAATTGCGCCAATATTATTTTTGCTTGTCCGCAGTTTGTAATCGGACATATACGCACCAATATTGCTGAATTGAAAAACCGATCATACGATGCATTCCATTACTCTTCTTGGATGGTTGGCAATCTATTGGTAAAAAATAATTTAATAGAAAAAGGCGGGGCTCCTTTGTCGTGGGATAATGTTATTTATAATAGTCCTGCCCTTGGCTATATAAATTCAAATGCACAATATGTGCAGAGACATCAACCAGAAATTAATCTAACCTATTACTATGCATTTGACGAAAAACAAATGAGTCGTAAGAAATTGCTACAAACAAGTCATGCAGAGTTGACACACATGATGCTTAACGATTTAAAGCAGGTGTACAGTGATATTGAGGGAAGCATTATTCGTTATGATGCGTTTATTTGGGGACATGCTATGATAAAGCCACAAGTGGGTTTTATTTGGGGAGAAGAAAAAAGAAAGGCATTAACACCTATATTAGGTTCCATTTATTTTGCTCATACAGATTTAAGTGGGATTTCTATTTTTGAAGAAGCTTTTTATCAAGGTATCACAGCTGCTACAGCGGTATTAAAAAAAGGCAATGCATCTAATTAAAAAACAAACGTGGATACATTCAGCTGCAGTTGATGGCTTGGGTATTTTGGCTTGGCCCTTTATTATTTTAGTATCTATCATTTTGTTTCCCCACTATTTTAATGAGCATGCAGACGTGAGTCCAATCGTTTGGATATTGATTGTGATGGGGGTTGATGTATCGCATGTATATAGTACACTATTTAGAACATATCTAGATCCAATAACCTATAAAAAGCATCGTTCATTTTTATTACTTGTGCCTCTTGTGGTATGGATTGCAGGTGTCATTTTCTATATATTCGGTTCACTCTTATTTTGGCGTATACTCGCTTATTTAGCCGTCTATCATTTTATTCGGCAGCAGTATGGATTTCTTAAAATTTATATGCGTACAGAGAATAAAAATGATTGGTTGTATACGTATACCATTTATGTGATGTATGCAATTACGAGTATTCCTATTTTAATTTGGCACTGTAGTCCCGATCGCATATTTGTATGGTTTGTAAAAAACGATTTTATTTCATTGAATTTTGAATTCATGGTTCCCTATTTCAAACTTTTATTGGCATTGATAATAGGCGTATATATTGTCTTTGAAATAGTTGAATCGTATAGACGAAAGTATCTTAATATTCCTAAAAATGTATTGCTCTTAGGGACATTTATTTCTTGGTATATGGGAATTGTATATTTCAACTCCGATTTAATATTTACGCTATTTAATGTAGTTTCACATGGTATACCCTATATGGTATTAATCTGGATTTATGGCTCAAAGAAATCGGGAGATACAGCAACACCACATTGGTACCGTCTTCTATTCAATTGGAAAGGAATAGTACTGTATTCCATGGTATTACTTGTGTTTGCATTTATTGAAGAAGGCCTTTGGGATTCATTGATTTGGAATGAACATCAAAACTATTTTGCCATTTTTAAGGACTTACCTTCAATCAATAATTCTATCTTATTATCCATTATAATCCCGTTGTTGTCAGTGCCACAAATAAGTCATTACATAATTGATGGCTATATTTGGAAGTTGAAAGATGATCGCTACAGTTGGAAAAAAGAAGTCTTGGATAGTTAAAAGCAAAGAAGCTCCTGAGTATATTCTCAGGAGCTTCTTTGCTTTATTACGTAACAATTTTTAATCTCAAATAATCAACATGACATCACCGTAACTTAAGAAATTATATTTTTCTTTAATTGCAGTTTTGTAAGCTTTAGTCATTAAATCATATCCACCAAATGCACAAGCCATCATATACAGTGTAGATTCAGGCATGTGAAAGTTTGTAATCATTGCATTTGCAATTTTAAAGTCATACGGAGGGAAGATAAAACGATCTGTCCAACCAGCATTCTCTTTCAAACGATTGCTTGCAGAAACAGAAGATTCCAATGCACGCATACACGTTGTGCCAATAGCACATACACGTTTTTTAGATTCCAATGCTTTGTTTACAACGCTTACAGTATCGGGTCCTACAATGAAGTTTTCAGAATCCATTTTGTGTTTCGTCAAATCTTCAACGTCTACTGTTCTGAAAGAACCCAAGCCAACATGCAATGTTAATGGAGTAAAGTTAATTCCTTTAATTTCCATACGTTTCATTACTTGCTTTGTAAAGTGCAAGCCTGCAGTTGGTGCAGCTACAGCGCCTTTTACTTCAGCGAATATTGTTTGGTAACGATCTTTATCTGCTTCTTCAACCGGACGTTTAATATAACGAGGTAGGGGAGTTTCGCCAATTGTTTCAATTATTTTTCCGAAATCTTCAGAGTTTCCATCAAATAAGAAACGAATCGTACGTCCACGAGATGTTGTGTTGTCAACAACTTCCGCTACTAAATCACTATCGCCAAAGTATAATTTATTACCTACACGGATTTTACGAGCAGGATCAACCAAAACATCCCAAAGATGTAATTCGGCATTCAATTCACGCAACAAGAATACTTCAATCTTTGCGCCTGTTTTTTCTTTATTACCATATAAACGCGCTGGGAAAACCTTGGTATTATTCATAACCATGATATCGCCTTCGTCGAAGTAATTGATAATGTCTTTGAAAATTTTGTGTTCGATGGTACCAGCTTTGCGGTTAATAACCATCATTTTTGCTTCGTCTCTGTTTGCAGCGGGGTGTTGTGCAACAAGTTCCGCCGGAAGGGCGAATTTGAATTCGGATAACTTCATTTAATATTACGGTATTAAATTTTAAATATAAAATAACAAGTCACAAAGATACGCATTTTTAGGGAGTAAAAGGTGTTTATTCCAGAATCTGTTATTAAGTATTTGAATTTGAGGGATTTTATAAAAAGGAAGAGTGAAGCTAATCTTATTACTAGAAATAAAAATAACGTGTAATTAGAACGATTACTCAATGAGCTATTGTTCTAATTACACGTTAAAAATACAATTACTTAGGTAACAATACAGAATCAATAACGTGTATTACACCATTTGATTGAATTACATCATAAGTAGAAATATTTGCGATGTTGCCTGATTCATCTTTTACAACAATGTTGTGTGCACCATTTTTCATAATTGTAAGTGTGCCACCGCTCACTGTTTTCAATGTAGCCATGCCTTTTCCAGCTGTAATTAATTTTTCTAAGGCTGCATAATCGTATTTTCCACTAACTACATGGTATGTCAATACTTTAGTAAGCGTTGCTTTGTTTTCTGGCTTCAGAAGTGTTGCAACTGTTCCTTCAGGCAAGTCTTCAAATGCATCGTTAACTGGTGCAAATACTGTAAATGGTCCTTTAGATTGCAATGTTTCTACAAGGCCTGCTGCTTTAACTGCGGCTACTAATGTTGTGTGCTTTTTAGAATTTACTGCATTTTCAATAATGTTTTTTGATGGATACATTGATTCGCCACCTACCAGTACCGTGTTATCCATTGTTTGTGCTTGAGAAGAAAAAACGATAGCTGATAAAGCAATACCTGCAGCAAGTGATTTTAAATTGATCGATTTCATAGGTGTATAGTTAAGTTTTTATAATTTGTGTATGTTAGATACGAACACATAACAGCAACTGGATGTTTAGAATTAAAAAATATATTTAAATATGTCGTTTGCAAAATAATATCGCTGTATTTAATATCTTCGGAAAGATAAAAGTAGATTTTTGTTTATTACAAAATAGCCTTACGAATCATTTATTGATACATTAATAGTATGTTACGCATTACTTAACCATAAATACGTGTGTTTAATAAACAATCAAATAATAGTAGATCAGTCGGGAAAGGTTTTGATCGGATTGCTTTTTTTTATGATAAGATGGCGGCTATCGCTTCTTTCAATCAAATCAATAAAAGTCAGCTTACTTTTATATCACATCTATCCACGCAATCACATTGCTTAATACTAGGCGGTGGTACAGGCGATTTTCTTCATCAATTATTAATAATAAATAAATCTGTAAAGATTACATATGTAGACGCGTCTGAAAAGATGATAGAATACTCTAAGCAACGTATTCTAAAGTACCTGCCTGCTGATTTGAACCGAGTAGATTTTATATGTGCAGATGTTGCAGATTTTAAATTTGAAACCTATGATGTGATTGTGTGCAATTATTTTTTAGATTTATTTGAAGATGAAATTGTTCAGGGGCTTTTGCAACAATTTTATTCAGCATTATCTCCAGACGGTATATTGTATGTTACAGACTTTGTTTTATATACTTCTCAATCCCTGCAGAGTTATATTTCCAAAATAAATTTATGGGTACTCTTTCATTTTTTTAGGTTAGCAACGTATTTGAAAACAAAGAGACTTGTAGATGTAGAGCAACAAATATTGTTAAATAAATTTAAAAGAATAATAAGAAAAAAGTTTTTGGGCGGAATGTTGCAGTCAATTATTTTTCAAAAAATGAATTAAGGTAACGGCCTTACGGATATACGAAATGTCTATATACGTAAGGCTTTTAGACGGTATGAGATATTCAGATTTTATTTTTTCAATAGTACTATTGAAAGTAACTTTCCATTATCTCACTAGCCATTTTAATAGATAGTGGCTTTACTCTAAAACCTGCAACTTCTTTGTATTGTTCTGCACGTTTTTTATGCTCGGGATTTATGGAAGTTGTGAGCATGATGAGTTTAATGTTTTCAATATAATCCTTAGGCAGTTTTGCATAATTTTCTAGAAACTCCCATCCATCCATGCCGGGCATGTTGATATCTAAAAAAATAAGTTCTGGTCTTTCTGGATCTGAAAGTACATTTTGCTCTAATAGGTCTAATGCTATACGTGCGCTTTGAATAGCAACAATTTCATTTGCACATTCAATTTTAGTTAAAATGATTTTATTGATGAAGTTAACCGCATCATCGTCATCAATTAACAAAATTTGGTTGAGTTTACTTACCGTCATACTGCTTTTTTAATGGTAAAAAAGAATGAGCTACCTTTGCCTTCTTGAGATTCTGCCCAAATGCTCCCTCCCAACAAATCTATAATTTTTTTACAATATGCCAAACCAATTCCAGATCCGCTATACTCTTTGGTATTATGTAGGCGTTGAAATAAGATAAATATTTTATCGGTATAGTTTGGATTAAAACCGATACCATTATCTGTAACTGTAAATTGGTGGAAATCGCCTTGTTCTGTGGTAGATATAAATATTATTGGAGGGATATTTTTTGATTTGAATTTCATTGCATTTTGAATCATATTTTGAAATATAATTCGAATATGAATGCGATTACATAAGAGTATGGGTAACGTGTTTTTTGATATAATCTGTGCTTGGTTTTCATGTATGCTTAATGAAAGATCATCAAGTACATCTTGTAAAACTTCATTGCAATCAACCTGCTCTTTCTCTGTGTCAAGACTCAATAAAGAATACTCCAATAATCCTGTGATTAGATTGCGCATGCGATTTGCAGCTTCATCTACAAACTTTAAGTACATTTTTCCATTTTCATCAATTTTGTCCGCATATTCTAATAAGAATAAATCGATGAAGCTAGACATACTACGCAAAGGCTCTTGTAAATCATGCGAAGTGATGTGTGCAAATTGTTCTAATTCTTTATTTTTGAGTGCGAGCTCGCGATTCGTATTCTTAATGATGTCGACAGATTTTTTTCGTTCGGTTATATCCGTATAAGTACCTAGCATACCAATCGTTTCACCTTTAATATTTATTAAAGGTGTTTTATTTGTTTCCAACCATGTAGCATCTCCAATTGCATTTAACTGAGTCTCTTCATAATTCAATTCTGCTTGTCCACTTTCAATTACACGCTTGTCTATTAATCTATAGAAGTCGGCTTCCTCTTTAGTCCAAGCCAATTCATAATCAGATTTTCCAATGATGTGTTTGTAATCTTCAAGACCTGCATCTACCGCAAATTTACTATTGCAACCTAAATAATTTAAATTGGTATCCTTCCAAAAAATACGAGAAGGAATGGTATTGAGTACCGTTTGAAACATTTTTTTTATTTCCAAAACGTCTTGCTCTAGTTTCTTGTCCTGTACTTCTCGAATAAAAAAGCAATGAACGTGTTTGGGTCCAAAATCTGTTCGGTTTTGGTAAGCTGTCACAATCGTTGGTATACGAGTGCCGTCTTGTTTGTGAAGGTATAGTTGTTGGACATATTTCTCGTCTATGTATTGAAAATAACCTCCAAATATGCTATTAAATTCTGCTTTAGAATCAACGTTGAATAAGGAGTGTAGTGACTGTCCAATAATTTTATTTAAGGGATACTGCGTTAGGGTGGAGAGTTTAGGACTAAAATCTAATACTGTGTTATCAATCGTATCTGTCAATACATATATATCATTAGAGAGCTCCAACATTTTGAAGGCTGTACTGGTTTTATCGAGTGATATGAGTTCTTTATTCATATTCGCTTTAAAAAATCGTTTTAAAAAGATATCGAATATAGAGTAAATTATTGAATCAATATCGGTTTTTTAGGAATTTGAATAGTTAATAGTGTTATAAAACAGATTGTATATAGGAGGTACTTTGAAAATAGAACAACAAAATTAAAATTAGCTAATGTTCCTAAGAGTATTAATTGTCGAAAATGGATGAATTTGCCATAAAAAAAGGCATCGATTCATTTCTGAATGCGATGCCTTTTGCCATGAGAAATTCCTGCGGTAGAATTCGCAGGGGAAGATTAAGCTTCTTCCTCTTCGAGTTCTTCTTCTTTAGATGCTTCCATGGCTGCGGGTGTTCCGCTTGCTTGCACTTTCTGACGAATTTTCGCTTCAATTTCGTCTTGCATGTCTGGATTATCAAGGAATATTGTACGTACCGAATCTCTTCCTTGTCCTAATTTTGTTCCATTGTAAGAGAACCAAGACCCAGCTTTGTTAATGATGCCTAATTCAACACCAAGGTCAATGATTTCACCAATTTTAGAAATACCTTCCCCATACATGATATCAAATTCAATCACTTTAAATGGAGGGGCCATTTTGTTTTTAACTACTTTAACCTTTGTACGGTTACCAGTAATGTTGTCAGCACTTTCTTTTATTTGCCCAATACGACGGATGTCTAAACGTACCGATGCATAAAATTTCAAAGCGTTACCACCTGTAGTTGTTTCAGGGTTACCGAACATTACACCAATTTTTTCTCTTAGCTGGTTGATGAATATGCAGCAACATCCTGATTTATTAATTGCACCCGTTAATTTACGTAAGGCTTGTGACATCAAACGTGCTTGTAAGCCCATTTTACTTTCGCCCATTTCGCCTTCAATTTCTGCTTTAGGCACTAAGGCTGCAACAGAGTCAATAACGATAATGTCAATTGCACCTGAACGTATTAAGTGTTCTGCAATCTCTAATGCTTGCTCACCGTTATCTGGTTGAGAGATTAGTAGATTAGTAGTATCGATGCCTAATTTTTCTGCATAACCTTTATCAAAAGCGTGTTCTGCATCAATAAATGCGGCAATACCACCTGCTTTTTGTGCTTCAGCAATACAATGCATGGATAAGGTTGTTTTACCAGAAGATTCTGGTCCGTATATTTCAACAATTCTACCTTTAGGTAAGCCTCCAATGCCTAAGGCAATATCAAGGCCTAAAGAACCTGTTGAAATGACAGGGACATCCATAACCACTTCGTCACTTAATTTCATTACGGTACCTTTACCGTATGTTTTTTCTAATTTGTCAATTGTAAGCTGAAGTGCTTTTAATTTTTCATTTGCTTGGTTTGGTGCAGTTTTACTCATGGCAATGTTTTTTTACTGATTGTTTGAAATGTTGTTATCAGATATGCTAGGAAGAAATATTCTACTCTTTCATCTTAACTGTCAAATAACGCCGATTACTTAACCGACGATACAAACCTACAAAATGCTAAAATAATTAGCAAGATAATTACTAATTATTTTAGCATTTTTATCTAAAATAATTTTATCTTGCTAAGATACAAACTTTTAGTATAAGCCATATTTGGATTTATCAACATCTATTTTTGAAAGATTAAGCAGTATTTCTGCAAAAAAAAAGGTATATTATATGTTATATTAAATTATTGGTATGCGATTTGTATATCAATACATATATTTAAAATATACCCTTATGAAACGCTTGACTATTCTTTCAATCATATTATTTACTATAACGTCTTTTGCCTACGAAACGCAAGCTCCTCAATCTACGGTTTCAGCATATGGTCCAAAAGAAGCATTGTTATATAAATTGCATTATGGGTTTATCAATGCAGGAGAGGCACGTATTGAGGTAGATCCTACCTTATATTTTATAAATAATAAAGTTTGTTATAAAACAGCTGTTATTGGGACTACTACCGGAACCTTTGATTTGGCTATGCACGTACGTGATCAATGGACGAGTTATATCGATACGGCTACAAAAATTCCTCAACGAAGCTTACGTGATATTGAAGAAGGAAACTACAAATTAAAAGAAATGGTAATGTTTGATTATGCCAATAAAAAGGCAAATGTGATTCGGGAAAGTGGCAAAACCTTAGACAAATCTACTGCTAGTTATTCTATTTCTCACAATATTCAAGACATCGTAAGTGGTGCGTATTATTTGCGTACATTAGATTATTCGAAAATGGCTGTCGGTACGAATATTAATCTGCAAGCATTCTTTGAAGATAAATTATATGACTTTACAGTACGTTATGCAGGTAAAGAACGTGTAAAGACGAGTTATGGATATATTAATGCCATTAAAATCCAACCTGTAATGCCTGATAACGAAATGTTTGATGGTGGTAACTCCATACGTATGTGGTTATCAGACGATGCCAATAAAATTCCCGTTAAGATTGAAGCGGATATGTTTATTGGTAAAGTGGAGGTAGACTTGAAAAAGTTTTCAGGATTAAAACATCCAATTGTATTTACAAAAAAATAAGTTTTCTAAAATTATATTTGTATTACCCGTAGATTAAGGAATTGTTAATATTGATCAATTCACTTAATTTACGGGTAATTTCTATTTTATTATATATAAATTTGATTCGCATGAAATACCTTAAACGAGTTTCTCTTTCTTTACTAGCACTATTATCAGTGGTATGCCTAGTTCAGGCTAAGCCTGTAATAATAAAAGGAAAGCTTACACCGTCTAATAACTCAACTATTTATTTATATAAATATCTAGGAAATACAATTACTGTATTTGATTCTGCCAAAATAAAAGCAGGTGTTTTTGAGTTTAAATACAATGAACCTATTGCAATAGGGTTTTATAAGATAGGTTTTGATAAGGAATCTGCTTTCACTATCGTTGCGGGTTCTGAGAGTATGGTGATTTCAGGTAATTTGGACATTGAGCGTAGCATCACAATTTTAGATTCCAAAGAGAATGAAGAATATGCATTATATCGCAACCTGAATAAAATACAAGCAGCGCAAAATGCTGCTCTAAATAAAACAGCTCAAGATTTGCAAAAACAACCAGGGATGACGGAAGAGCTGTTTAATCAATATATTGAAGTGTTGAAGGCTAAAAGTGATTCGTCTAATGCTGTATATAATGTGCAAATGGAAAACCTTGCTAAGCAATATCCAAACATGTTTATGACGAAGGTAATTAACATGTTTATGTTTGAAGGTAAAACGGCTGAGACATTCTTTGGACCAGATGAATTTACAGACAAACAATATGCTGCAGGTGATATGCTCTATTCTAAAGTCCAGAATTATTTTCAATACATGGTTCCTCAAGATATAAACTCTTGGAAAGCCGCTGCTGAAAAATTAGTTAGTGCTTGTCCTCCAGGTTCGGATAATAGACAGGTTGTATACTCCTCTATCATACCCTTATTTACCCAAAATGATTTGCAATATACCAAACAGTTGTGTAATCGATTTATAACAGAATATCCAAATTCTTTAGAGGCGAAACAACTTAAAGAGCAATTGCCCAAAGGTGCATCAACTGTTGGGGAGCCTGTTCCAGAACTATCTTTAATGGATGCTTCAGGTAAAATCATTTCCTTAAGTTCGCTGCGAGGTAAAGTTGTGTTGATTGATTTCTGGGCATCTTGGTGTGGGCCTTGTAGGGGAGAGAATCCAAATGTAGTAGCTGCTTATAATCAATATAAAGATAAAGGATTTACGGTATACAGTGTTTCCTTAGATAATAACAAAGATCAATGGCAAGCTGCAATTTTAAAGGATGGATTGGCATGGACAAGCCATGTCTCAGATTTGAAAGGATGGCAGTCTGACGCTGCAAAATTATACGGAGTAAAAGGTATACCAGCAACGTTTTTAATTGATAAAGAAGGAGTGCTTGTAGCGACCAACCTACGCGGTGAAGAGTTGAATGCTAAATTGGCTGAATTATTAAATAAACCATAAGAAATGAAAACGAATAATCGTATTTTAGTAGTAGATGATGAGGAAGATATAGTTGAGTTGCTCGAATATAATCTTACGAAAGAAGGCTACGATGTTCGTACAGCCAATACCGGCTTAAAAGCAATCGAAGAAGCAAAGGATTTTTTACCGCAACTTATTTTGATGGACATCATGATGCCTAAAATGGATGGGGTTGAAGCGTGTCGGAAAATAAGAGAAATTCCTAAGTTGAAAGAAACTTATGTTATTTTTTTAACAGCACGTTCGGAAGAGTTTTCTGAGATTGCAGCTTTTGATGCGGGTGCTGATGATTTTATTACTAAGCCAATTAAACCTAGAGCACTAATTAGTAGGGTGTCTGCTTTTTTTAGGAGAGGGATAAAAATAACCACCGAAAAAGAACGTGTTGTAATTAAAGATTTAATTATTGATCGTTCAAGTTATACGGTAATGCAAGGTGCCAATAAAATAATACTGCCGAAGAAAGAATTTGAATTGCTTTATTTTCTAGCTAATAAGCCAAATACTGTTTTCAATAGAGATGAGTTATTGAAAAATATTTGGGGTACAGATGTCTATGTTGTTGCACGAACTGTTGATGTGCATATACGAAAAATTAGAGAAAAAATTGGAGACGATTACATCACAACAATTAAAGGAATCGGATATAAGTTTGCAATCGACGAATAATAAAAAAACAATTTGATAACCCATCCCAAAAATGTCGCACTTTTTATTGGTGTATTTGTAACACTACTTGTAGGGGTTATGCTCTATGCCTTCTCCGTTATACCAAGCCTTCATAATTGGCAGCTTTTATTAGCTGTTATCTTTATTGTTATTACAGGGGCGAGTTATGTATTATTAAATATAACCTTGTATAAAGAGTTGGATACAATTTCCGATTTATTAAAACCTTATAAGAAGAAGGCTGAAAACCCTGCACGTAATATTTATATAAATACAACAGATCCAATCGTAAAAATTAAAAAAGAATTGTCAGATTTTGCGGTACAAAAACAACGCGAAATTGAAGAATTAAAAAAACTTGAAACATTTAGAAGAGAATTTTTGGCCGATGTTTCTCATGAATTAAAAACACCATTATTTGCTGCACAAGGTTTTGTGCATACTCTTTTAGAAGGCGCCATGGAGGATATTAAGGTTCGAGATCGTTTTCTGCAAAAGGCAGCCTATAGTTTAGACGGACTGAATGTATTAATCGAAGACTTAATTACGATTTCACAACTTGAAATCGGAGAAATAAAAATGCATTTTCAGAGTTTTGATATCCATAAATTAGCCGAAGATATCTTTGAACAATTAGAAGATGCGGCCTCAAAGCGTGGATCTAAACTTAAATTTTATAAATATTCTCCTAAATCTTGTTATGTTTTTGCCGATAAATTAAGGATTGGACAAGTAGTTACAAATCTGTTAGTCAATGCAATAAAGTACGGAAGAGAGAATGGAATTATTTTGTTTTCATGTTCAATAGAAGGAGAGTCTGTACTTATTTCTGTAAAAGATGATGGTCCTGGTATAGAAGAGACACATTTAAATCGTATTTTTGAACGGTTTTATCGCGTAGAAAAAAGCCGATCCAAAGATCAAGGTGGTTCAGGATTGGGTTTAGCGATTGTAAAACACATACTCGAAGCGCATGATTCTAGAATCAGCGTATTGAGTAAATTAAATCAGGGAACGGAATTTCAATTCCGTTTAAAGAAAGGAAAAGTAATAAATGAAAAAGGTTGATATTAAAGATTGGATCATTTTTGAAAACGATGATTACTTTTTTATTAATAAACCTCCTCATATATCTTCTTTAGATGAACGTACAGGAGGTACTATAAGTGTACTTAGGTTAGCGAAAGAATATTGGCCAGATGCCCAGCTATGTCATCGTATCGATAAAGAAACATCAGGTGTATTGGCGATTGCAAAGAACCCTGAGTCATATCGACATTTATCGATGCAATTTGAAGCCAGAAATGTGACTAAAGAATATCACGCTGTAGTGAATGGTACGCATGATTTGGATGGAGTTGATGTTTTTTTGCCTATATTAGCATTACCAATTGGAGTTGTTAAAATTGATAAAGCAAAAGGTAAGATTGCAGAAACCATTTTCTTTACTATTCAAGCATTTAAAGTTGCAACGTTGGTAAGGTGTATTCCTATTACAGGTCGCATGCACCAAATCCGAATTCACCTTTCTCATTTAGGTGCTCCTATAGTAGGAGACGAAACATATGGGGGAAAACCACTGTTTCTTTCAGAAATTAAAAGAAAAAAATTTAATTTGAAAAAAGATTCTGAGGAACGCCCCTTAATGCAGAGATTTGCATTACATGCTAATTCTCTGATATTTACAGATATTAATGAGCAGATTTTAGATATAAAAGCACCTTATCCGAAGGATTTTAGTGTGCTTGTAAAGAAATTAGAAGAGTATTCTTCATGATTTCTTTGAACTAGGTTTGCATTTAATTTTATAAACAGGTATCTTTGTATCCCTTTTTGAATTGAAGGGCGAATTATTTATTGATTAAAGAAAATGGATAGCATTAGCTACAAAACAACATTTGCAAACAAAGCTACAGTTCAGAAGAACTGGGTGATAGTTGATGCAGAAGGTAAAACACTAGGTCGTTTTGCCAGCCAAGTTGCGATGATTTTAAGAGGAAAGAATAAGCCTTCTTATACTCCACATGTAGATTGTGGTGACCATGTCATCATTATCAACGCTGAGAAAATTCGTTTAACTGGTAACAAAATGAATGACAAAGTATATACAACACATACAGGTCATCCAGGTGGACAACGTTTTCAAACACCAAAAGAAACATTAGCAAAATATCCTGAAAGAGTTCTAGAAAGAGCGATTAAAGGTATGTTGCCAAAAAATCGTATCGGTAGAGAATTATTCAGACAATTACATGTGTTTGAAGGAACTCAACACCCGCACGAAGCACAACAACCAAAAGTTATTCAACTGTAATTATTGTTTAGATGGAAGTATTAAACGCCATTGGAAGAAGAAAGACGTCTGTAGCTCGCGTTTACCTGCAATCAGGTAAAGGTGCTATTGTAGTAAACGGTCTTGATTTCAAAACATATTTTAAAACGGAACCCCTTCAAATATCTGTTGAGAGCCCTCTTAACTTATTATCTGAAGCCGGAAAATATGATATCAGAGTAAATGTACAAGGCGGTGGTGTTACTGGCCAAGCTGAAGCAATCCGTTTAGGTATTGCTCGTGCACTTGTATTAGTAAATAGTGAATTTAAATCTCCTTTGAGAAAAGAAGGTTTGATGACTAGAGATTCTCGTATGGTAGAACGTAAGAAATACGGTAAGAGAAAAGCTCGTAAAAGATTCCAATTCAGTAAACGTTAATATTTCTCTCTATTTTATAATACGATGGCTAAGAAAATCGAATATAAAGACTTATTGGATGCAGGCGTTCACTTCGGTCACCTTACACGCAAGTGGAATCCAAAAATGGCACCATATATCTTCATGGAGAAGAATGGTATACATTTAATTGACTTAAATAAAACAATCGTTTGTTTAAACGAAGCTAATGCGGCACTTAAAACGATCGTTCGTTCAGGACGTAAAGTTTTATTCGTTGCTACAAAAAAACAAGCTCAAGAGGTTGTTACAGCAGAAGCAAAAAGATTGAAAATGCCTTTCGCAACAGAACGTTGGTTAGGTGGTATGTTGACAAACTTCGCAACAGTTCGTAAATCATTGAAGAAAATGTCTTCAATGGAGAAAATGATGAAGGATGAAGCTTACATCTCTTTAAACAAAAAGGAAAGACTTGTATTGTCTCGCGAGAAAGATAAACTTGAAAAAGTTTTAGGTGGTATCGCTGATTTGACTCGTTTACCTGCTGCATTATTTGTTGTGGATGTTAAAAAAGAACACATTGCTATCGCTGAAGCAAAAAAATTAGGTATTCCTGTTTTTGCTATTGTTGATACAAACTCTGATCCAACAATCGTGGATTTCCCAATCCCTGCAAACGATGATGCATTTAAATCTATCTCTATCTTAACGCACTCTGTCGGTCAAGCAATTGAAGAGGCATTGTCTGAAAGAAAAAGAGAAAAAGATGATCAAAAAACAAAAGAAGACGAAGAATCAAAAAAGGCTGCTGATAAAGCTGAGATTCAATAATCTGTTTTCTAAATCATATTAAAAATTGAACATTGGTCTCCAATGTTCAATTTTTTTTAAAATTAAATCAATTCATAACCATAAAACATTTAATCATGTCAACAATAACGGCAGCTGAAGTTAATAAGCTTAGAACAATGACCGGAGCAGGTATGATGGATTGCAAAAAAGCTCTTACTGAATCAGGTGGAGATTTTGAAGCAGCTATTGACATTCTTCGTAAAAAAGGACAAAAAGTATCTGCAGCACGTGCAGAAAACGTTACTTCTGAAGGAATCGTTGCAATTACGATTTCTAAAGATGGTAAAAATGGCAAATTAATTGCACTTGCTTGCGAAACAGAACCCGTTTCTAAAGTAATTGATTTTAAAAATTTATCAGAAGCAATAATGAATGTTGCTGTTGCTAAAAATCCTAAAACAACAGAAGAACTTTCTGCTTTAGCTTTAGCTGATGGTCGTACTGTTCACGATCACATCATTGACCTTACAGGTAAAATTGGTGAAAAAGTAGCTATTACTTCTTATGTATCTATGGACGGCGAACAAGTTGTTCCTTATGTTCACTCTAATGGTAAATTGGGTGTAATGGTTGCATTGAAAAATACAGGCGGAAAAGATTGCTCTGAAGCTGGTAAAGATGTAGCAATGCAAGCTGCTGCAATGAAGCCAATTGCTTTAGATAAAGATGGTGTTGATCCAAGTGTTGTAGAGCGTGAAATTGAAATAGGTAAAGAACAAGCTAGAACTGAAGGTAAGCCAGAAGCAATGCTTGAAAAAATTGCTCTAGGTAAATTGAATAAATTCTACAAAGATAATACGTTGTTAAATCAAGAATTTGTAAAAGACAATTCTAAAACAATTTCTCAAATGTTAGATACATACCAAAAAGGTTTGACAGTATCTGAATTTGCGCGTATTGCTTTAGCTTAATTCTTTTAAAGACATAAAAAAACCGACTTATTAATTTAAGTCGGTTTTTTTATGTTCTTTTTTATTGATTACTCAAATGTGATATCCGTATTTGGTAATAACGTTTTAATGCGTTGTTGTTCTTTCGAAGAAATTTCATTTCCAACAAGTACAAGTTTTTTCAACTTCTTCATATATGCTACCTCAGATGGTAATACAGTAAGCATGTTTAATGCTAAATCCAAGGTCTCAAGTTCTGTTAAGGAACCAACGTTTGTTGGTAACGATTTCAAACCGTTTTGTCTTAATGTTAATGTTTGCAGATGTTTTAAATTTCCAATTTCGGCAGGTAATGAAGAAAGTAAATTTTTATTTAAATTTAATTCTTTCAGCTCTGTTAATTTGCCAATAACTGGTGGTAAAAGTGTTAATCTATTGCTGCCTAAATCCAAAGAAATTAATTTATCTAAATGAGTCCAAGATTGAGAAAGTGTTGTTAGTTTGTTATTGAACATGTTCAATTTAACTAAGTAATGTAAATTTTCAACGTTTGCAGGCAAATCAGTTAAAACTTGAGAGCTAAAGTCTGCACAGTATACAATTTCAGGCTCTACAAAAGCAGCTTCCATATTGAAGCATTCACCTGTACACAATTCATTTATTTTATCAGATGCTTCTTCTTTTCCATAAACCATGGAATAAATCAAGTCTGAACATAATTCAGAACTTTCAAAGCCCATTTTCTTACCAAGTAACTCCTTAGAATACGCTCTATAATAATAGGCGTCTCCAAATTTTGGATTTAAGCTAATAGCGTTCGTGAAATCGCCAATTGCTTTAATATAATCCTTTTGATTTAAGCTAGTTAAGCCAGTATCGTAATAGTTCTTAGCATCAGGTTGATTAAAGGATGTTCCTAAAAACAAAAGCGCTAAAATCGTACAGTATGGTATAATTCTTTTCATGGTATTTACGGTTTGTTAAGAAAAAAAAAGATGATTTTGATTCTTAAGTAATCTTTTAAACGGGCGTTATACTCCTTAGGTTGTTAATTTTTGGATTAAATTTGATTGAAATAGTTAGAATTTATAACATTCAAACTATGAAAGCATTACCGATTCTATATCTTCTAATTCAAGTGGGATGTGGGCCATTAAATCCACGTTTCCATCCTTAACTACCAATATATCATTTTCTAAACGAATACCAATTGCTTCGTTGGGAATGTATATTCCGGGCTCTAATGTTACAATCATGCCTTCTTTTAAGGGGGCATTTTTTATATGTACGTCGTGTACATCCAATCCTAAATGGTGCCCAAAGCCGTGCATAAAATATTTTCTATAAGCCAAATTTCCATTTGGTAGGGCAACCTCTTCTTTACTTAACAAACCCAATGATATTAGTTGAGTTGTTGTGAATTCTCCTGTTGCTTTGTTTAATTCCTGTAGTGTAATACCAGGTTTAATCAGTTTTTTGACCGCTTTAAAGATCGTTAATACGGAAGTATATACTTCTTTTTGTCGCGGATTGAATTTGCCATTTACTGGTACTACACGAGTCATGTCTGAGGCATAATTGCCATATTCCGCAGCAAAATCCATTAAAATCAATTCTCCATCCTTACATATATTATCATTTTGAATATAATGTAATACGCAAGCATTTTTGCCGGAAGCAATTATTGGTTGGTAAGCATGTCCTCTTGACCCATTGCGTATAAATTCATAAATAATATCTGCCTCAATTTCATATTCCTTTATTCCAGGTTTAATTGTTTTAAGGATACGTTCAAACGCATTTTTCGTGATGTTACACGCTTTCTGAATTGCTTCGATTTCTTGTGGTTCTTTTTGACTTCTTAATTCATTTGTAATAGGTGCCAACCGCATGTATTGGTGTAGAGGATACTCTTTTTGGCATTGTTTAATGAACCGGTCGTTTCGGGTGTCTATGATTTTTTTAGCTCTGCCATGTTCGTTCTGGTTGCAATAAATCGTTGTGGCATCATACATCAGTTGCTTAAGGATGTCATCAAATTCATGAAACCAAAAAATAGTTTCGATTCCAGATAGCGTCCTTGCTTCAGATTTTGTGAATTTATGACCTTCCCAAATTGCTAAGTGTTCATTTGTCTCTAATATAAAGAGCATCTCTCTATATTTAGGATCTAAAGCATTTGGGAAAAGCAATAAAATAGTATCTTCTTGGTCGATGCCTGAAAAATAAAATAAATCATTGTTTTGTCTAAAGGGCAATGTTCCATCGGCATTGGTGGGATAAATGTCATTCGAATGAAAAACAGCAATCGAATTCGGAACTAATTTTGCTACTAATTTACTTCTATTAAGAATAAATAAGCTATTATCGATGGGGGTGTATTTCATTTTCCTTAAATTTATAGTTGAAGCAATTAATAAATCAACGTATATGCAAACGATTCAGCGTGCTATTCTTGTAATCTCCTTTATTATAGCAATATTCTTTAAAGGAAATGCGCAAATACAAAAGTATTGGATTTCTTTTAAAGATAAAGAAATATCGGGCTATAATTATAAAGATAATTTAAGTGCACAAACAATTATAAATAGAACACATTTTAATATTCCTTTATATCAATACAGTGATATCCCAGTTACACACGCGTTTATTTCAACATTGAATAAAATGAATGTGGGTATTGTTGCAACATCAAAGTGGCTCAACGCGGTTACTGCATATTTAGATCCGCAACAGGTTGCACAAATTGAAAAGTTATCGTTTGTTCGTTCGGTTGATATCGTTACTACCTATATGGTTGCAAGTTCTACTAAGATAGAAGTAACGCCTGAATTGATGCATACTGCAATGAAGCAAATGAAGGCGAAATCATTTACTTCAAATGGTATAGATGGCACCAACATGAAAATTGGAGTGATTGATGCGGGGTTTCATAAATTACAAGAAGACCCTGCAACAAGTTATTTGGTAAGAGACAAAAAGATATTAGCTCAAAGAGATTTTATAGATCCTACCAGAACGGATTTGATTTCAAAAGCTGCAACCTCATCCGACGATCACGGTCGCATGGTAGTGCGAATGATTGCTGGATATGACACAACACTGAAAGCGCAATATGGTATGGCTGTCAATGCTTCTTTTTATTTGGCACGTACTGAAAATGGTGATAGAGAATATCGTGGTGAAGAAGATATGTGGATCATGGCCTTGGAATGGATGGATAGTATTGGTGTACGCTTAATCACAACATCTTTAGGGTATGCTACGAAGATGGATGACCCGAATGATAATTACAAGCAATCAGAAATGGATGGTAAGACTGCTCGTATTACGAAGGCTGCACAAATTGCAGTATACGATAAAGGAATCTTTATAACAGTTTCGGCAGGCAATGAAGGAGATACAAATTGGCGCATTATTTCAGCACCTGCAGATGCAGAAGGAGTATTGTCGATTGGTGCAACACGATCTGCTACATGGGATCGAATTTCATATAGTAGTATTGGGCCTGCAGATTTGCCTTATTTAAAACCCAACGTTTCATGCTTTTCACCAAATGGAACATCTTTCTCATGCCCAGCCATTGCGGGTTTTGTTGCATGCTTAATGAATAACGATACAACCTTAACCAATCTTCAGTTGAAGGATATTGTACAGAAATCTGCACATATGTACCCCTATGGAAATAATTTTATTGGGTATGGAATTCCGCAAGCGGATAGAGCGTTAGTGCTTTCAAAAGATACTGCTGCAACTTTTGGGAATATTACGGAGTTGCACATTTCTAAAAAGGTGTTTAAATATACCTTTGAAAAAAGTATCACTGTTCAGTTAGTCGTATTTAATAAAAAGAATGCTACGATTGTAATCAATCAAGATCTTGTGAGTGTTAAAAAAGGAAAATTGAAAATTAAACGTCCTAAGGATGCAGCTCGAACTACTGTTGTTGCAGAAACATTTTCAACGATTGAGATTATTTGGGAATAAAACAATAACAGACCGATTTAAGAATCAGCATGCTAAAAGAATTTAATGTTTATCAATATCCAAATGGAATAACGTTGTTGCACAAACAAGTTACTTCCACACGCATTGCGCATTGCGGATATATTTTTGATGTAGGAAGTAGAGATGAGCATATAAAAAATCAAGGGCTTGCTCACTTTTGGGAGCACATGGCTTTTAAAGGGACTGAAAAAAGAAAAACTTTTCAAATTTTAAGTAAGCTGGAAGAGGTGGGTGGCGATTTAAATGCCTATACAACCAAAGAAAAAATTTGGTTTCACGCGTCCTTACCCTTTAATCATTTAGATCGGGCAGTAGATATTCTTACCGATATCTCTTTTTATTCCACGTTTCCTGAAAAAGAAATAGAGAAAGAAAAGAAAGTAGTATTGGAAGAAATGCATATGTATGCGGATAGTCCTGAAGATGCTATTCAAGACGAATTTGAATCTGTAATTTTCCCAAACCATTCTTTAGGATATAATATTTTAGGTACAGAGAAAACGCTTTACTCTTTTAAGAAAGAAGATTTAATAAAATTCTTAAAAAAGAATGTAGATACAAGTCGCGTGGCTTTTGTGGTGCTGTCTCCGCATTCTTTTTCAGAAGTTAAAAGTATAACAGATTCGTATCTTTCACATATTAAGCCGCATCATATTCTAAAGGAAAGAGAGAAAAATAAAGGCTTTAAACCGTCAACAATAATAAAAAGTATTGATGCCTCGCAAACACATTGTATCATTGGTGGTTTGGGATTAAATATCAAAGAAGAGCGTCGATTGGGTTTATTTTTATTATCAAATCTTTTGGCTGGTCCTGGTATGACATCCATGCTTAATATGGCTATGAGAGAGAAAAAAGGATATGTATATAATATTGATTCTAATTTTACCTCTTATACCGATACAGGTTTATTCAGCTTTTACTTTGCAACAGAAGCGAAGCAATTTGAAAAAGCCTTAGACGTTTTTCATAAAGAGCTTGAAAAAGTACGGGAAAAACAATTAAGTACCATCCAATTGCATAAGCTTAAGGAGCAGATAAAAGGCCAATTAATAATGGCTGAAGAGAACAATAGTAATTTTATGCAGATGATGGGTAAAAGTTATTTAGACTTCGGGAAGATTGATTCGTTTGAGCAGATTGTCCGAAAAATTGATGGCATACAATCAAAAGAAATTATTGATTTGGCAAATCAATTAATGAATCCGAATAAAATGAGTAAGCTTATTTACGAACCTGAAGTAAAATGATAGACATTACAAACCCTGTCATTGAAGAATATATTACGGCACATTGTTCGGTAGAATCTGATTTACTTAAAAAAGTAAATAGAGAGACCTATGCCAATGTATTAATGCCGCGCATGCTTTCGGGGCATTATCAAGGTCGTGTGTTGTCGATGCTATCCTTTATGATACGTCCGAAGCGCATACTTGAAATCGGTACCTTTACAGGCTATTCGGGCCTGTGTTTGGCAGAAGGCTTGCCGGAAGGAGCAGAACTTATTACCATCGATATCAATGAAGAATTAGAGGATAGAGTTAGAGGGTACTTTACCCTGTCAAATAAATCACGTTCTATTTCTTATTTAATTGGTGATGCAACAAAAGTTGTATCAAGTTTAGAAGGGATGTTTGATATGGTTTTTATAGATGCCGATAAACATAATTATTTAACCTATTACGATTTGGTATTTGATATGGTACCTTCTGGAGGTTTTATTTTGGTAGACAATACTCTTTGGAATGGTAAGGTTGCAATACCCGAAGTGTTGGCTAAGGATAAGGATACTAAAAATCTTCATGCATTTAATACCTTTATTGCAAACGACACCCGAGTAGAAAATGTAATTTTGCCTGTTCGAGATGGCATTACACTTATTAGAAAAAAATAACCATACATGTTACGTTTAATTGCTTTAAGTATTCTGAGTTTATGTGCGCTATGTAGTACTGCTCAAACGTTTTCAAAGCCCGAAGTGCCTGACGTAATTGAGTTTGGTGGTATGAAACTAGAATTAACACCTGCAGCCAAAAGAAAAATTGAAGCAGATGTTACCATGATTTATAGTAGTGGCAAATATCTACAACAAAAAATTGATCGCGCAAATTTATATTTTCCAATTATAGAACATGTCTTTCATCAAGAAGGATTTCCTGAAGATTTTAAATTTCTAGCTTTGCAAGAATCGAGTTTGGTTTCCGATGCCGTTTCAAGTTCAAATGCCGTTGGCTTTTGGCAATTTAAAAAAGAAACGGCCATTGAAGTTGGTGTGGTTGTAAATGGCAACGTTGATGAACGGAAGCATATTAGCTACGCATCTAAAGGGGCAGCTACCTATATTAAAAAAAATAATGTTTCATTAGATAATTGGGTGTATGCATTGTTATCTTATAATGTGGGTCCTGGTGGTGTAAAGTCTCATGTTAAAACTAAATATGTGGGAGCTAAACATATGGTTATTGATGATGATATTCACTGGTATGTTATTCGTTTTTTAGCCTATAAAATTGCGTATCAAAATTTGGTAGGTAAAGCAAACCACCCAGAAATATCGTTAATCGAGTACAAGGGTGTAAAGGATAAATCGTTTCAAGAAATTTCAAAACAGGCCAACGTAGAGGTAGATTTATTGAAAGAATATAACAAATGGTGTACGAATAGCCATGTGCCAAGTGATAAAGAATACATAGTTATTATTCCTTCAAGCCATGGAAGTGTTTCTCCTATTGATGAACATAAACCCACTCAACAAAATGCTCCAGATGATGATCCCATTGTTATTCTGAATCAAAAGGATATAGTACTCATTATTCCAAAGTCCTTTCCAGATATTAGAGCATTTGTAGATACCTTAAAAATTCCAGTATTTGTTTCTATTAATAAAGTGAAAGCAATTAGAGCGAGTAAAGGTGATGACATAAATAGCTTAGTTGTAAAATCCGGATTGTCTAAACAATCTTTTTTATATTATAATGAATTGAAGGGATATGAGAATGTGGCTGCTGGCAATTTTTATTATATGCAAGTGAAAAGGAGCAAGGCTCTCGTTGCTTATCATACAGTTTCTAAAGGGGAAAGTTTAAACTCCATTGCTCAAAATTATGCAATAACAACAGCATCTATTCGCAAGCATAATCGCATGTCTAAAAATGAATATTTAAAAGAAAATAGGGTATTGTGGTTGCGAAGTACGCGTCCGAAGGATACACCAATAGAATATAAAGCATCACCAAAACCACTTGTAAAAGAGGCAGTGAAACTGGCGCCTAAGGTTGAAAACAAAACAGAAGTAGTAGAACTGAAACCGCAGAATCAAACAGTACTTGTTACACCAAAGCAAATCGAAACAAAAGGAACTTCTGCACCCAGTTCAATCATAGATGCGAATGTTATTATTCATATTGTACAACCTGGTGAATCTGTTTTTGGTCTCTCCAGAAAATACGAAGCAGATTCTGACAGCATTAGAGCTTGGAATAATTTGTCTGGATATGCTATACAAGTAAACCAGAAACTAATTGTAGGGTATAAAAAGAAGGTTGGTGGGGAGCAGAAATATGTTGTAAAACCAGGTGATACGGTCTATAAAATATCAAAAGAACTGAACGTAACCGTCGAGGATATAAAGAAATGGAATAATCTTCCCGATTATAACTTAAAAATTGGACAAGAATTAATCATACATACTCCTTAGTGCGAATAAAATTTATTACTTTGTAAAAGCAACTTTGTCGTTTAAATGCTAGAAAGGATAAAATCATATATAAAGAAATTCATTCATCTAGGGAAATCCACGTTTAAACCTGGTAAATATGAAATGCTTTTAAATGAAGCATCGGATGCTATTTATCTAGTGAATACAAGTGGTACAATTACATATGCCAATCCCAGCGCATGTTTACTTTTTGGTTACAGCCATGATGAATTGGTTCAGAGGCCCATTCATGAATTAATCGTTTCAAAAACGGATGTATTAAATGCATTTTCAACAAACCTGATTCAAGAGAAAGGAATTGTTGTACAACAGGAGTTTATTCGTAAGGATCAATCCACTTTTTATGGCGAAATGAGTGTGCGATTATTTGATGATGGTGCACATCAAGCAATTATAAGGGATATTACAAAAGGGGTAATTCAGCATCGATTATTAATCGACCGAGAGAAGAAATTTAGAATATTAGTGGAAAATGCATTTGACATTATTATTGTGTTGAGTTCAGATTTTAAAATAAAGTTTGTAAGCCCTGTGATTAAAAAAATGTTGGGCTATGAAATTGATGAAGTACTCGGCTTAAATTCGAATACATTTATTGAATTACGTGATCGGTTATCCATTAAAAGAGTTTTAAAGAATCATGGTGTTACGTTTGCCATAAATGATTTAAAATTAATTCATAAAAATGGCCAAATAATTCATTGTGAAGTAAATGCAGCTAATTTTTTAAATGACCCTCTTATAAATGGGATCATTGTAAATTGTCATGATATTAGCGAGCGTATTGAAACGGAAAAAGAGTTATTGAATACGAATTACGAACTTGATAGCTTTGTTTATAAAGTCTCTCATGATTTAAAAGCGCCACTTCGATCTGTTTTGGGATTAATTAATTTGTCTCAAAAAGAAAATTCAAACGAAACAGTAAAATTATATCTTGAAATGATGACGCGCAGTATTCGTAATATGGACGTGTTTATCAAGGATTTGACACAATTTTCAAGAAATAGTAGAATGGAAGTTGTTAAAGAGTTTATTGATTTTAATGAATTGATAACGAAGATTGATAATAACTTAAAATATGAAGAAAATGCAAGCACGATACACATTGAGAAGCGAATCAATCAAAAAGTTGCATTTTATTCAGACGGCAATCGGCTAGAAACGATAATAGGTAATTTATTATCAAATGCATACAAGTATCATAGTTTTGAAAGTAATAATCCTTATATTAACATCCAAATAGATGTTTCTGAGTTTTATTGTGTCATAAAAATTCATGATAATGGATCTGGAATCGCTGAAGAATTTCACAATAAGATATTTGAAATGTTTTTCAGGGCGTCAGAGAAGTCACAAGGTTCAGGCTTGGGTTTATATATTGTAAAGAGTGCAGTAGATAAACTTGAAGGCAAAATAAAATTAGAATCTATATACGGTAAAGAATCAACCTTTACTGTAGAGTTACCCAATTTATTAACGCATTCGTATGATGATAGAAGTGAAGCCGTATAAAAAATTAATAATGCTTGTTGATGATAATGAAACCGACAATTTCATTCATAGACGTGTTTTGGAAATGGGGCATTTCTCTGAAGAGATAATTGTTAAAAATTCAGGAAAGTCAGCATTAGAATATTTGGAAGCGAATAAAAATAATCCAGATCGCATACCAGAAGTTATTTTTTTAGATATAAATATGCCCATTGTTGACGGGTTTGTCTTTTTATTCGAATTTGAAAGCTTCCCAGACTCGATTAAAGATAATAGTAAAATAATCGTATTATCAAGTTCAGATAATAAGAAAGACATTGATCGTATTGTAGACAACGACCATGTTATTCATTTTATAACGAAACCCTTATCAGAAGACTCTGTTACAGAATTAAGGGAAATGGTTTAATTCTATTGTCTGATTCCTATTACATAAAAAAAGCAACTCCAAGGAGTTGCTTTTTTTATGTAATAGGAAAGTCATCACTTTTATTTTGTTGGCTTTGCAATGCCAGACTCAATAAGATATTTACCATAAAGAATTTTAAAAATCTCTACTTCAGGCTCAATAGCAATTGCTTCTTCATAATATGCCATTGCATTTAATGTCAATTTATGGTCTGCAAAAAAAGAAGCATACAATAATTTATTTAAGGCGGTTTCTTCAGGAAGTTCGTTCTTTAAATCTATAAATTGGTCGTGCAATTCAACTGCTTTCGTATCATCACTTACATATTGAAGATTGTATTTGTCAGATTTTACTGTTGGGGATTCTTTTACTTTAACCGTCCAAACAATATTTTTTTCTATTTTGAAATTAAGTTTTGATAGATCAATTACTAGTTGTGTATCTGTTGTTTCTTTCTCTACTATAGTTTCATCAAACATATTCATAAATGTTACTACATAAGTATTAGCAACGTCTTTGCCAACTTTAACCTTATTCCATTTAAGGATAATTAATTCGTCTAAAACAACTGCTTGGCTAGGCGCGAAGGGTTTAATTTTATCTGTAGATCTTTCTACCGACCCTGTTACAGCCATATGCTTATATCTGTTGGCAGCAAGATCTTCGTTGTCTGCAGTCATTTGTCCGGCAATATAATTAACGTATTTAGAACTTACACTCGCATTTTGAGAAGATACTTGTTCTACTAATTTAGATACCTCATATGTCCCTGCAGTTTTCAACTCAATCGTTTTTCCACTTTTATGGGACAAGCCTAAGTAGGCTCCACTTGCTACAACAATTTTGTCTGTTCCATATATTTTTTTCCCAACAATTAAATCTTGAGGAGTAGTAGAAGAGGAAACAATTACTTTATTAGCACCTTTTGTTATAAGTACTTTGAAAATTTCATCTTGTGCAAAAGATAAAAATGAAGTGATAAATAATACGAGTAAAAGTGATAATCTTTTCATAACGTTTTGTCTTTATGATTTTTGTGTTTCAAATATACAACTTTTTCTTTTGTTCCCATATAAAGTGGTCTTATAATACCCCAATATATTTCTACAAGATTTCCAGACAATAATAATGCCACGGAAGCAAGTGTAATGTCAATTCTATAACCATATATATGAAAAATAATGACCATAAATACGGAAATTAAAAGAACGCCAATAACGGACAAAATCATGTTTATGCCATCCCACAATTCGGCAGAATTTAAAAACAGCCAATTAAATCCCCAGATCATTATAAAAATTAGAAATAGCGTAAAAGACCAATTTAACCACTCAGGAATATCATCAATGTATTTCTCTTTTAAAATCATCGATGCAATATTTGCGTGAACGACTACTCCATACATGTCTGGAGCTGTTCTGCCAACATATTGACTGTTTAAGGGTGTGCAAAATTTATCTTGCCAGTTATTTTGTCCAATTTCATCACCCATATAGCCCAAAATCACAATTTTCCCTTTAATTGTCTCGGGTGTGAATTTTTTTTCCAACACTTCATACCAATCCAATGCAGTAAACACATTTTTGGAATTTACAGTGCTACCTTCTGTATGAATATTGATATTGCCAACATAATTGATGGTCTCGACATCATTATTTCGGGCTAAATATCTTTCCAATTTTTCTGGGGCGTAAATACGCACAAGCATTGATGGAAACGATAAGAGTGTATCATTGTTATATATTTCTTTTGGTATACAATCACGAGCAGTATTTAAGCTGTTTTTTCCCTGTGCGATCATGTCTGCAAAGCCAGCTCGCGCGTATTGCATGAAAAGTCTATTTGAATAGTTAACAGTATCTACATTATTTGTAGTGTCGTTTTCGATCAATTCGGAGACTAAAACTAGATTTTTTGTTCGTGAGAATGCTTGAGAAAGTGCGGAATCTAATTGAGGATCATTTTTCTTTCGAAAAAAAGCATCGATTCCAATTACTTTTGGTTCAAATTCATTTAAAATATTTATTAAGTCCGCTAATCCTGCTCTATTTAATTTTCCAATATTTACTAATACGATGTTATTTTCAACTTCATCGTTTTCTTTGAAATTGGAAAAATAAATATCTGTGGTTTCGAAATCTTTAAAGGCATCGGAAATTGGACTTAGAATCTCTGCATTGATGTTAATAGTAGAAATAGCCCAAATAAATGCCATTATCCAAGCCATTACAAAAAAGCTTTCTTTAAAAAGTCGTTTAAAAGTCATAAAAACAAAAGTGATTCGTTATAAAGATACAATTTTATAATAATTGTACATATCATCTGTTTAAAAATTAAAATGTGTTGAAATAGTGGGTTTTATGATTCACAGCTTTGAATTGTGCTGTAAATCCACTTCAATTTCTTAAATTTGGGCGTAAATATAATTTCATTAGATGGAACAGATTCATAAATATACCGAACAAGAAAATAAAATTTGGGCTACTGCATATAGTAGAGTTCTAAATTTTTTAGGAGATGTTGCTGACGATTCTGTCATGTTAGGAATTCGAACAATTGGTTTGCCAGGAGATAGAGTACCCGATGTTGATGAAATTAATGAACACCTTTCAAAACATACTGATTGGAGAATTGTACCATTGGAAGATATGGTTGATGATACAAAATTTATAAGTATGCTTGCAGATAAATTATATCCTTGCAGAACATGGGTGCGTAGCATGGATCAGGTAGATAAAATGGAAGATGAATACGATATTTTTCATGATGTATTTGGCCATACTTCATTATTATATCTCCCAAATTATTGTTTATATCTTGAAAAATTAGGCGAATTAGCCCTTGAAAATATTAACGATACGAAAGCAATTTTGTATTTAAAAAGAGTTTATTGGCACACCATTCAATACGGCTTGATTGATGTAAATAAATCATTACGTATTTATGGTGCACATATGATTACGTCAAGAAATGAAGCTTCATATGCATTAAATGCTGGGGTTCCCAAATATGATCATAATGTATCCATTATAATGGATACACCTTATGTCAAAAATCGTTTTCAAGAAAAATACTTTGTAATTAAATCTTACGATCAATTACTTGCATCCCTAGATGATGTGAAAATTGAATTGGAAAAAAGATTGAAATAATATGACTGAAGACAAAGGAATGTATCGCACGGTTCGTTTTTCACAAACAACCATTACAGAATTAATGATACCTTCTTATGCAAACTTCGGAGGTAAAATACATGGGGGGATATTATTATCATTAATGGATAAAGTAGCCTTTGCATGTGCATCAAAACATTCCTCTGGTTATTGTGTGACGGTATCCGTGGATACGGTTGATTTTTTACAACCCATTGAAGTAGGAGAGTTGGTAGCCGTTATTGCAACGGTACATTATGTTGGTAATAGTTCCATGGTTATTGGAATAAAAATAATCGCTGAAAATGTATATACATCAACGGTTAGGCATACCAATACATCTTATTTTACGATGGTTTCAAAGGACCAATCGGATAAGCTGAAAAAAGTGCCGGGATTAATTCTTGAAACAAAAGAAGAAGTGAAAAATTTCATGGATGCGTTGAAGCGCAAACAAATGAAAGATTTTTACAAAAATGAACTTCAGAAAATTCATGAAGCTCCCATTACAGAAGAAAGTATTTCGGAAATACTCATTGAGGAACGCTGTATTGTAGCACATTAAAAAATATGTTTAAAAAAATAATGAATCTACCCTATTATATTAAAAATCCACAGGTTCAATCTAAGAAGCGTATGTATATTGTATGTTTATTTTTAGGTTTCGCCGGAGGGCACCGTTTTATAATGGGATATAGATCATGGATTTTACAATTTATAACATTGGGCGGATTAGGTATTTGGTCTCTCTATGATTTGGTTAAAATTGCATTGGATGAAATGCCCATGGCAGATGGTAAAGTGCTTAAGTAATTTTTAATTAATACGAATTTATTGTTTTCTTAGATTCAATTAATAAACGCAACGGCTAGCCGTTGCGTTTATCGCGGTCA
>ERZ724508.90-NODE-90-length-61069-cov-6.231357_pt1 | contig 61069 bp, 92 predicted proteins | sample MGYA00376041_ERZ724508 | MGnify/ENA primary metagenome ERZ724508 (study PRJEB28724, sample SAMN07190887) | wastewater metagenome | isolation source: effluent of sewage treatment plant in Hong Hong | place: USA: Christiansburg, Virginia | collected 2016-03-01 ...
CCAAAGTGTTCCAACGCCTCGAGTAAACCGCCTCGGTACGATCCAGTTCTATTCAGTCGAATAACCTAACCGTGAAGCTCGACGCATTTCGTCACCAGATGCTAGACTTGGAGGGAGTCACCGAGAACGACTGGTCACGGTTCCTCGAGTAGGTGCAGAACGATGAGCGACTAATCTACTAACGAAATGAGCAAGGCGAGGGCATCATTCGATTCGATTTATGAAGCTACTTAATGTCTATTCGTTATTATTCCAACCGATTATGAAGACTTTGTTTTCTTGCTTCTTCAAAGTAACTCCGAGGCGACGCAGAAGAACAAGACCGCAGCGGAGCACAACCGTCCACGACCTGAAAGAAAGTTTGGCGATAACCTGATGAACATCGAGCTGAAGGTCCTGCCTAAGTAGAAGTAATATGAGAAATCAACTGAAACGTCGATATCGGTGGAGCGTATCAATGTTACGTCGAGAGAGGTCAATTAGCATGAGCGGGAACCACTATAACAGATCAGGCAGCATCTGCTTCGCGAGTAGCGAGTGGTTCTCTCTAAGGAAGAGTAGACATCGTCAGAAGAGAGTTCTAACGAGCGAAAGGGTCTCCCATTGAAGCTTGATCAGTCCAGAAAGCAAGCTTTTGAGAGCATCCAGGAGATCGTTCATCATCTTAACCTAAAAGACTCTACAGCGTTCATGGCTTACAGTCTGTTCGATCGGTACTGCTCAGGAAACAACGTGCGAAGTGACTGGCTGAAGCTCCTGCCCGTCACCGTCGTACACATGAGCGCGAAATGCGAATAGATCTATCCACCACGAGCGGCGAAGTACTCGAAGTACATGCCTGCCAACGAAACCGTTAAGTCGATGGTCTGTCTGGAAGCAGACATCCTCCACCGCCTTGACTTTGAAGTTTACAAACCAAACTGTCTGGTGTTATATGAAATGATGTGCTACTAACTCAAAATGCCTGAGCTGCTTCAGTTGGAGGGGATGATGCTGTTGGAAAGCTCAATGATGTCTAGTTTATGCCTCCACCATAGACCCTCGGTCATGGCGCTATCCGTACTATATTGGGCTTGCACTCGCTCACACGACAAGTAATCAGCTCAAAGCCTCTTAGAAAGTATGGGGGAGTGGAGCGTCAACCACCAACAACTTTGCGAATTCGTTCAGGATGTCGAGACACAGCTGGAGTAGACCCGTTATTGCTACTACCTTCAGAAAAAGTATGGTGAAGTACTAAGTCGTTAGTGCCTTTGACTCTCTTGACCTTTCATGCACATAATATTGCCACTTTGTATAATAGCAAAGTTCCCGCCAAAAGCTATGGAAGTGGAGCAAGAAAGCGATTATGACCCCGAACAGAACAGTGCGAATTCGTTCGATATTGTGCTGGACTCACCTGTAGGCAAGAAGCAGCCACAATCTGAGTTCACCTCCACTGAAAGCAAAAAGGAGGTGGTGGAGGAAACTGCTCGAACCACAACTAACTTTGTTACGTTCAATGCGCACGTGCCCACAGCATATCTGCGAACTCCTCGCAGTATTGAAGTAAACGAGGAAGCACCTGTGTTCTTCCAAAACTACTTAAACAAAGGTCAATCGACTATCGGCACGGTCATCCAGAAGATCAGATCTTCTCTGCCGAAGGAGTAGGTTGAGGGGCTTGATTCACGATGTTCCAACCAAGTGGTAGTCGCAAGGGTGATCACCAACGGCAAGGAAAGTAGCAATGACTTCATCGTGGAGGTGGAGGACGAAAAATGTCAGGAAAAGCTGGATATAGGCGATGAGTTGCTCTGGACAGGTATGATAACAGCGATGCGCGTTGAGTGGAAGTCAGAGTACTACCTTCTCAAGCAGAAGATTCATGCGCCATTGGAAGATCAGAAACCGAAGCTGGTGGACATCTCGAATAACCCTCGCTCGACGAGTATAGTGATTGCCAAGGGGCCGTTCTCACCACAAGTGAATCTGGACTACAGTTGCCTGACTGTGCTAGCTGAATGTCTCAAACGAAACCAACCCGATGTGTTGATTCTCATGGGGCCGTTCATTACCAAGAATAACTTATCCAGTCTCACGGATTTCAGCGATTAGATTCTCAAAAAAGTACTCAGGGATATCCACGAGTTCCTTCCAAACACCCAGTTGATTGTGGTTCCGTCCACCCACGATGTGTGCAGTCGCTATCCAATACCCCAACCTGCCTTCGTCTACAAGGACTGCGGGAAGGCCTCTATGGTTTCAAATCCTAGCATCATCAAACTCGAAGCGGATGGTAAGCCATTCTGTAGAATGTCGCTAGTTAACACTGACATCATTATGGGCATCGAGAAGAACTTAAGGAAAAAAGTTCAGAAACCCAAGTAATTGCACCGACAGATCTGTGAGGCCTACTTGAAGCAACCAATGTTGGTGACTACCACCCACTAGGCCCTCGACGAGAGTAACCTGCACACCCTCTACAACGGAGGCAACCATGGCGACCTCATTATCTACGCATCCGAGTAGAAAGTTTCGATGGTAGAGCGAGTTGGCCGACATCTATTTTTGGGTATATCCCATCTGCACAAACTGAAAGAGAAGGTTGGCTACTTCACGGAAATCACCATCTATGAAGGTACCAGCAATCTTCTCGACCGGACGAGAGTGGACATTCGTAAGATCAGCTACTGATAAATCTAGCTGTTGTATCTGGATATTTTGTCGTAGTCGGTGGTTGGGCTTGGCCGTTAGGAGTGGATCGGAATGCCGCATAAGTCGCAATTACGCCAGCGTTGCATAAATATTATTGAAGTTAATGCAAGCCGTCGGTACAGCTCAGTGGCTTCCAACTGAACGAAGGTTTATGGGAAAGCACTATTGCTGCTCACCGAGGTCCGCCGATACGTGCTCATCCTAAGACGACTGTAACTAGAGCCTGAGGGTGGGTTCCAGCGTGTCCGGGCCACCCGCGACTGTTGAAACCGGCATGTCTACTAGCGATCAGCGACAACGGCAGAAAAGAACGTCTGATCACCCGACAAAAGAGAAGTCCTAGCTGTGCAAGACCTTCGTGGAGCACGGCTACTGCCCTTACAACCAAAAGTGTAAATTTGCCCATGGCAGCCATTAGCTACGCCAGAACCAAGAGTTCAACTCGCGCTATAAGACCAAGGAATGCGGTTCGTACTTCAAGCTGGGCTACTGCATGTACGGCATTCGCTGCAATTTTGTGCATAGAGGCCATCCAACCGATATCCGCAGCGATCACCAACAAGCCAAATGGTAGCAGATCCTCCAGCAGCACCGTGAGCTCATCTACGAGACACGGCACTCCTCGCGATTGCTGCGACTGCTGGGCACTGCAACCTAAGAAGAGCTTCTTTGATATTAAATTTATTCCATCTGCGTTAGAAGTTGCTTCGGCGTGCCTCAGCTATTTTTTGTGAACAGTTGGTTCCTTACCAATTCTTACCAGTAAACCTATTATGTTTGAAAGGGTTCAGGCATTCAGCGGAAGGTTATAATAATAATCTTGAGGTATGGCAACCCAGGCAACTAAACGACTCATGCGCGACTTCCAGAAGATCCAAGCAGAAAACGACTCCGACATCGTCGCGAGTCCTGAAGAAAATAATATCATGAAGTGGACTGCAATTATCATTGGGCCGAAGGATACCATCTGGGAGGATGGCACCTTCAAGCTCAACCTGTAGTTCTCTGAGGAGTACCCAAACAAACCGCCAAAGATTAGCTTTCTCACGAAAATGTTTCATCCGAACATCTACCATCACGGAGGCATCTGTCTCGATAGTAATTGGTCGACTTAACCATAGTCCTTGGCAATCAGTGGAGTCCCATCTACGATGTGTCGGCAGTACTCACCTCCATCCGGTCTCTGCTTTCGGACCCAAACCCAAACTCGCCAGCAAACGCCTAAGCCGCAACAATGTATGTTGAGAACCGTCAGGAGTACAACCGGCGCGTCAAAGAGATTGTAGAGAAGTCGTGGGACTGATTGGTAGTTTATTCTATAAACGCGCAATTGTGATGACAACCTTAAAAAAATATAAATGAACAAGAGCTATCGCATAGACTTTAAGGACGTACAGGCATGGAAGGGGCACCTTAAGGAACACGGTTTTGTGGTGATCGCCAACTACTTGAAGTAGGAGGAATGCCAAAAGGCGATGGATAGTTTTTGGACCATTGTCGAGAAACTGTCCTGCGGCCAGATTGATCGTAAAGACATTAAGTCTCAACAGGACGAGGAAAACTACTATCCCATGTCAAGGGGTGGTATGATCTCCTATATCGGCCACAGTCAGGTGCAATGGGACCTCAGGAAAAGATGCCGACCAATCTTCGAGGAGGTTTGGGAAACCAATCAAGTTAAGTCCTCCTTCGACGCAATGTGCTTCATGAACGGAAACTTGAAGATGGACGAGGAACCTTTAACCGATTTCCTTCACGCTGATCAGGGAAGCTTAAGGAACACTTTTTGGTGCTACCAAGGATTGGTTTGCCTGACGAATAATGGCCCAGATGAAGGAGGATTTGTCGTCGTAGCTGATTCTCACCTTATCCATGCTGAACACACCATTCGGAGCAACCAAAGAAGTAGATCTTGGTATAGCTGCACAAAAGAGGACAAGAATACGAAGCCATTTAAGGATTGCTTTAAGGTTGATAATGAGGCTGGCGATTTCATCCTTTGGGATGGTCGTACTTTCCATTCCAACACCTACCCAAAGAAGCCGGTACAACGTGTATGTAGCTACATCTGCATGATTCCGGCAAACCAAGTGGACGCTGACACATCCGAATCCCGTCATTATGGTGTTGAGCACAGAATTACCAGCACTCACCATCCCGGAGAAGGTTTCAACCTCTTTCCAGCTTTGAGTAGAGGATACCTTGAATAGAAGCCGGGATTAGGTTAAGCTGTCAAACAATGCAACATGTTTGTGATGGACCCTGAAATAGAAGACCTGATCTGACCTATTGATTGATCTTTAGTTTTATAATAGATAGGAAAGGAAATGGGCGATCGACGAGCGCCTGTATACGTAATCAAGCCTAGCGTGTAATTCCGACAACCATTCCGCTTTGACTTCGACAAGCCAAGTTCCCGAGACTATCAGAGTGATGAGGTCACCGATCACTTCAACTTTGGCTTCAATGAAACGACGATGAACACGTATGTAAAGAAACTGCGACTTGCAGTGAAGACTCTTGACAAGGCAATCAACTCCGACTACATCATCAATGAGTACGGCAACTTGAGGCTGAACGATGAGATTCCCATGGATTTCGGCGGGTTCAACAACTTCTACGATCTGAAGCTATTGCGCAATGATGTCATGCCAGGTCTCGAGCACAACGGTGACGATCTCGTCAATTTCTTCGTATTCAACCATGCGTCGGCGGAGATGCCATTGCTATCGTTCGTCAAGTCAATGTACCCACCAGAGGAAGGCGAGGAGTATCCAACACTTGATGGAATGATCACACAGTTCGAGAATAACATCGAACAAAAGTATTTGGTAATGATGGCGAGGAAGGAGGAAATTGAGAGAACTATTAAGGGACCACAATATCATAAGAGACTCATGAAAGAGCAAGAGGAGGAACGCGAACGAGAACGCCTGCAGAGGGAGCGAGATAGGGAGGCACAACGTGGCCGCGACCGCTCCCGTTCTCGAGACAAGGATCGTGATCGCGACAAAAGTGAGGAACGAAGACGCGAGAGAAAACGGGACCGAAGCTCGAAGAAGAGCAGGGATGACTCCGATAGTCGAAGCCGTCGAAAATCAAAGGATCGAAAACGCAGCAAGGACCGAAAGAAGAAGGACAAGGATCGTCGACGCAGCCGCGATCGCAGTTCCGATCGCCATAAGAAGAAGTACCGCGACTGATAGAAAGTCGCCTGATAACTCCTGATATGCTTCGATATGGCAGCTATAACCTTTCCCATATAACATATGTCGATGCACTCCGCCTTCTCAGTAGAAACCTTCATCGTCGTGCTGATCCTGGTGGTGTACATCTTCACCAGTCACTATGTGTAGATCAAAAAGGTAGCTATTTGTCCGAAACGTAGGTACCCTATCTTCACGAGTCCGTGGTAGCTATCATCATGGGTGCCATCACTGCAATCTTCATAAAACTGGTATCTGTTGGTGCTTACTGCAGGTGTTCCACCAATCGATTGAGTTCAACAACGAAATCTTCTTTACATTCATCCTGCCGCCGATCATCTTCGCGGCTGGCTACAACCTGCGCAAATCGTTATTCTTCGAGAACTTCGGCATCATCAGCTTCTTCGGGGTCATAGGAACACTGCTTAGCTTCATCGTACTCTCAGGCTTCGTGAGTCTTTTCAACATCTTTATCTTTGGCGAAATGCTCAGCACGAGCGATGTTATGCTGCTTAGCAGTGTACTCTGTGCTACCGATACCGTTGCTGCGCTGTCACTTGTGAAGGTACCTACTCCACATAACGAAGCAAGAACAGTTTCCGTTGCTGAACTCCGTGCTGTTCGGAGAGGGCATCATCAATGACGCAGTAGCAATCATCATCTTCCGATCAGTTGGTAACTTCGTCACAGAAGAAAATTAGGGTATCACCTTTGGGACCACGTTGCTTATATTTGCGGACTTCCTGTATCTTTTCTTCTTCAGCTTGGCTATTGGAATCCTGTTCGGCTTGGGTATTAGCTACTTTCTCAAGCGTAACGAGTCCTTCACGAGATTTCCAATCAAGGAGACCAGCCTTATTCTACTCACCGGCTACTCAAGCTATCTTTTCAGTGAGCTGCTGAACCTTTCCGGAATCATTTCGCTCTTCACTTGTTCTGTGATAATGGGACATTACTGCTACTTAAACATCTCCGAGGAAAGCCAGCGGGGTACGGTGGTGGCATTCGATACTGTTGGATATCTCGCTGAGGCATTTGTGTTCGCGTACCTAGGAATCTGCATTCTTGGAATCGATGGAAGTTGGAAGGCATTAGGAATGGCAGCACTTCTTTTGCTAGTGCTACCCTTAGCTAGGGCTGTCGCTGTGTACATTCTTCCGCTATTCTATCTGATCTGCCGTTCGAAATTCCCGTTGGAAAACAAATAAATTCAAGTATGCTGGTATTCTGGACTCATCCGTGGAGCTATTGCCTTTGCATTGTGCCTCCAAATAGAATCACCCAATAGCAGCTTCCTCATCATGGTCACGCTGCTCATCGTTTTGTTCACGACCATCTTCGGCTCGATCTTCCTCAAGAGCTTCATCAATTGTATAGGAATCGTCACTGAAGAGCCAGAGTACCCAATATCTTACTCAGCGAACTTTATGTGGATATGAAGGAAGTTGATGAATCCAACAAACCAGCATCCAAATACAGCGAAATTGGAATGGTTCCGAGCAATGGAAGCAATCAAGCGACTCACGGTTCTAGTTCTGGTTCAGAAAGCAACAACGCAGCAAACCCATCGTCCAGCCAGGCTCCAACCGAAGCTGGGATGATCAGCAGCTGGCAGAAGTTTGAGAACCAGTACATTAAACCTACCTTCACAAAGGAGCGGAAGGACCCTTACTCCTACGAGGTGGAGCAGCCGTTGGGGGTGGCTGCCCAGAACGCCCAACTATGAGAATTTATTTGGCATTCTACTTGTTATAATCCTCAATGCAGTTTGATGCTTCCTACTATAAGTGGCTTCACGTAAGAAATGTTTTACTGACACTGTTTTTGCTAGCGCTGCTCACGGTGTTCTTCTTAGCGGGAGGGCTGTTCGTTGCGAGGGAGAGAAAGCGGGATTTATAGAGAAAGCAAATATGGAGTGGCAGTTTACCTCTACAACTGGCGCATCATGGATACCGCTTCCATAGCAAGGTTACACACAGGATCCCTTCACACTTTGTGTCTCTATCTCACACCATCAGTGACCACGAACACCTTAATGACTAATCGTGACAGCATTTTCATTATCAACTGTCTTATCGCGAATCATTCCAAGCTAATAGGTACATAGTGTGTCTGATGGGTGGGTGGTAACCCAGCGAACCCCTTGGATATTAGTTTAAAACCACAATAATATGATGCAGGCTTCAGTACAACCCGACCAAGATTCCTGGCAAGAGTCCGAAAAGCGGAAGAACTGCCTGCGCATAGCAGCCCTTGTTGTACTTGCTCTGCTGGTGGTCGGAGTCATCCTGCTTATCATCAACTACTCCAAAAATCGCGATCATCACCAGCACATTCCACAAGTAGTTCGACACCATTTGATAAGTCTCAAGCATCACGCACAGAATATCGGAACGCGGTTGTTCTCGAGATGAGTTTGCTGGCGGCTGTTGGGCTGCTACTGCTGATGCCTTCATATTTGAACTGTCAGGATAATTCAGATTCGACCATCGCTTGGATGCAGCCACTTAAGGCAACTATGATATCCAGTAACTCCTTTTCTATGGGAGTTGCTTCACTGTAGTTTATAATAGTTTGCTAGGATGAGTACGCTCGCTGCTGCCCGCGCAGACAATTTCTACTTCTCTAAGACCTATGACCCAGAGAAGGTTAAGCCACGCAAAAGCGATTTGGAGGAACGCAAACCATTCACCCGAGTTGAGGGTCAGCACATCTATGGTAAGAAGATCAGGTATGAAACACCCTTCCATGTACGCTGCAACGGCTGCAAGAACATGATAGCCAAGGGAGTTCGTTTCAACGCCGTTCAGAAGTGGGGTACCACCATCCATCTACTCAGTCGGCAACTATTTCACAACAGAGATCTATGAGTTCTTCATGAAATGCCCACAATGTCCGATGAAGATTGTGGTTAGGACGGACCCAGAGCACTGCGACTACAAGTATCTCGAAGGAGCCTACAAGATCTTTCAGACTTCCGACTGCACGGATGAAGATAGGATCCGCGATACTGCCGTCAGCGAAAAGATCGCTGAAAACCCGTTCTTCCGCCTCGAAAACGAGCATATTGACAAGGAAGCCAACGAGAAGAACCTTGTCGATGTCTAGCAACTCGAAGAAAAGCAGAAACGAGGGTTGATGGATTTCGAGCTGAACAGGCAGCTGAGAGGCAGAATAAAAGCCTTACGAAAGGAAGAGAAGTAGTATAATGACTACCGAAAAGACAAGAACCTCACAACCATGGCAGTCCTGGAACCTACCGAACAGGATGACGAAGAGGCCAATCGGGTGAAGTTCCGCACAAAACAAATCAAGAAGTAGCATAGAGAACCCACTTAACGGGAGCTTCTGAAAGAGAAGCTCGAGAAGCTGAACCCGAATTTCAAGCGAATCCTTCGCAAGGAAATCCAGACGAAGAATGCTCCGATCAGTCGTCTGAGCAAAAAGTGATTTCTGCTGACTGTCTTCATAGTTATTAGACAAGAATGTCCCGGCAGAAGCAACTCTACAAAATCATCATTCTCGGTGACTCGGGGTACCGACATCAGCATACGTAGTGTAGGCAAGACCTGCCTGATGAACCAGTACGTTAGTCAGAAGTTCACACATAACTATCGTGCCACCGTTGGCGCTGACTTCATGGCCAAGGAGGTTAGTGTAGACGACCGTGACATTACCCTACAAATTTGGGATACTGCCGGACAAGAGAGGTTCAAGAGCCTTGGTAGCGCATTCTACAAGGGAGCCGATTGCTGCGTTCTCGTGTTCGACATCACCAACCCCGAAGTACATGCGGAGTGAATTAGATAGTCGTTTAAGAACCTGGAAAAGTGGCAGTCTGAGTTCTTTACTCAAGGTTCAACGAAAGACCCCGAAAGCTTCCCGTTTGTCGTGCTCGGTAATAAGTGCGACAAGGTCGATTAGCGGCGTGTAGAGACAGAGATGGGATTACAATGGGAATCCCGTGGAAAGAACATCAGTTACTACGAAACAAGCGCAAAAGATGCAACAAACGTGTCAAAGGCCTTCTTTGCTATCGCCAAAGCAGCCCTGTTGAACGACTCACAGGAATTAAAGTAAGAGTGGATGTAATCGTAGTATCAACGCGAAATTCGTGACCTTAAACAAGCGGCCAGTATCGACAAAGAAGAAAGGTTGCTGCGGTAACAGCTGAATGACTTCTCTGTAGGAGTATTTACATTAGTTATGGCGCAACTTTTTAGTGTGGTTGAGGAGGCCACGGAAGAAACCCAACTTGGCGAGTTGTTTCGGTAACAAACGCAGATGTTGGTATGCAAGTACTCGGCAAAAGGTGAGCTGGACCTATTGTTTGTTCGGCAAGGAGTTCTCCATTTCGAATCGTTTCTGAACAACAACAGAACCCTCTCGAGGCAGTTCAACCACCCCGAACAGTTGGAACTGACCGGCATAACAGACCTATTTGTGGTGAATGGCAACTACTTCTTTCTGACAAGCCCAAGAGTATCAGTGTCAATGTGCTTAGCAGGGACAGATAAAATTGTGCTGGCAAAATTCAAGGAACCAATGCAGGTGGAAGAAGGCTGTACTGTGGATGTGAGCTTTCCTAAAATCTATGTATTCGGTGGAATGGGTGCTGGCAAGAAAGTTTCCAAAGATTTCTGGGAGATCAGTTTGATGACATTCCAAATGACGAACCTATCCAAGTCGGACACTTACTGCCCAGAGGCACGGTACAACCATTTGTCGTATTTGAAAGATGATAGAATGTACGTGTGGGGAGGACTCGGTAAGGATTCCACACCAGTTGCCGACGGACTGCTCTGGACCTACGATTTTGAAAAAACCTATTGGTTTGCTTTGGAGATGTCCTCACCAATCACAATGGAACGGACCCTATTACGAGTAGTCGAGAGATAAGCCAATAAGCTATGTTTAGTGAATATTAAAGACTGCTCAATTTACATCTGCGATGTGTTCCAATGCGCTGTTAGATAGGCGAAATGTAGGCGAGAAGAGGGCCTACTTGGGGACAATCCACTTTTTTCTTTCACCATGAAGGCAGGGGAAGGCACAAGAAAGGACGGGCTGATCTTCAACAGGCAAACTCGAACAGTAATTCGCCTGATTCTGTTTCAGTCATACGATGAGCTGATGAAGTATCAGCTGTCACGTACCCCTGAATACTGATTGATCCTGTCCTTTTAATTGCAATTGAAAAATGTTTGGCCAACTCACTAGGATTTGCCGGTTGCCTATTGGCCAAACAAAATACAGCTACAGACTACGCCAGAACTGGTAATTAGGAAGAGTGATCTGCTGGTTCTCAGAGAAAAAGCCGATTGACAAGCAAGCTTCTCCCATCGAGCCACCAACTGAACCACAACAGCCAACCTAACCACTGAAAGAGGAGTTCGAAGAGTCGGAGCTCGAGCTGATAAAGAAAGCCGATGAATCCGATAAGTCTAACGAACGTGCACGTCTGCTCAACATCTTTATGGAGAGAGGATCAGATTCATCCTTCATGAAGGATCTTGTTGTTGCCAGAAAGGCCTTCCGAAACACGCAGAACACTTCGCAACTGCGCGACGCTATTCTCTTCGAGGAGATTCTGAATAACCAGCTGGTGATACCGATCTACGACACACAGGGGCGCTTCTACCGTAGTGAATTGCGTAAATTGCTCATGTACCTGACAGTCATAGGGTTGAGCTGGTTCTGCTACTACATGGCCATCCGCGATCCAAAATTCGAGATCGAGATGACCCGCACCACCAAAGGACACGCTATCAGGGCAGTTCACATATTCTGCAGCGCAGTGCTCTTCTTTTATGCAATCCGAACCTACCGCAGGAAGATGAAGCTGCATGTTGAAAAGATCGCATACAACACTGCAGACGAGTATTTCGATTTTACTCGAAGAAAATTCTGGGGAACCACTTACCCCGAAAAAGTGCACCGCCATGAACTGGTCTACACTGAAAACGAGCACCTGTGGAGGATGGTAGCAGCTTATTTAACTCAGGGTGTCAACTACTTCCATGTATAAAGCAAGCGTCTTTACGAGATCGGTGTAAGTGAGGCTTGGAAGCGTTAGGACTTGTTCAGCCACCTCATTTCCCAACGAATTAGGCGGAGCATGTAGACAGCTGCACCCCCAAAGAGCAGCTGATCGTCAAGCCAAGTGGCATCGCTGTCTGATATTTCTATAATAGCTGGGAGTAATGTCTGAGGTGTTCGACCTTTGCGAGAATTCATTTAAGAAGAGTATGCGCAACGTGCAGGAACGCCTTTCCAGCAAAACCGCTACCCGCAACCAGGCACGTACTCACCGTTGTAAACTAGTTTGCTAGGAAATCAAGAGTTCACTAAACGACTCCGAAGAGGAAATTCGGAAGATGTCTATTGAGGTGAGTTCCACCAAGGATCGCGATATGAAGGCGAGGGTAACCATAGTATGCTAGCCTTAGATGGACATCTACAAGAGGTAGCTGCATAGCTACAAGAAGGAATATGAACGGTTGGCTGCAGCCATCACTGAACAGGAACAGGTAAGCTAACTGCTGGCAGAAGCCGATAAGGAAGCCAAAGGTTACAACCAAAACGACAAGCTGATTGAAGGCAAACGCATGATGTACGAGAATCTGGGCATGAACGACCAAATCAGCACCAACCTCAAGCAGCAGACAGACGTGCTACTTAACGCTCGCGGCAAGATGGATACAATAAGTACGAAAGTGGTTGAATTCTTAGACGCGGAACTCACCGTAGCACACAAGCTTTTGAACAACATAAAGTCGAAGCTTGAGAAGAATAAGCGGGTCATGTGGGCAGTAGCCCTCCTGTTCATCCTTGCAGCTGCCTTCGTGATCTACACGTACGTCTGAATTCCCTTTTTGGTGGCTCTGCAAAATTATTATCGATGCATCCCGAACGCGAACAGTTCATTCGCAACCTGTTCATTTCGGCGGAGTCGAAAGACTACCACGAAAACTTTCGCAGGCGGCGCATTGTATCTCCTGACTTCATCCGCATCATTCTCCAGGATGCTCAGAGGGACACCGTAGCAGTACGGAGACAGCTGTCAGAACATATAGGGAGGTTCTTCGAACACAATGCTGATAACTCACTGATACTCAATAGCAAGGATCTTCTGCTCGCAGATCAATCACTGTCCATCCTCGATTAGCTGGTGGCTTTCATGATGCGATCGGTGTCCTGCCAGCAAGACGTAACCAACAGCGTTCATGCAGATCGACCGCTATGCTGAGCTGCTGACCAGCATCAGCTGCCACTACAATATTGGGTTGAAGAACATCACAGCACTCACTCGCTAGCTCGGTCGCGACTACCATCTGGAAAAGTTCAACGAGCTGCGATTCCGCTTCGTTGTGTGTTCCATCCACGTACCATAGCAAGATAGTTTAGAAGTTCTACATGTCCAAGCCGCAGTTGAGAAGCGAACCGCTGAACTACTTCTATCTGTACGGGCCCGAAAGCGGGGTAAGAATGCGCGCTGTCGACACTAAATGGCCGTTTGCGCAGGTTAAACAACCAATTAACGCAGTTTCTGTCGGTGGTGCTATGCTTCAGCTACGTGGCGAGCAAGAATGTCGGATACCTGCTGTGGTTGGAAAGTAGTCAGGAGTAGATTATCACCATCCACATTGAAAAGAACTCGCTTAGGTGTCAGCTTTTTAGCTCTCAAGTGGAGTTGTGTGAGGTGCAACCCGGTGGCTGGTACCTACTGAGCTTCTAGTACGATATGGCCAGTGGACGGATATTTGGCTTTGTCAATCAGCAAAGTTTCAGTCGGAACGGATTGCCTGTACTCAAACCCGACAACTAACGACTGTTGAGTAACATCACTTTCGGTAGGGATTTATAGGGCAAACTGAGCAGTATCATAGTCTTCACTGGCCCACTTAACAACGAAAATTTCTTTAAAGAAATGCCGTTTGGGGTGGAGTCGTGGCAGTTGCTACGACTTATCCGCGAAAAGAGGCAGTTTGAAGCAGCCTATCTCAGCTACCTGCCGTTCGTGATGTTCAGTACCCATCAACACTGGGATTCCTGCTTCGATGTCTTCAAACGGAACCATGGGGAACTGCTGCAGAACACAACCTTTTACGAGAGTAGATTCAGCACCGAATCGATCGGCAGATTCGGAGGGCTTAGGATTTTGCTGCCACTATTTTACCTCGTTCAGTTCTATCCTGACCAGTAAAATAGTCTGTTGGGGGAGGTCCTATCGCTCGTCACTGCTCTGTTCCAGCACAAATTCAACAATGTAGAGAAGGATGCCATAGAATGTGATTTCTTCCCAACGATGGCTCTGCACATCAATCGTCTTGGCCCTCGGTACCTCACAACCGAGCTGATTGCCATGCTAAAAGACCTTAAATCCGCTATTCATGACACCAGCCTGAAATAGCAATACTTCAAGCATGTTTTATGGGGGCTGAAGGTGCATCTGGTGAGCGACCCAACGACCATTGAAGCAATCTATCGACTCATCAGCAGCAGCTACCAGATAAACCTAAACTTCTACCAAAATACGTTTGGAGTTGAGGCAATTATCTACTCCGCCATCCGCAACTTCGAGGGAGTCTCGACAAGTTGCTGCGCACAACACTACATCAACCAGACGCTGCTGGATGATAGGCCACTAGCTAAGCACGTCAAACAGCTTGGGCAGTACCAGTACTCACTCCATTTACGATACGTCGAAGGTACTTGCATTGCATAACACAGAGATTGTTACGTACATTATCCGTGAACAGCTGAAGCAGGACTACAGGAGTGCTGTTAACCAAGTCAAATTCATATTCCGATTGCTGCTCCAGAAGCACACCAGCTGCTTCTACCTTAGCCTCATCAACATTGCCAAGAGTGTGCTCAGGGTAGGCGAGTAAGGGCGTGGGGCTGAAGCAGAATTCGTACTCAAGTAGTGCAACATCCTCGGCTACCTGTACCATCTCTGCGAGAAGACGATCAACCCAGATATCATTGCTTCGGTGCTCGATATTGTCTTCTTCCTGTACAACCGATTCCGGAGGTATCTCGAGGAGCAGCGGGTCATGTCCTTCATTGTTGGACTCTTTCGGAAGCTACCACCATTTCTGTATATGGGGCCTCGAAGTCGATCTAAAGCAGTGTTGATTCGCAGCATCCGTAAGAAGTCGCTGCAACAATTCGAGAGAGAATTCAAAGTGTACCCTCGAGAACAGTACCGTCATCATAGCATCGATCGGCGACTAGTGCCTTGCACAAGGGAACTGACCATCGAGGACGTCCGCCACGTGATACCAATAAAACCGGTATAGTCTCTTTACAACTCAGAAAACGCTGGCTAATTCGGCCGAAGTGTACAACAGTATCCGACGGTTTTACTGCCTAAAGAACTTTGACGAAGACAACATTGTGGTCGACAATGAAGACGCATTTAAGGTGCTCAACGAATTCTATCGGATAGCCCTGCCGCAGCTGAAAGAGATCATTCTTGTGGAGATCCTTGCTATGATCAAGCTCAGCCAGCAGAATGCCACCTTCCTGCAGAACTCAGCTATCTTCAACATGTTCATCGTTAGGGTCTTAAGCGAGGAGCAGCACGACAAGCCGGTGAGCTATGAGATGGCACTCAAAGTTATCGCAGAACTGTTTTAGGGCAACGCTCGCAACAAAAAGATGTTCACGCAGTACTATGTGCTGGTTAAGTGCTGCTGTCAAATCGTTTAGAAAGAGGCTGGGGTTAGCATAAAGGTGATGCAGACTATTCTGCTTGAGCTCTTCAGAAGGGCTACAGTCGAAAATGAGCTTCCGTATGGGGTGATGGCTCTGCTTTCCGAATCCGTGCTGAACTAGCTGTTTGACTGTTAAGGCAACCCCAAGCAGTTCTCGGAGATGCGAGTGGTCTTTGATAGGGTTGTCGAAATGGTCTACACTGCTCTGACTGCAGAGATCTCATACCTGTCTCAGGACTACTTTGAGAGCAGTACCATCTTTGCAGCAGTGATCGACTCCAAGTACCATAGCCCCGTGAGGGAATATCTACTCAAAGAATTAAGTTACACATCATAGGATGACGTGATCATGATCTTCGACAACCTCGTGAATAAGTCACTGACGAAGCCAACAGTCGAGGTGGAAGCTATCGTAAAGAAGAAGACTTACGTGGTGGAAGCCTATATCGAGATCCTGAAGCAGCTGTGTTTGACGACCAGTGAAACTCAACCTCCATAAGAAAGGAACTTGGCCGCCCTGGATCACTACCTTAAAACTCTCACAAAATTGACAGTTGCGTTCGTATGCCTGTTGACAAACGAATAGTCCAAGAAATCAGCCAAGCTTGATAACAACGTGCTGGGCAGAAAGGTCGTCGTGTAAGTCTGCCAGTTTCTATACCACCACTACGAACTGGGTGAACACACCAGACCACTCTACTAGCGTTACCTGCTCAAGCTGTTCCAGTTTGTGTTCGAGTATATTGACTACATCGATGGGGTGCTGGGCCGACACGATAACTTCGGGAAGTTGCTGCATCGCCTGAATGATCTCACCCGGACCAACTACAACCCTTTCCTCATCGAACTATTCGAGTTCTTCATTCGCAACGAACAGAACAAACCGCTGATGTCGCTGATCGATGTTGCTAACCTCGTTAAGTACAAGTTCGAGTACCTCAAGGAAACTGTTCTCAAAGCCGATTTCGCGTTCTGCTTCAACCGACCAACCCTCAGGCAGGTTGTTTAGTTATGTCACATCAAGGATGTAGAAATGTTTGGAGTGCATCATCGCAAGCTCATCATCGCGAGGAAAGAGCAACTCGAGCATGAACTCAGAGAAGTGGATTGCTAGGCGTCAATCACAGGCGAGATCATCCAGCTATTCGATTTGGAAAATCCAGCAGAGGAACGAGCAAGGATCAGTTTTATCAGTGGGCAGGAAAAGACTCTAAGGAAGACCATGGAGTCTTGGAGCCGGAACTGGAAGCATCTTCGGCTATACGACAAACCCTATGGCATCTGGATGGACCAGAAAGACACTCTTATTGGCAGTGGGCCGAAGCCTACCAGCCGTAACCCCGACAAAAACTTCAAGCTTCGGCTGTCCAAGTATACCTGCTCGGAGGTTCGAAGCAGACCGCTTATGAGCTGCTCGATTGTCTAACCGTGGCACATTGTGAAGCGGAAGTATGAGGATAAGGCGGAACACATGCTGAATATAAACATGCTTCCCCGGAAGGATCTGGTGGGTGACTACAAGTACACGATAAAGGATATCTTCATGTTCAAGTTCGTGAAGCTACGCAACACCGGTAAGGACGACAAGAACTTTCGGGTGGTTTGGATTACTGACTCCATAAAGATCAAAGGGTTCGTGCACATGTATCACGACTACCTGCTGTTCGAGTACGACGGCGTAACGCAGGCTGATTCCCACCTATCCTTTTCGCAGTTCCGTTTGGAGGTGTTCAATAGGCTCTACAAGAAGTGGTACTACGTCGATATCGCCAACATGATTCGACGAAGATACCTCACAAAGTACTCCTGCATTGAGGTGGCCATGAGTTGCCATTCTTCCATTCTGCTGGACTTCTAGTCACCGGAGCTGCTCAACCAATTTCTCGAGTAGATTAATGGGATCAGACGAACCCGACTGGCCAAGAGCAAGTAGCTGATCCTCCTCAACCGAGTACCATTCTTCACCGAAAACTTTCTGACGGATATGCCTGCTGTCAATATCCACAACAGTACCTTCACTGAAGATTGGAGGCAACGAAGAATATCCAACCTCGCGTACCTACTGTTGCTGAACACACTGTCCAGCCGCAACTTCCATGATTACAGCCAGTATCCGGTGTTTCCCTGGGTGGTTCAGATGAGCACTGCAAAGTCACCACAAATACGAGATCTAAGCAAAACAATGGGTGGGTTGGGTGCCTCCGAACGAATTGAAGTGCTGAAGGAAAAGTACAACTCGGAAGACCCATTCAACCCAGTTCCAAAGTTCTACTACGGAACACATTATAGCAGCCCCGGCGTGGTCTTCAACTACCTCATTCGACTTTCACCATTTACCGAATGCTGCAAACAACTGCAAGGAGGGAAATTCGATCTTGCAGACAGGATGTTCTTCTCAATGATCTCATCATGGAGAAGCGCGACGAGGGAGATGTCGGATGTTCGGGAGCTTATTCCATAATTTTACTATCTACCAGAAGCCTTTCTGAACCGAGAAGGACTGAATCTGGGAATTATGCAAAGTGGAGATGTAGTCGATGATGTTGAACTGCCAGTCTGGGCAGCAAATGCCTATCACTTCGTCACGCAGCTTCGCCAGATCTTCGAGAGTGAGGAAGTTTCGAGTCGAATTAACCATTGGATTGATCTAGTATTTGGCTACAAGCAGAAAGGCAAAGAAGCCGAAAATAACATGAACGTGTTCTACTACCTCACCTACGAGGATGGAATCAAGCTGGAGGAGATCAAGGATGATGTGCATAGAACCAGTTGTGAAGCCCAGATCATTCATTTCGGTCAGACACCGTCACAGCTGTTCGATAAGCCACACCCGACGAGATAGCCGACTGACAAGCACCACTTCGAGCTGGTGCTGCGTAGAAACATCAAACTGCCTGCGAAGGAGCCGACGGAGTAAGTACTTGGAAGCTTCTACACGGATAGCCAACTGCTGCTGGTATTCAAGAATAGGCTGGTGAGTTACCAGCTCAGCAAGGATGGCATCACATCCAAGCAGATGTTCTAATTACAGTTCCAAAAGAGCATCAGTAATCGCCATGTTAATGCAGCCAAGTCTATATTTGTCATGGCAGTTGATGAATGCCGCACATGCTTCTTTGCCGAGGGTCGTTACTTAGTCATCAGTGGTTACGTCGATTGCAGCTACAGGGTATACCGCACAGTCAACGGGGAGCTCGTTGCCTTTGGGACGGCAGGCTCTCGCATCAGCTGTATGTTGCTCAGCCAACGATAGGATCTGTTGCTCATTGGTACTGAAAGTGGATGCCTATAAATTGTCGAAATTAGGCATGATGGTCCCGCCGCACTCAACCTAAAACTCATCCACGAGGAATATTTCGAACAGCGGATAACGCACCTTTCTGAAAACCAAAACTTCTTCGCTGTAAGCTATGGAGAATACGTGGCTCTCTACAGATTTACCCGCAGCCTCTACTACCTAGTGGAGTGTAAATCAGACCGCAAGCCGAAGATCAAGTTCTTCCGTTCCCTTCGTAACCGGAGTAGGATCAATGGTTCGATAATCGTTGAATCACCGTTGTTTGGATTGGTCATTTATGACAATCTTGGGGTAAAATGCTACGGTGGCAATGGTCAACTGCTGGCAAACGTTACCACCCCGACAAGCGTAAACGAGCTCGTTCTGGTCAAAGATAGCTCCCTCCACGACATTGTGGTCTACTTATAGGACGACAAGCTCATCGCACTTTCCACTCCTGACCTCCGCAGAATCAGCATGATCGACGTGCCACATCAAGTCACCTTCGCTCGCGGATTGTTAGTAGGCCGGACAGAGGGTGTGCAGCTCTACAGCGGCAACTGATCTAAATGTGTATATCGTGGGTTCAGCATATCATCACCACAGCTTAAGGAACATGTAGGCTAGCGATTGGGCAGTGTATAGTCCCGACGGCTCACCCAACAGCGGTTTGTTGAGGGTTGAGAACTTCTGTCGTTGCTTGTGTCGTGGGTTCTCCAGACACTTCACGTAGACCTTCTGGTTGCTGCTCTTTTTGAAGATCTGGCAACCTGCGCATAGCTTCTTCACACTCGATCGCACCCTCATAACTAAATTATTATGAAGAAGCTACCCTGGAGAGAATAGAAGCAACTCGATCATCACTATGGGCTATCACCTGAGCTGCTGCGGCTACCTCTCGAGCGTTTGGAGCTGGGCTCACCGAAATCTACACAACAATAACAACCAAGCAAACGCCCGATAAGGTCCGGTTCGAATCCTTTGCTAGTGACTGCAGCCATAGACGAAGCAATGCGCATCCAAAAACGGGTCAAGCAGATCCAAGCCTTCAACTAGTACTGCCGCAGCCGGCAGAACACGTAGCAATCCAGGCCAGCCTCAAAACGCAAGGAATCCCAGTAGTTAGAGAAGGACCTGTAAGCACTTTGCAATAAGCTATCAACCATGGAGGAACTTATAGAGTAGCAAAGGAAACGCAACGACGAACTCAGACAGAAGCTACAGTCCCAGGAATTCGAAAGTCGGTCTCTTTCAAGGCAGGTGGGTAAGTTCACTAAGCCGAATTCAAGGGGTGTGGTGAGCACTCATAGGGATACCGATCACCTAAATTAGTCGCAGGCTCTGGAGGAAATGGACATGAAAAATGGGTTGGACCGTAGACCACGCCCTGGAGTTAGTAAGCGAAAATCTGTGGACGAGAAGCAACGAGGGCACACTCAACACCAACCAGCAGGCGGGGCAACGGATCGCAACTATGGATGGAACAATGAATAGTTGCAGCTGCTAAACGAGCAGTTCGAGCACCTGATAATGAAGCAGGAGGTACCAGCCACCACTAACGCAGGCATCCCACACCAAGTAAGAGCGAGCAGGCATTCGCAACCAGTTGATTTAGGTGAGTCGGCGGATCAACGAACTAACGAACTACAAGCCTCGCACCTACCACTTTTGATTTAATAATTAATGATTGAGCAGGTGGTAGTTAGTGACGGTGACGACAGCCAGAATGTTGTGTTCAAGCTCACGAGCGACATCAATACCAAGCTCGGAAAGGAGCACTTCAGCTACCATGTGGTCACGGCGGAGACCACAAACAACGCTGAGGGAGCTATTGTGCAGCTCAAACTCAAATCCAATGATGGATAGCTCTACGAGGCTAAGATATTCCGACCCAAGTTGGAGGGATCAGCACCGAGTGTGATCAATTGCAGGTGGCTCTATGAGGATATCCCGGTGGAAGACTACCACCGTGAGAAGATAGCCAAGTACCTTCCCACCATCAACGAAACGTACAAGACAAGCAACACCAAGTACAACATTGTGTCGGTACAGCAGCAGATCGATGACAAGACCAACCACGTGTATCGAGTGGTGGGAGCTGAAGATTGTAAGCACTACAAAATCAAAATCTAACGACCAACGATACTCCATGAAGGAGAGCCCATCGCTCGTAAGGACAAAGCCTAATGATAAGATTAAGCCGAATTCGAATCATTATTCAGCCAGCCTCCTCAGCCTCGTCGAGTTCCTTCACAGCCAGATGTTTGGCTTCCTCCAGTTCATTGTTCGACCAAGGGATCTTACATTTAGAACTCTGCAGGTATTGGTCGAGTTCGTCCCACTGATGCTTTTCCTTAGCGTGGCGCAGCTTGGGTGGTTCCTACCATCCCCAGTGCTGGCTTTCGTCGGTGAGAAGCCATCCGCTTCCACCCAATGCTCCATCCGATTTGAGGTCATCGAAGGTTAGTGGGGCTGGAAATTTGATTTGCACCGGGCTCATTTCGGTGACTTTACGGCAAGCTCCAATGAGCTTGTGGATCTTCTTTCGGCGTTCCTTGAGGTTGTCCTTCATGAACTGCTCGAGGTAGCCACGAGTGACTTCTCGGAAGCTAGCCGAGCGTAGAATAAGCCTGACGTACGTACAGTTGAAAGTTTTAGGACCAGAGCGTGTTCCTTTCTTGACCTGCTTGTTTGGATGGTAGAAGTGCTGCAGAGACACACCCAACCTCTCTGCGAGCTCACCGAAGTGGTGTCGATAGAACATATTTATGCGCTTGTTCTTGCGCTTTCGGAGGAAAATGTCCTAGGCGTACTTCATTGCTCTCTTGAAGAACATTTTTTGAAGTTCATCGGGTCGCTTCTTCGGAGAAGCAGTCTTCTTTTCTTTGATTTTCATGTACATAGCAAACTATACATCGCTGAGTTGCTGCAGCTCAATGTCAGTCGGCTCGCGGTCTTCCAACATCTTCTCCAGAAGTGATGGTAAAGGCTCGTTTCCTTGGGGAGTTTCCAAAGACATCATCATGTACTCGTCCGAGAGTGGCCCCAGGGGAGTTTCGTCAAACATCCGAATCATATTATACAGTGAGTGGGCAGCAATCATTAGTCTATACGGTGGTCAATTCTGACTGTGAATGCGCATTATAATAGGGTTTCAACAATGAAGCAGAAGAAAAGTGGAGCAACACGCCAACAAAACATCGATGATCTGCCGGCTGAGAAGCTGTTCCAGCTCGCCGAAGAGAAGAATGAGCAGATGGACTATGAATAGGCCCAATTCTTCTATGAAAAGGCGTATAGCAAGGACCCGCAGAATGATGTGGTGGTGTTGTGTTATGCCGAGTTTCTCAAGCAGAACGGTGAGGAGGAGATGTCGAGAAACGTGCTTGAGAAGTCACTGTTGGAGCATCCCACAGGCAACTACAAACGGTTCTTCCAGCTCGCCGAACTCTACGATGGAGTGAAGTCCATTGAAGTGTTCGAAAGGGGGATCCAAGCCGCCAAATCGCTCAACTTGAAGCAATTCAACATGTTCCGCGACATAAAGCTCAGCGAGAAGGAGTTGAGAAGGGATATTGCAAGTGCCTATGCAGCCATCGCTGAGGTATGTTTGACCGACTTGCTGGAAGTGAAGTAAGCCGAACCGAAGTGCTTGGAAGCATTGAAGCTCGGTGTAGAGATCGACAGTACCTGTGTGGATGTGGACTTGCAATGTGCAAACTATCTGTTGTTTAGGGATGACACAGACGGTGCGCGACAGAAATTGCTCAACATCTATAACAGAGTGGTGGAGTCGAAGAAGAAGTCGGAGATCGCTGCTGAGGAGGATGAGCAGTATGACAGTACAGTCAGCGATGAAGTTAAAACCCAAGCCGCGAAGTTCCTGATAGAGGTTGATTGCTTTAAAGAATCAATCGAACTGTTGACAGACCTGAACGAAACCGGCAAGGACCAGGAAGTGCTGTACCTACTGGCCTACTGCAACTTCAAGGCAAAGACCTACTCGGAATGTGCTTCGTGGCTGGACGACTACGACAATCTCATAAAGTAGGGCGATGAGGTGGACCCAGAGATCGCCGAAGCAGCCTTCGAGCTGAAGCATTAGCTGTAAAAGTTAGATCCGAAACTGCTGGAAGAACCTGTGGACACGGGTCTGGATGGTGAGTAAGAGGACTGGATGGACATAGAGTGACTGCCCCTAACGTTTATATATTGCTAAACCAGGTTTAATATTATAATACTTCTTGCTAACTGTCAGATGAGCGAACAGCCTTCCGAAACAGTGGTGGAGGAGCAACCCGCCTAGAATGTTCTGCAAGCCCGCGATCAGAATACCAGTCAGGCACCCCAACCAACCAAACAAAAACAACCACTCAACATCAAAACGGAGGATATCATTGCAGTGAGTCGGAACCACGTCGACTTTGGGGACTGTCTGCCTGGAAGCATTCATGAAGCGGAGGTGGTGTTTAGCCAACCGCACAACTTGGATCCCCTGATGCTCAATATTCGGGCAATCTGCCTCAATGACGAGCTCAACAACCTCCCCGAGTATGTGTTTGGACTCCGACGGGGAAGCTCCAACGAATTTGGCGATGAAATAAAGGTTCGAATTCAATAAAAAATTCCGATCAAGCTTGCTGTAGGGGTGAAGATTCCATCATACCCTCTGGAAAGAGTAGAAGGAGTCATCATCGTCGAGATCATTGGAATCAGGTTGGAGCCGCTGCTCGTGCACATTAGCCTCCAGATTAAGATCCCGAAAGTGTAGTGCATTCGTGAGTTAAGTTCCAGCACTGAATAGCGTATCATAAAGATCATGATAAAGAAGAAAAATAAGAAGTAGGGGAAGGTGCCGTTCCGTAACTGTTAGAACCTGAAGCTTCATGCGTAGACTGAAGTGATTGGGCTGGACAAACAGTGTCTGGTGTAGAGCAGTCCCAAGGCTATCATAATAAACCCCAAAGCACAATTCTACATAACCTTGCTAATCCGCATGACCGAGTAGCTCCGAAGGTAGATCGATTCCAACAAGGGAGTATACAAGGTGCGCAAAGTGCTACTGATTCGCATTAAGGACTCAAGCGTCTACTACCACTTTCCGGTGGAGATTTCGTTCTACGAGGACGATAAAACGGAGGGAGCTGCGGACTGTTGATGTCCATCCATGCATGCGTATTACTGGTCGACTACAATTATACACACCATAGACATGTCGGGCATATTCGATGAATATTATCGATTGGCGGTGGTCTCAGTCTCAGGATGGGTCGGTTTAGCGACCACCACGTTTGAAGCTTCAAATCAACTGTATATCTAAAGCAAAATTTTAAATTCTCGAGGTGCATAGCTTATAGTGTGCAATATATGAACAGTTCACAGACCAATGCTGGCTTCCCCATGCAGGGCAGACCTCCAGTTCCGGCAGTCTTCGGATTCGCCAATCTCCATCCCTAGGCTTCCTCGTTCAATGACTACACGACCGTTAAGGCAGACGAAATGCGTGGAGGCTTCAAGAAGATCAGAAGGATCGTCGGCTACTATCACGAGAAGAACGTTATTGGGCTGGAGTTCATCTATGAATTAAGTAAATTTCACGTAACCCAGGCACCGGACAGACAGTTATGACCAGCCACAACATTCCCCACGAAAACTTCCTTAAGAAGATGGTGGGGACAGTCACCGGTAAAAACGTGGTCAGTTACGCACTTGACGTGCAGGAAGGTGACTATATTGAAGCCGTTCAAGCCTGCTTCAATGAAAAGAAAGTCATCTATCTTGGTTTTGCCACCTATCGTGGAACTAAGGTCGCATTTGGTTTCCAAAAAGGTGATTGCGTCACCATCAGCAATCCAGGCTATACTTTCGGACCTGCTAAGGGGGGCTACGAAAAGGAGAGACTCAACTATATTGTCTTTCCAGCTGCCACGATTCCAGAGAACATCACAGGTCAAGGATACAATATGTCGCATGTGGCTAGGCCAATTACCCCGAACGTACGACCACTTTCGCCAGTTGGCGGTCGTCCTCTGTCACCAAACTCTATGTCCAGGACCACCATAACTGAGACCAGCGTAACCGGAGTATCTGGTATTATGGTTGGTGCTCCACCGATTCCACCGATTTCTGGCAGCCAACTTCGATAACTCGATATGAAGATCAGCCGAATGAACAACTCAAGCATGAGTTCAGCTGAAATGCAACAGCAGCTCCTGATGCAGCAACAGCAAGTAGGTGCACAGCTCCAGCAACAGCAAGCACAAATTCAAATTCAACTTCAGCAGATCCAGCAACAACAGCAGATCGACATCCGCTCCCAAATGGAGAGGCAACAGCTTATGCGACTGCAGGAGATGGAGCTTGAACGAAGCCGAGAACGTTAGGTCATTCTACATCAACGACAATAACTTGAAAGGATGATGATGATGCACAATGTCGATCAACAGCAGGTGGTGGTTCAGCAGCAGAGGCTGTAGGCATTGTTGCGTGTGCAGTCCGACAGAGAAAGGATTCATCAAGCTCAGATCGCGGAGATGAAAGCTTTGCAGGTTCGTCAAGCCCAGGAACTTGAAATGGTGCGAACCCAGCAGATTCAAGTGCACGACGGAGGAGTTGACATCCTGAAAAGACAGTTAGAGGAACAACAGCAGTTGGAGAAGAAGCATAAACTCGATATGATGAGGCAGCTCGAGCAGCAACTTAACGAGCAGAAGACTTTGGAGTTTAGGCAAAGTGCGATTAAACCAACCGGAGATATCACAGTGTCAGCCACTAGTGCCACCAGTGTTTACAATTCTGGTTCGCGAACGCTTCTTCAGTCGAATGTTCGACCAGTTTCACCCAACACGTTGGCCCCGCCAGGTCAAGTACCTGTTCCACAAGTTATTCAACATCAAGGCTTCAACAACTATCCAAACGACTATCAGCAAGGAGGTCAACAGGGATATAACCAACCACCGACTTTGGGGTACCCACAGCAGGGACAATATCCTCCCCAGCAAAGTCAATACCCACCGCAACAGGGACTTTACCAACCACAAGGCCCGTATCCACCACAACAGCAAATGTACCAGCAGCCTCCCTATAATCAACAAGGATGGCAAGCTCAGCAAGGGCAGCAAGGTTACCAAGGTCCGCCTCCACAGCTGAGTGTAGGTCAACCACAGCCACCTTACCAAGGAGGAACCCAAGCTAACTGGAACCAACCACAAAACAACAGCTGGCAACAACAATCCCAGAACTCAAGTAGTGGACCCACCAACCCACCATGATGTGATAGAATCTAGAATGAGCTAATCAATCACGGTTGGATATTCTTGAATTCTTGTGCCAAACCGATAACCCCGCAGGCCACCCTTGAACCCGAATTTCCAGTTTTGAAAGACTATTCGTTGTTTCCACGACCTTCATCGTCTTCGTTGGCGTGAACTACCACTGACCTCCCCACAACAGAGTTCTCTCCAAACAGGGTGATCTTCGCAGTCTTAATGCACAGGTAGCCGGTTCCTTGGTAGTCTGCCGAGATATTACCAAGGTCGCCAACATGCCGTTCCTCCCCATCCAGTCCACCATGCCTTTTGTTGAATGGATTGTAGTGGGGACCTGCAGTCTTACACCCTTCGGTGAGATCACCGAACTCGTGGATATGTATACCGTGCTTATTGTTCGGTGTGAGCCCTCGCACCGTCGCAACTATCTTGGTGGGAGAAGTGATGGAATCCTGACTGAACGATACGATGCCCTTGACCTCCGAACCGTTTGGATAGAGGATGCATATTGCGTTTCTCACGAAACTCGCAGCTGCTTGATTATCGCTCTTCGCCGAGAAGTAGCCGGTCGGTGCGAACAGTGCACCTGCCATTGCGAGTCTTTTGAGCATACTTATAAATTATAAGTCAAGTGAAGCTGACCTCTGGTACGTAGAACTCCTTTTGGCTCGGCTTAAGAGTCAACCGTTCGTTAGCCATAAAGCATGTTGGGTACTAGACCACATGACCAACGATAGCTTCCTTGAGCAGCTCGTACCGATCGTAGTCACGACCCTTCTGGAATACTTTGAATTCGATAAGATCCTTGGCTTCATCGTCGGGGTAACAAGCGAAGATTTCTCTGTACATGAGGGTGTTCTTCTTGGCTCGTTACTTTACCAGCCACCAAACGCCCTAGTTCCAGTAGTCCTCTGCCTCTGAAATGCTCAATGCAAAGTGTTCCATATACAGCTTTACTCGCAGATCGTGAACCGACCTCCCGACCATTCTAGGCTGCTAGCTTTTCAATGCAATCCGTTCTGTATCCTCAATTAAAATCTACTTAAGCCTACGAAGTTACCGCGATTTCAGAGTCTCGAGACCCAAGCAAGCTTCTATCGTTGATGTTGGCAGAGCCTATTAGTGCCTTTTCATCATCAATGATCATCAGCTTGCTATGAACATAGATGATCTCTGTGACGGGTTGTCCACCGAGCTTCCCGTGTGTCCGCAAACAGTAGAATTGGATATAGTCGCCTACATTTTCAATGTGCTTTAGCCTTTCCATGAGAGAGTTAGCCCCTCGGCAGATAGTATGGTACTGTAGATGCATCTGGATCCTCAGCACTGCTGAATTCTCATGATCGATTTAGCCTTCAAAACCAGGCAATAATGGTAGTACCACCACAACCTTAAACGGCGTGCCTTCCTAGTGAGCTTTATTGATTCGCATGGCTAGTGCTTGGCACACCTTGTTCTCTACTGAAATGAAGAACTGGTTCTCAATGTAGATGAACTACCTTGCTTCCGAAATGAGTTCGATGTAGGCATTGTAGATTGACTTCTCTTCGTTGCCCTCCTCTATTCCAAGTCCCCAAGTCGATGCACTTCTCAGTAACTGGTGTTTCTGGCTTCCCCTAGTCGTTCCCGATTCACCGAACACCAATAACTATTCGGTCACTGCCTGCCTCGCTCGGAAGGGATTGAAACTCATGTGCTTCAGTTTTTAAAGTTGTGCACCAAGCTTGGCGTTGATGTTCTTGTAAAGTGGTTGATCCTGCTCCCTCTCGATTTTGGATAGGTACTGCCGGTAGAATTATTTTTCGGCTTCGTCTTCAGTAACGATTGTCTCCAACCGCCGGATTTGCTAATCGATCGAAAAGCTATACGACCTGTCTCTGTCTCTGCTTTGGCTGTGTTCACTACGCTATTTGACAACTTCTTGTTTGAGTAATATGGAAGCGTCGGAAACCGATCGAGATTTTATCTCTGAGTTTTTACTGTTAGGTTTCTCCGAAGCAACAACGGTCTTCAGCTTCTTGTAATACTACTAGTCTTCGAACCTTCGCACACTGTCCCGAAACCGTTCGATAGCCTATTTCTGGTGAGTATCGTGGTGGGATTTGGTGATACCTGCCTGCAGCAGTAGCTACCTATCGTCGAATTGGGTCTGGAAGTTCACAAAGTTCCAGTACTGCACAAAATGCCTTGTCAAGTCTATTACACTTTCACCACTTATCTGGATAGCAATGTCATGCCACGGCATCCTTGGAACCTTCCGACGGTCTATCGCACTGTTCTGATACTGTCTGGGAGTGTAGATGTCGCTTACTCTGAAGTTCGCATAGTCAGCTCCATCCCAATACAAGACTCCACCTTCCTCGACTTCATCCGACAACAGATGCTTTTCGTTGTCCATTCTTCCGTAGCAAATATCCAACCCACCAAGGAACCCTACATGCTGATCGATGATCACCATCTTCTCGTGATGACTCCAGAGAAAAGGAATCAAGATGAAGTTTGGATGTCTCAGTACCTGAATGTTGCTATGCAGCGACTACAGGTATTGCTTGGCATGTTCAGAGTCATTGTTGAGTGCTAGTTTAGGCTCCAGAAATATCACGATATTTACCTTGACTCCTCTCTGTGCGATGGTGGTTAGAACCCGATCCAGCCTGCTTTCACTATCCATACTGTTTGGTCTCAGTAGCACAAAGAACGGCGTGAGCATCCAATCTGTGATGAAAACTTCCTTCTTTGCCTTCAAAAGCTCGCTGTGGAGATCACGAAAGTACTCCTCCCCGTCCACATAGAACTTACTATCACAGTTCTCCCGCTGCCTTGCGAAGCTACCAAACCTATTAATTTCAAGATAGTGGTTCTCCGAAAGTGCCAGCTTTACCGAGCGGATGAAGACTACGAACGCAAACATATCGTCGGAAAGAAGCTGCAGTGTACGCTGACAGCTATTCAGAACCAATCCGAACTTGTAGCCGGTGCTGCGTATGCCGTACTCGATCGAGAAGTGAAATGAAAATGGAATCATCTCCTTTATGTCCGACTCATGTGGCAAGTAACCCACACTGTAGAAGATGCCTTCGCTGGTTACTGTAAAGAAGCGTTTCTTCCAGTTCCCGAAGATAGTGCTGCAGCGTCGACAGGGTCCTTCATTGTGTCGACCCCCCGAACGTTTCTTCAGGAAGGTTTGACAATACACCTTTAATTTTCCTAACTCAGTGATTAGGTACTTCGCTCTTGCAGCGCGGGTAGCCCCACAAACAGTTGGTATTAGGGGTCGTTCCTCACCTCCTCGGATTTTGATATCTGCTGCATAAACAGCTCGAAAAACTCGAGTAGCAGTTGACTGTTCTAATTTTAGGACTATTTGCGCACTGGGATGCCCATGACCTTGCCGCTATATCGTCCCTTAAGCGCCTTTTAAAGCTGAATGAAATCCTCTATTCTTCGCGTAATTCTGCGTCGATTAGTCACTTACGTCCAGCGGTGGTCCTCGGAGTCTACATCCAGTTCGAACACTGTCTTGCTCATATCCTTTTTATGTCGTTCAACGTATTCCTCGCTCATGAGTTATGGGCAAGCTTCCACCATGAGATCGCGCACGCTTAGGAACTTCTTGCGTCGAAAGCTCAGCTTCAGCTGCACCCCCGTTAGACTGTGGTCTTCAATCTCGAACGAGCTCATCATGGGTTTGGTCAGCGAATGTGAATCCTCCTCCATCCTGCCGACTAGTCTAATATATAATCGAGAACGACATTCGTGACGGAATGATGAGCTTAAATAACAACTATCGACATGTCAGAGTGCATTGTCACCAGGACGAGTACTCCGTGTTGCCGTGCAACCGTTCTCGATAGAATTAGGAGTACGTATTACGGGCGACCAGCTCGAAGGCGCGTACACATTACTGCTAACACTCAAGTTGGTTCGGGGTTGATATGCACTTGCTAAGACACTTCTCGTCCTGCTTGTTGATTTCGGAGAGTCTACTGCGAAGGGCTGTTACATTACCATCCATCTTTCTTATGGCAGTCGCTATGCATTCGTTGTAGTCGCACTTCGCTTCGTTGCTTGCCTTCAAACACGCCATCTTCTCCTGAAGGTTGAGTCTATGCAGCAGGTTATAGTGCCTGTAGAACTCTCTTTGAAGTTGCTGGCTGAGCTGTCTGTAGGTTGCTTCCGTTTTCTCGTGCATTCTTACCACCTATCAATGATATGCAAATGGCAACGCAGAAGTCAATAACCGAATTTGAATACAGTTCTATGCGCAAAAAGGAGCATCTCGGCTACTACCAGCAGTACCTCCGGAAGCTCAACCACTATCGCTACGATAACGGTCGGAAGCCAGTGTGGCTTGACTTCGAGGTGCTCGAGGAATTCGATTATGATCCACAAGGGTTTAACATATGCTTCGCCAGTGGACAGCACGGTCGGGTGGTGGCTCAGTTCGAACATCTTTGTTCAGAAGGATTCGAAGGGAACGAACTGTTCCTCTCCAATGAGTTCACGCATGTGGCAATGTCAATGGCAGATAGCAATGGTCCTTACCTGATGCGTTTGCTTTTGTCTCGCCGACCGCTAGCCATTGACTCAGTTGGAACAGGATTCGGCTTTGACATTAGCATTGTGGTACTGGACAATACCCTCAGTCTTTGGGGTATCAAAAGCTTTTAGGAGGGAAACTCAAACGAAGCAGCGGTTTATGGCCCAGACAAAATTAATCGACGGGGGACCAGCGATTTCATTGTGAGCATCCGGCCCTGCAGTTTTGTGGAGGTAGTCTGCGTATCCCGAGAAGATCTTCAATACGGAAAGCCCAAGTACTACCCATATTTACCTCACAACTAACTTGTCGTGTATAGGTGCGAGATGGTCGGGCAAGTCGAGTCAACACTCAATGAGCTAGTGTAGTACAGCAATCGCAAGAAATTCACGTTTGGGCGTAGTAGGTTTGCTCCTGTTGTCACTTCTTCTAGCAAATCGGGTTCACTCTTCGAGAATACCTGTCCGAACATATTTCAACCTCCGAAGCAAGTCTCAACCGACCTGAACAAGTCGCCGACCCTGTTCAGTAGGAAGGTTGACATCTCAAATCCTCCACCATCCAAACCAGGCAACTTCAAGCAGCAAGCACAACAAGCCTACCAGAGATAACGGATGTAGCAACAGTAAACATCAATCGACCAACCGTCAGCTACCAAGATATCCAAGCCACATACAGAGAACCCGAGCTCGGTTCGTAGTAAAAATCTTGGGCACTCCTCACTGAAGAATCAAATGTCTGCGGAGTGGTCTGACAGCTATCGACATAGACCAGGACCAGCAAGCCAACAAATCTACGATATCACTAGCAGGACTCACTCTTCTGTGAAAGATACACTGAACACTCAGTCACTTCCACTGCTGTTCAACCAGCTTAACCAAAGCATCAAATAACTCAATTGTGCCAGTTAGGCTCATTGTAGAGGCACTTCTGGTCAGGTTATTCTGATTTCCCATGGCGCGAGATACACCATCGACCGGTCAATGATCGTCAAGCACTCGCAGCTCATAGCAAATAGTCTGAGGGAAGCCTCAACATAGCAAAACGAGATACTAATCAAGGACTTCAACCAAAAGCCATTTTGGACTTTGATGAAGGTCTTTGAGAGGCCGCAGCTATGCGAGCAGCTGTTCGGTGCATTATAGCCAGAGGAAGCAATTGAGCTGATATAACTGCTCAACTACCTCGAAATCAACTCGGAGGGAGTCACCGAAGACTCACTGTTTCTCCTTGAGAAGTTGACGGTGTACTGTTTGCTTCCAAAGCTCAACCGCAAAGTATTTCCAAGGGTGCTATTGCTCGTAGTGGACAGCCAGCATTGCGACAATCAAATTTGGTGTACAATCACAGAATACCTCATAGCCTACTTCAAAGCTAATTCAAAGTAGCTGCTCGTTGAGCGTCAGCTGTATGATGTTATTGCGAGCATCAGCCAAGAGTTCGTGGTGGTCATGGTGGAGACTGCCTTGTCTGTTGTCAAGGATGTAGACCACATGATGGATCTGTTGAGTGTGCTCACATCAATCGGTTACGGGACCAATATCGTTGAGGTGCTCGAGAGATCCTCTCAACCGTTCAGAACCGATAGAAATTTCACAAGCAGGAACTACTAGCTACCTCGACTTCAACCTGAGTCAGTATACCTGATAGAGAACATCAAGAAGGATGAATGTGCAACGTAACAGCTAGCCAGTTCAACATCGGGTGGCTATAGTGAGGAACCTCCTAATTTCATTCTGAAGCTGTCTGGTGTTCAGCCTCGAAGCACAAAATGGCTGGTGGTTAGCGAGCAGTTTACATGTCTTGATCGGAACTGGCGGCTTTACATATAGTGTGTGGACGGTATATTAAGTGCATTCGTAGGTTATATGGGTGTTGCGGGTAAGGGCAACTTCTATGCTCATTTTACAAGTCTCGGAGTTACTTTCCAGTGTCGCTTCAGCAATCACAATCAAGCCTCATGCAGCTTATTCTACAGCTTTTGCGAGGGGCAAAAAGAGGTTATCGGGTGCTAGTTGATACGCGCATATCATTTTACAGAATTGTCTTTGGAGCTGGCTGTGTATTTCAAGGCAGCTGCCATCCATTCGTATAGCCTGCACCACCTCTCCCTGCGCTGGAAGGATATCATGAAGTACTCTGTTACCGATGGGGAAGAGACCATCACCCGACGAGTCTCTACCGATATGGGTAAGCGACGAAGCTGCGTGCTCCTCGAAGGAAAGCTGCTGGAATAAACTGAGGAACTCATCGTACAACGGCAGTTTGAAAATTGGGAGAAGGATTGGAAACTCCCCAATACCCTCTATTCACAAGTCTACCGGATTAGCGAACACAACTTATTCGCGTTGTTTAACAGCGATTGTTTGTAAATCAGCGACGAATCACTACTGCTGCTCTACTTATCGGTGTACTTTTTGGTCGGCGAACGGCTTTCCTTGCCGATTGCTGCTCTACGCATGCATCTGATCCCCCTGAAGAAGCTTCTTGAGGTGGGTCTGCACCACCCAGTTCTCAAGAAAAACGAGCTCTTTCTATCGATGCTACGGCAAGAGCTGCAAAGCCGACTTCGATAGCGTCAACCAACCTCATCCAAACGAAATCGGAAGAAAAGTCGAGCCTTAAAGTAGCAGGAGATCACCGAATAGCTGATGGAGTGGCTCAAATCAGACCATCTTGGAGCTTTAAAGAAGTTGGGAGTTGCCGCGAATACGGACTATAACCGAACAATCAGGTAGCCCACAAACGTAACGAATGGGCAGTTCGACGAGCAGAAGAGAGAGGGTTGCTGTCTATTTTGATGATGGATGGTCTGTGTATCACTTTCCGAATAGGGTTAGGAAAAAAGCATCAGTTGGGTTCATTGCTTCGCCAGAAGTTTGACTAGGTCGTTCTGCAGTACACTCAGTTCGGAGTTGATGAGTTGCTGTTCTCGATAGGCTTACTCCTCTTTGCCAACGCACTTCTGATGAATCGATTACAGTTCGCTGAGCTACTTGTCGGCTTGCTCGAGGAAGGTTAGCATGTGTTGGTGATGTTGCAGCTTCAACTGTCTCGACGTATCGTCGTCGCGCCGCAACACTGAAAACATCTCGCTAATGAGCGTCGCCCTCGCTTCCATAATGGTTTGGATTTAAACGATTACAGGAATGCCGGAGCGGCTGAGCCACTTTTGCAGTTCCTCCAAGAAACGAACGGATCAAGTAACTGGTACTTCACTGGACCTTGATGTCGGTTGGCTCTGAGTTACCTCTGCGGAGTACTTAGGTTTATGCGGCTGCGATCCAACGACGTAATCACGCTCAGCAGGGACTTCTCCTCCTTAATGATCAATCGGATCTTTGCGTCGTTGGTCTTGTCGATGAGGTAGGTGGGGCAGCATGAGCTTTCCTTCATGTTTATGCGAGGGATGTAGACGGTTGGTTTGTTGCTGGATTCTGCGAAGTAGGAGTGGCGAAGTGCCTAAGCGGCCGTGATGCGCATCTCAGGCTGCTTCTGCAACATTTTTCGAAGAAGATCGGAAGCTGAGTAGAACGTTGATTACCCGCATACGGAATATTATCGAACTCGGTGCCGGCCAGCTAGAAGTCGCACTACCTGTTCTGAGTGAGAACCTAGTTGAAGGTCTTACCAGGGAACAAACTCTTACCGAACAGTAGATGGTAGAAGATGGCTCCAACGCTAAACACATCCGAGATAGGCTGGCACTTTGTTGTTAGGTCCTTGATATTGATGATTTCAGGTGCAACGTATCCGGGGGTACCGCACCGAACGAATAAGTACTCCTTCTAGTCAGCGACTGTCGCCAAACCGAAGTCCACAATCACCGCATCCCTGCCATCCTTCCGAAACATGATGTTTTAAGGCTTGAGATCACGATGAATAACGTTCTTCCTAGCCATCTCAGCAAGGCCTTGAATGAGATCTCTCATGATCTTCCGTATTTCTCCTTCGTTGAACTTGGCCTTCGTCTGCAGTTTAGTGTAAAGTTGTGTTCCCTCTATAAACTCCAACACCAGGTAGAGCGAGTTATCCGACTCGAACACTCCTTCGAGTTTCATTAGGTTGGGGTGGTCAAACATTCGATTGATTTTGATCTCATTGATGACGGCAGGTCGACCATTTTACTGCGAGTATGTTGCTTCCTTTGCGAATGCTTTGATAGCGAATTGCTTGCCATCTCGCAATCGCTATCCGAGGTAGACGGACGCGAAGTTTCCCTTGCCTACCTTTCTCATGGCCTTGAACAAATCGTGGAAGCCTCTCTGATTGATCTGCTTTCTCAGCTCAGTTTCCCATTTTTAGAGATCCGTGACGCTATCGCTGTACAGCTCAAACACTTTGAAACCATCTGCCTTGAAACGTAGTCCGAGAGGTTTGCCAATAACTCGCTTTTCATCCTAACTCTATGGCATGCTGTACGTCTTTGGGTTTCTATTGTGGCTGCCTGATCACCTCGAACGAAATATCAAATGTCAAAGCGAGCTACTTTTGGGTGTTGCTGCCCTGAAGGTGGCTCATTACCAGCAGATCCTTGTATAACCGGAGTTAGCGGGTTCGAAGGGCACCTGCATCGCCTTTCTTTGCGAAGGTGCTGCACAGCATCGGCGTGAACTTGAGGAGCTTCGACTCGCTTTCGAGCTGCTTGAAGAGCTTCGGACGTTCCTCGGACTCCTCCATGCGCGAATAATAATTATTATTAAACCGTAACTACCAAGCGAAGCACAGTCACCTGTTCGGGCAGCCAATCACTTTGCTGTCCATGCTGGGCACACGAATGCGCTCGACTTTGTTGCTTAGCCTACGTCTCTAGCGAGATTTTTCTACGCTCTAGCACTTACTCAGCTGGTTCTCTTGGTCGTAGATGGAAAGTTGGCTATTCGTGAGCAGCCTTCGGTTCTGTTCCGTGAGTTGATCAATAGTCTGCTGCAACATTTTCTCGCGGTTAGTGACCTTACTGACGTGCCTCACCATAATCTACTTGTATTCCTCAAGTTGCTATTTGTTCACTCTCAGGGCCTCCCGGAGCTTGTCGACGAGAGGATCGCTCTGGTTAATAGTGCTCAGGTGGTTCGTAATCTGTTCTCGTTATGCTGTTATCTTGATGATATCCTAGCAGATCTATCCGATTATTGCGACGTGTGACATCGCTGATGGTGGCTGACTGAATGCTGGTCTTTTATTCTGAAGCTCCTCGACTTGATTGCTGATATCCTCCAAGTTATCGAAGTTAAGCCGTTAGCCCAGAGCAATAAGTGTATCCTCCTGATGGCCACATTTCGAACAGCACAGGGGTTTGGACAATGTTACACGTAGACTATCCAGCTGTCTGCGAATGGCTGCATCGTCGGCCTTTGGATCACTGAGGCTAACACTATTTTTGCTGATTTTACGTTGGATGCCATTGGCTCTGCCAGCATAGTTAAGCGTTGTGAGAGTCTCTTCGATGCTGAATGGGTTGGTACTGATGCATGCAATCATCAAAGTACTGGTGTTGCCACCAAGAGAGTCTTTTAGGATGCGAGTTAATTTGGAGTCCCTATAGGGAATGTGCTGGTTATTCTGCTGAGTCTGCCCAGCCTTCTTTTGTGAGAGAATGTTGATGCAGTTGCCAAGCGCCAGCAAACTTTTATTGATATTGGCTCCTTCTGTGATGCCTTTCGGGGTGCTCGCCGTCTGCATCTTTTCAGAACCAGCCAAATCAATGATGAACAACCGACCAACGCTTTTGACTTCTCCATTCTGACGGACCTATACTGTCAACTGCTGGAGTGCATGTGACCTCGAACTATACAAATTGCTGTTGGTAGACGCCAATGCTCGTTTGCTGCACCCCTGGCTCAACAGTTGGTAGGCTTCGTTGGCGTTGTTGATCTGTTTTTCAATGAGATCCTGTATCTGGGTATTTCCCTTATTGTCCTCGATAACGGAAAGTGATTTCGTCTGCATGATTGGCTCAGGGGAAAGTAGGTCACGCACATTTTCGTTATAGATTTCGAAGAAGCTGAAACCGAGGTAGACTTGGCACCCCGGAGTCCTCTCCATTTCTTGTTTTCGAGCTAATAGGTGTTCGTAGGCGAGGTAGCAAACACCCTTGTCCTGCTCCCTAGCGCACCCACCAAAGACAGTATATGTCTTCCCAGAGCCTGTAATTCCGTAGGTAAAGATAGTTGAGTTGTACCCTTGCAAGAGTTTGGACACCTGCGACTCCACAGCTCGCTCATACACTTCTTCATTGGACACCCTCTCGCTGAAGATGCCATTAAACCTATGGGGCCTATACTTCCTGTCGATGGACTTGTACTCGGAGTCCACAACATACAGCGTGCTATCCTCCACCTTGATGATGTTGTTAATGTCACAGTTGTAGAACTTGCTCATAAAGTTGTAAGCATTTTGCGAAAGCCTCATGGAATTTTTTGTGGGGGTCACGCAGCTGTTGGTTTTCTTGAGATAGTTGGTCTCGAAGTACGACATCTCGCTGGTCTACTGGCTGGAAAGTGGGCGGATCCGAATGTACACCTGGAAGTTGGTCTAGTCGGGCTTCATGCTTAACTGAATTTTATAACTAAAGTGCAATCAGGAACATAGCACGGTTTCGATTCCCTGGTCCTGAAGGATTTGTAGCACCACTTCCCTGCTCAGGAATAGGTAAACCTCCACCTCGTCGAGGGTTGCCTGCTACCTCACCATCTTGTTCAGCCCTTCGTTTTTTTGGAGGATGTTATTCTCAAGGGAGTTGTCAGTCTATTCGAATTACTTGTGGGTGTCGCGGATGGTCTTGAAGAACTTCATGTAGGCCTAGCGGTCGAAGAAACGGCGTGTGTGGGAGCCACCTGTGGGCATCAATACTTCATGACAGCGTTTAAGGATGCCACGTATCACACAGAATCTAATGAGCTTGACCAAACTGATAACCTTCTCGAAGAGACGGAGATGGTTTCGGAAGATATCCTCAACAGTGCTGCTTCGATTGAACAGCAGGACCACTTGGAGAAGTTCCTGAGGAGTTGGGCGTGCTGTCTCCTGCTTTTTACAATATTCCTTCATCCGCACCAGCTATCTCTCGCTCTTAGCTAGTTCATGGATCTTGTCGGTGAGAACATATACGTTCTTAACGTTGAACAGGTCAACTAGTGTCACCATACCGTAGCTCACAGCGATCTTGAGATAGTCGGTGACTTCAATAAGTGGCCGGCCGAGAGTCAACGCAATCTTTTTGACACACTCCTCCCCTTTGCTGACTTCCCTCAGTATCTGGTGGATTTCGGGTATCTCAACGAGTTCGATATCGGTATCCGTGAGATTAGTAATTGGCACCTGCTCGGGTTTGATAACAATGCTGCTCAGTTTAATTGGACTCTTGGCCGATACAAACGTGAAGTGCTAACAGCCAGACTCCAAGAAGCACTCCTTTTTGAAGTTGAAGTCCAAGTACATCGTCTTGAGCAGCTGTTTGATGCATGAGCGGTTGAGGTTGTACAGTACATGCTTTTCCTGTTCCAACACTGAAAAGAAGTAGGAGACCTTTCTGACCATCTCATAGTAGGTCTAGCGATCGGCAAGGAAGTTTTCCTTGCGAACCAGCATCAGCACCGAATAGATATACTTCGAGCGGAAGTAGGTCTGTTTTAATTGGTCCGCTTACCTGATCGTTGTCACGATTTCTGATGAGGGTTGGGATGCCCATCAGAAAGTAGTCTTTGCGAAACTCCAAAGCCAGAAATTTCCCGCATAGTTCATCTCGCGGTAGGATGAGCTCAGCTATCAGCCCAAACGACTAGTTATCGATGATGTCGCTTTGCTCTAAGTCGGTCGGTCAGTACGAGGGTGCGACTCAATTATCTGCTTGCCATGGCTCTCGTTGAATTCACAGACAAGCACACACTCAACCACCAGCTTCGAGGCAACTTCCATAATAAAATAATACTCTTGGATAGTGGCAGTCAGATGAACGGAGCCATATCCAATGAATCCTCGATGGACTGGCTAATGTTGACCTTGTCGTAGTCGCTCTCTACACTTTCCTTGCGGTCTTACAGAGGTGCACAGTACTCCTTCTCAGTGGTGGGAGCAACCCCTCTCGATGTCGTTCTGCCGATGCATTGGGAGGGAGCCTGAGATGTTGGACTTTTTGGCTTGATTACGAGCTAGTCAAAATTTATTTTTCGGGGTTCGAGAGCAAACCTTGCCTGATTCTGATACTGCACCTCGCTTTTGGAGTCTGATATCAGCATGTGTTTGGCACCCTCCTGCTGGGAAGCTATCCGCTGAAAGCATAATCCCATTTCCCTCACTTCCTTCTCCTTACTGCTACACTCAGCGAGCTGAGCGAAGCGGTTGAATTGTCCTCGTTTTTCATTACTCGCATTACTTTTGTTGGAGATAGTCGAGTCGTTTCTGCTAAGCTGAGCTCCCTTCTGCTCAACATTCTTCTGATACTGCGAAGGCTTGTAAGTCAGCAGTTTGTTGCGTTTTTTAGTCGAAGAGAAGTCGATATGCTCGATTGGATTCGCATTGATAGTCAGCGTCTTCGGAGGGCTAATGAAACTCTCAGGCTCGTTGCGCAGTGTCGACAGCTTCCTGAAGGAGAGTTTCTCTCCGCAGGCTTGTTCTAGGTTGAGACCTGAATCGACCTATTGGGTACTTGGAATGTTTTCGTTAGTAAACTTCACTATGGACTGCTTAATGTCACGGAAGTTTTTGCCTGGCTTGCGCTCCATGATCCAATGCTAACTGATTTTTATTAATAAATTAATTCCCGTTCCCAAACCCTGAAGGCTTGAGCGCAACATGGGGTTTGGCTAAGAGGCAAAGCCATTTAGATATTCGTTCCGCCTGTGGATTTCTAAGCCCAGTGTATTGTAAACTCCTGAACTCAACGAGCACCAATCCACCCAGACTATACAGAGTACTCAGGATGATGGCCTGCAAGCTCAGCACTCGACGAAACCACGAGATTTCCAGTATCGCTGGCTTCCTGTGGCAGCATCCTTTATATTAGAAATTAACATTCTCAAATATGGGCAAGTGCGATGGGTCAAGTTCACCAAACAAACAACCAACTCAAGGCTGCAGCCTGCAACTCAACCGATAACTGTTCTGAAGGGTTGATAACAAGGAAGCTCGAACTAATAGTTACTCAGTGCATGCGAATTCGATAGGCAGCCTTCCTCGATCCTTGAAGTACCTTGCTGGCAACAACCACAACCGTCTGCTGTTCGTACTTTGATTGGGGGGTTGGAGCATGTTTGAATGGCGCAACCAGCTTCCGAACCCATAGGATTCAATTTTATTGCTTTATTGAGGCTATTAAGCCACGAATCTTTGGGCGATCAACAAATATTAACAAATCTTGTTAGTTCAATGGAATACACGACTGGCGTGCCCACCTACGCTACTGGCTACACCACCACCACACCAACCTACACCACTGGCTATACCACTGGTGCTCCCGCTACCTACACCACTGTTAGCAACGCTGGCCTCGCTGGAACATCCTACACCGTCGGAGGATCAGGTGCCTACACTGTCGGAGGTGGATCATACTCTCTTGGCGGTCCAGTTGGAACCACCTACGTCACTGGTGCTCCCACCACCACCACCGTTGTTGGTGGACCAGTCTTTACTGGAGGTATCAACCGAGGAGTTATCAGCGGTTCGCTTGTAGGCGGCGCAAGCCTTGTCGGTGGCGCTAACCTCGTTGGCACCAGCATCGGAGGTGGAGCCCTCGTTGGAACCACCACTGTGGCCCCTCCCATCTACCAAAAGGCCGTCGTTGAAGAAATTCCCTCTGAGAGCAGGATTGAATATGTTCCCTACGAAAAGAAGTTCATCGAATACGACCAAATTGAGCGAGTAGAGCAGATTCCCGTGCAGCGTGTCATCACTGAGTACGAGGAAGTCCGTCGAAGTGAAAGGGTTCCGATCGAGCGAGTGATCCAAGACTACTACGCTGTGGAATACCAGACTGAATACATTCCCCGAGTCATCGAGGAAACCGTCATCGATTACGTTCAGCAGGAGAAGCACTTCGAGAGAGTCCAGTATCTCCCCGTCGAAACGTAACGTCTTTTTATAATTCAGCCAAATTGTCCACTATCCCGAAGCTGAGCTTGCAAGCAGCCAGGTTCAGGTCGTACCAGGTGCTCAGTACGTTACTGGTGGAACTACCACCTACACCGCTTCTGCTCCCCAATATGCTGGCACCACCTACACCACCACCGGTGGACTTGGTGCTGTCGGAGGTCTCGCTGGTACCACTAGCTACACCACTGGCACTCCAGTTGGAGCTACCTATACCACTGGCTACGCCACTGGCGCTCCTTTGATCGGATCCAGCGTTGTTGGAGGAGGACTTGCAGGCACCACTACCTACACTACCGGTGCTCCAGTTGGAGCTACCTATACCACTGGCTACGCCACTGGCGCTCCTTTGGTAGGAACCAGTGTCGTTGGAGGAGGACTTGCAGGCACCACTACCTACACCACTGGCACAGCTCCTTTGGTTGGAGGCACTACTACCTACACTACCGGCAACATCGGAGGGGCCACTTACACTACAGGCAACGTCGGCGGAGCCTACGCCACTGGCTACCCATCTGGTACCACTTACACCACCGGCGGAACCACCAGCTACAGCGCCGGAGTCCCCACCACCACCTACACCACCACAACCACCGGAGGCTACAATGCCTTTTGATCATTTTATACCTCGACAATGCTCACTCTTAAATATCCCCATTTGAATGGCAACTTCTGAACCTTCCCAAAACTTCTCCACGACAATGATGCAAGACGACACCACAGAGGCCACCGGAGGCAAGTAAGTTCGGCCACCCATCATCCCTTCCAACATAGGTTCGGTCTACTGTGCAAAGGGTTCATACAATTTGAAAGGCTTTTACAACGATCTCATCGAGAGGTTGGACAAGCAGCGAGCTATGATTCGCAAAGTCGAGGAGAACTCTGTGAAGAGCTTACAGTTCGCCAGTACCATGAACTCAGCATACTTCGATCGCAAGTGATATGCATATACAAGGCATCATCATTCAGTCTTTGTGGCAGTTGGAATCTTCGGCTTCTTTCTTCCCGCAATTTGTAGCCCTGTCATGAGGAAGAAGAATCCACCAATAGCGTAGTAGATGGTCGTGCGGTTTGCGCAGAAGCTTAGTTGCAAAGCCGATTTCTGTTCTTCTGTTTGAAAGGCGTATTGTGACTCTGGAGGGGGTGGAGGCGTATTGGGACAGGCAACAACCACGAGCAACAATAGGAAAAGCATGATGAAAGCAAGAATCTGCTTCCACTTGTTCAAGATTACACTGGGTTAGGTTGGGACATACTTTTTAATCGGGTCGTTCACGCCCTTCAGCGAGTACAGGAAGAGTTGTTTTGGTTGTGCACTATTGATTTTGAATCTCATTGACGTTGCCATTTCGTCGAAGTGGTGCACTGCAGTCTTCGCAGGTCCAAGCACTGCATGCCAATACATTTTGCGCGAGTACCTGGAAAGGTAGTACTTCAAATTTCTGAGGAACTCCTGCATTACTACTGCTCATACCGTCTCGAACTCTGCGGTTTTGACTCCTTCCTTGCCGTAGAAGGTTGCATAGTACTTCTAAATCCACTGTTTTGTGGGTTCCGTGAGAGCGTCAACAGTCTCCTCACCGCGACTGGTCAGTTCAATCTGAACAGGGCCTAGCTCAACCCATTTGTACTTTCAGCTTCCAACAATTTAGGTATATCGACGATCTGCGGGTACTCCAGAAACTTGGGTCTGTAGACGATGACAGTGACTCCATCCACGACTAATATAGCCGACGAGTCCTTCTTGTACCTATTTGAGTTCATGCTTACTGCAGAAAGTAGGCTGGTTCTATCGATACTATCCACATCATCTCCTCTTTGGGCCATCTGCTCTGTAGGGCGATGAGTTCAGCTGCGTTACCCACATCACTACCAATCTTCGCAACATTCTTGCTTTCGAAACACTCGGAGGGTATGTTCTCTAGTAATGCCTTAACTTGCCGAAATGTGTCCTTATCGAAGCTGTTGTGCCTCACTTCGCGCGGTATAATATGAGTCATAAATCTGTCAAAGTTTTATCACTCTCAGTTGCAGTGCCTCTTCAAGTTAAGTTTGGTTCAGCTCGAACAAGTTGCCGTCTTTACTGAAGATGTAGGTGCCAGTGTCCTTGTACTTCAAGTACCCGGTTTGGTCTATCTCGCACTCCAACGGCATTACTCGACGACCCCGTTGGATCATCTCAATCAACCGATCGATCTTAGCGCTGTGGGCTTCGATCTTCTACTAATCTGAACGTTCCTCCTCAGTAAAATTTTCGAAGGAGGAGTTATGCTGATCCTGCTTTTTTCTGTGCAGACCCTGCATGGACAGTTGGAGGGATGTGCTGGTCTGCATCCGGTTGGGTTGCTGGTTGAAACTGGTGTGCATGGTCTGCCGATGCTGATGTTGTTGCTCCTCACCGTGGTTTCGTTTTTGGTAGAAGAATACGTCCTCGTCGTCCTACTCAACTGATGACTCATAGTCACTTGCCCGGTAGTCTTCAAATTCAGGATGTTGCCGTGCACCGAGTTGCTGCTCGGAGACTATATAACGCTGCAAGGGTACATTTCTTGTCGAGAAGTGGTGCCTTTTATGGGACCACGCGAGTTGATATGGATTTATGGAGTTTTTCCAGCTCCATGCTGCGGTTTTGTACTTCAGCAGCAGACTGCCTCACCATCTCCAAGGCGGCACGAAGTTGGGTTTACAACTGTCCCAGTTGTCCGAACTTGTTCTTGCGCTCCTATTCGAAGCCAGTCATCCGTTTCTGGAATTTCCCCAGTTCAGTCTTCAGGTTGTCCAGCTCAAAGTTGTCATATTTGAACTCCTTTGTCAGGAATGCCTGAACATTCTTGCCTGTTGCTTCCAAATCCTTTCGAACCAGCTGCAACTTCTGTTAAAAGCCGTTTAGACCAGCACTTTGCGAGTCGAGCTTGAGCATGCCCGATTTCATCTGTTCCGTTTGACCCTCCAGAGCGGCGAGCATCGAATCCTTGGTATTGAAGTACTGCATAATTTGAGCTTCAATTGTTCGGAAACGACCTACCTATAGCTTCATGAATTCATCTCGGAGCTGGATTATCTTGGTCTCGACTCTGCCGATTTTCCGTTCCTCGGTTTCTCTGAACTGCAGCCCGTCGATAATAATTCTGAGCTTAAGTTCAATATCCCGCATCCTCCCTGCCAGATAGTCGTAACTTCTCATCATTTCTTATGGCTGCATGGTCCTGGGGTTGCCTCTACCATCCCCAACCCTTGCCGATACGCTCTGATCGAACATTTCCTTGAGTCTGGACAGCTAGTTCTAGCGTGCTACAACGAGCTGTTCGAGCTCTTTGATCCTTCTCTCCATCCTAATCAACTCCCTCTATATCATTCCGCAATCGTACTCGTTATTTCTACGGAGTTCCTCTCCGAACCGCGCACTATAGGCCTTGGTGGCTAGCTCCAACTGTTCGCGCATGAGGTTGAGCATATTGCTGCTCAGCTGCTGCTGTTGTGATACCTGTGAATGCTATTCGAATATCGGCTAAGTGATGCGGCGTGGCTGGCAATGCTCACTTTGAGCAGGGATGTGGCTACCCAGCTGGTTTTCTTTCGTGCCTTTCAGTGCAGAACCATGAACTGCTGGGCTAAAGGAGTGTCCTTGCATTCGATGTGGTGATTTTGCTCTGGTCTCCTGCAGCATCTGCAGTGGTTGCGCTGAAGAACTCGGCTGATGATGCACAACATAGTTGTTCGATATCACGAGATGTGGACTAGGCTGCGCTGGCCCAAATATTGGGTTCCTCCGTTCGCTACGTTACATAGCCCATACTTAAAGGCGGGATACTGCCCCACCGAGCCAAGTTTGGACTTTGACTTGCTGTGCATAGAAGCATTGTATTGCTGTGTGGTGTACAGTGCCGGTGAGTTGATGCCTTCAGTTCGTAACAGTTCATCTGGCACGTCGGGAATCATAGACTCTCTGTGCATTTAAACCTGACTCTAAATTCTAACTAACGTATGAACACTACTGTCACAGTCCCTCATGACTATCCGATACTAACTCCTGAATCTTGTTGGAAACTTCCGCGTAAGGATTCTACTCAACATTGGCGTAACGCAGACCCATCCTATCAGAGTCCCTACGATCAGTCTCACTGACTCGGTAGTACATGCGTAAGGTCTTGAACAGCCTTCGTATGGGTCGGAAGCAGATGATGAAGCAACAGCCTGCATAAACGAATAGCTACCTGTAACAAAGATGAAGGTAAGAAACCGCACCAGGGTGATAACATCGAATAGCCGCTCGAGTTAAGTGACGCGGCGAAGTGCCACACCTATCCTATTCTTGCTGTAGTGGAAGGCAGTGTAGTACTTACTGAACACTGGCTCCCCGAGGATCATGTAAGGGTTTTCTGGCTAGGACTCGCGGATGTTGAAGATCACCTTATGCCCTTTCTTACTGCGGATAAGGTCACCCAGCTCAAGGGATATCCTGGTATCGTTAATCTCCAGCACAAGCTTCTTCTTGAGCAGATGTTCGGAGGATGAACATTCCACACAGTTGAAAGAGTTCGGTAAGACTACGCAATCACTGCCTAGCTCCTTCAGCAACTCTGCCAACTGTTTCTTCGGAAAGGATATGTATGAAGCACTCAGAGTAAACAGCGCCTAAACACTGAGCTCCACTGATTTGATCTTTTCAGAGCCTTCTTCTTCAATGGTAACTTGATCGAATAAGGGAAGCTTGTTGGAACCGAGGTTAATCCAGGTAATTCCCGCGTAGCCCTCCTAGGCATTCTTGATGGAGAGGTCTCCAATGGTGATGGACGAGTTATCGCCGAGATAGACAGTCACCACCTTATCGGGCTCCCCCACGTATGCGAAGATTTCATTGAGAAACGAGCTCTCGGACGCATCATCAAACCTCAGCGAGATGGCACCGTCACAGAGCTGGTTGATGTGTGTGGATATCTCACTGGCATTCACAAAGTTCGTTTAGCGCAGCGGCAGCTTGTCCTTCTCATCCGACATGAACAACCCCACAAGAAGAAGCTTGAAGAAGGATGCGAATTTGCTGGAGTCCTTCGTCCAAAACTCAATGTTCTCGGCCTTCTCGTAGGTACCTCGCACTGTCTCAGTGCCCAATATAGAGTTCATCGTCTCGTTGGATGGCGATGCTGGCTTGTCCTCAGTATGCTTCTTCTTGCGACTCGTGATTTTTGTCTCGATATGCTTCAGTTCATCTTTGATCTCCTATCTGATTGGACGTTAGAGTCTGGTGCATTTTTTGCCTTCTGGTAGGGTGTGACAGTTGGGTCCCTTGATCCAACTTATTGGCGTGGTCATGTCTACAGCCAACTTGAACAGTTCATCGTGGTTGTAAAGCTCCACAACATACGCAACGTCCTTGAGATAGCAAATTTCAAGTAGAGTGCCTTCGGGAACAGTGCCGTCTTTCAGTTCGGGATGACACGCAGGTGACTTCCCTTAAACATGCTTGCTTGACTGAGGAACGCGCGTGAGAGGAAGCTCAAGGTAGCACAAACCCACAGCTAATAGGCTCAGTAGCAGTAGCCAGCTATTCCGACTCTTCATATGGGTATTCAATTTTTTAATTGGTGGCATGCTCGATAAGGTTTGGTAGCATGGCTCCAAGGTGCTCGCCATTGGATCGATGCTCTGTCTTTGTGGCTACATGGCCGTGCGGAAGAGAATTTGGAAACCTGCCGAGCCTGCACCACTGTTGGAGGATCCCAGACCCTCTCATGTTCTGAGGATATGCTTGACTGGTGGTCCTTGTGCTGGAAAGACGACGGCTATGGATATGCTCTACGGTGCTCTCACTGAGCAGGGAATTAACACGTACATCGTGCCCGAGGTAAATATTAGTTCATACAGGCAGCCACCCTCATCGCCGATAGCGGTGGAATGCTGAACACTAAGCTCTACAGTTCCGAGTAACTCATAGAGTTCCAGTACAACCTCCTGAAGGCGCAGATTACCTTGGAGACTGCATTCTTGGAAATTGCACTGAACGACAGCAAGAGTCAACACAACCAGAAGCTTACGGTAATTCTCTGTGACCGAGGGCTTATGGATGGTAAGGCCTACATGTCGAAAGAGCTATGGGACGATATGATTAGGATCTACAAAATCCGGGAATCCGATATGCGTGACAAGCGATACGACGCTATCTTCCATTTGGTGACTGCAGCAGAAGGTGCCCCATTGTACTATACTACAAATAACAACCAAGCACGTAGGGAAACCGCGGAGGAAGCCGTGGAGACTGACGGTCGCACCCGTCAAGCTTGGTTCGGCCATCCTCGCCTCATCACCTTCGACAACGTTTCGGTAAGCTCCTTCCATGATAAAATGGACCGCATCGTGAATTGTTTGCTGGACATAGTCCGTGAACACCAAGTCAAGTACAAACTAAATTGATTGGACCTTAATCAGCGAAACGTCATTTCGGACTGAGTCGTGGGATCGAGCAGCAAATTCTCGACAGAGCTGAGAATGACTGAGTAGTAGTAGCCGGTGGCACTCATCAGCTGGTCCTAACTGCTGAAGTTTTCTATGATGTCGAGGTGGCTGTGTAGTTCCACCAGCTGACTGCGAATTACCGCGTACGAGAAGATGGTGAGCACTTGGTCAGCATCGAGCATCGACGGCTTGCATACGATATTGTTCAGGCGGTAGAAGTCGTGGATGCATCTGGTAATGCGCTCAGCTGCTCCCATAATCACCTGAATTAGTAGCAGCACTACCTTCATCTTTCCGGTTGGTGTACGAGTGGTCTAGAGCTGTCGGAGCTTCTGCACGCACTATTCATAAGGTTCGAACTCCAGAATAGCTGATATGCAGACGTTCTCCAAACCGCTTTCCATGCTCAATCTCTCGACATACCAGTCCACTGTCTTCTTGTTCAGGCAGTATTGGTCCTTGATTTCGAGGTCTTCCGGTCGGATGTTACGACGAGAGTGTAGTGCTTTACTGAGTTCAATCTGTTTTGCTGAATTCGCTGCCTTGTAGACCTGCATCACGGTATCATAGATGCCATCGGCTTTGAACACAATTGCTGTAATGGCATTGGTAACGTTATCATCTCGAAAGATACGGTGGCTGGGAACCATTTGCTCAATTAGGGCTAATTTGTAGTAGTCACACACCGTCTCCTTGTAGAGCTTAATGAACTGTTTCAGATCTTGGGTCATGCTCTTGGCTGTTTCCTCGCTGCTTTGCTTGATCATGCCATACTCCTCTCCGAAGTATCTGCAGAAGGCCATTTTGATGGTGTTGAGCACACACCCTTCAGTATTGGAGTGCTTCTAAACAATAGTGGTGAAGTGAAGGAACAGTCTGAGGATGTTGGCAGTCTCAGCATTCATCCCAGGCTACTTGTGAGCAAACAAGGCATTCAGGTTCTAGTCGACGAACGACATTAGAGCTATCTTGGTCTTTCTGAGTGGTTTCTTCTCGCTTTTGCTCAGGATGATGCTTTGACGGGTGTTGATTAAGGATTCTTTGCTGCGAATTTGACTAGCTCTGACTGGTGGGTACTTTGTTGGACTCTCCTTGCAAGTGATTTCAGCAGGGATGATCACCGACTACTTCAGCATCTCTTGCAGGGCTTTATTCTTCGCTTGCTCGTCTACAGTTGGGAAGTGAGCTACTGATTCCCGCTGTTCTGGGTTAGATAGTTTGCACCTTTGTCGAAAGCATATTTGATTTCATCGATTTCCTTGAGGTACTGTGGCCGGTTCTCTTTGCGACAACGGGAAGCCTCGAACACAGGCATGGCCCACTTATACTACCCGCGTAGCTCCGCACAGTTCTGCTCGAAGTTGCTTCTCCATTTGACCTCTGCATGAGCCGACGGGTACTGTTGTTACTTAGAGACCGCTTGAAGCTGCAACAGAGGAAGCTCGATTAGAGCTCCTCACCAGTAATCGTAGCGTTGGAGTTCGACTGAAACTCCTGAAGTGAGTAGTCGAGTGCCTCACGCTCATGTAAATTCTTGACGGAGTGCCCTTGGTTGCCCATTATTAAAATACTTCAAGAGGGCAGAACACAGCGAAGCAATTGCATTGGCATTACCGAGATTAAAAGGCAGTTCCACGCGATCAACAAATAATTAATCATGGCGACGACGACCACCACGAGCAAGGTAGCTGCCCCCGAGACCAGGAAGGTGCAGGATTCCAACATCTACAGGTTGGCCAACCGTGTGCAGCCACGCAAGGCTATGTTCCTATCCAAGATCATCATGAAGAAGCACGGGAGCATCCAAATTGAGAGTGTTGGGGTTGCCACTGCTGAGGCTAGCAAGATCGCCCAGATGCTTGTGAAGCACGGTTATGCTACCCTCAAGAGCATCCGCACTGAACAGTTCAACCCAGAAGCGGATCAGCGTAGGTTCCAGGTGAAGCTGTTCATCGTGCTGGAAAAATCAGCACAGTTTGACAAGCTGACCGAGGACATCGAGCTTCGCAAGGAGTGATAGCACCTCAAAATCGTTATGAAGGCCAAGGATTTGCCACACATCAATACTTGTATTCGTCGTTCTTGTATGGGCCGTTGATGTCGATGTGGATGTACTTGGATTGGTCCTCGGTGAGCACGGTGAGCTCAGCGCTGAGTGACTTCAAGTGCAGCCTCGCGACCTTCTCGTCGAGGTGCTTGGGAAGCTTGTATACCTCGTTGCTGTATTTCTTGTGTTCGACATTGCCCCAAAGCTCCAACTGAGCGAGGACCTGGTTGGTGAAAGAGTTGGACATCACAAATGATGGATGACCAGTGGCACAGCCCAAGTTCAGCAGACGACCTAAGTTAACGATTGATGGTACCTTCAGCGAGAATGATGATTCCGTGACCGTCCTCGAAGACCCATCGGTCGACTTGTGGCTTGATATTGATCTTCTTGATTCCAGGCCATTTCTTGAGACCCTCCATATCGATCTCGTTGTCGAAATGACCGATGTTACCAACGATAGCGTTGTTCTTCATCTTGGACATGTGCTCGGCGGTGATGATCATCTTGTTGCCGGTAGCAGTGATGAAGATATCGATGTCGGCAATGACGGACTCGATCTTCTTGACTTCGTAACCTTGCATGCAGGCTTGAAGAGCACAGATGGGATCAATTTCCGCAATGAAAACTCGAGACCCACAACCTGTCAGAGCAGCAGCGCTACCCTTTCCAACATCTCCGTAACCGAAGATCATGACCTTCTTGCCAGCCAACATTACGTCGGTGGCGCGGTTGAGTCCGTCGGGGAGGGAGTGCTTGCAACCATAGACGTTATCGAACTTTGACTTCGTAACGCTGTCGTTGACGTTGATGGCTGGGAACGGTAGCCTGCCTTCTTTCTGGAGCTTGTAAAGACGATGGACACCAGTGGTAGTTTCCTCAGAAACTCCCTTAAGGTCCTTCGAAACCTTACTGAAGAACTGTGGATCCTTCTCCAGCGATTTCTTGATGGTGGCGAGCAAGCACCTCTCATCCTCGGAATCTCCCCTCTCGGGAACGGGATAAGCTCCCGAATCGGCAAGCTTCTTTTCGGCTTCCAAACCGAGAATAATCAAGAGGGTGGCATCTCCTCCATCATCAACAATCAACTCGGGTCCCTTTCCATCAGGCCAGCTAATACAGTCGAGTGTGAGATCCCAGTACTCCTCAAGAGTTTCACCCTTCCAGGCGAACACGTTAGCAGTACCAGCTTTGGCAATGGCTGCGGCAGCGTGGTCCTGAGTGGAGTAGATGTTGCAGCTGCACCACCTAACCTGAGCTCCGAGATGATGAAGAGTCTCAATGAGCACACCGGTCTGAATGGTCATGTGGAGTGAACCAGAGATACGCGCTCCGTTAAATGGCTTCTTGGTTCCGAATTCCTCACGGCAGGCCATGAGTCCAGGCATTTCAACTTCAGCCAACTCAAGCTCCTTGCGACCCCAATCAGCCAACGAAATGTCCTTGATCTTGTTGTTGCTCTCCATCTCAACAATTATTATATTTATGGTGTTCCTCAGACATTTAATAGCTGTCAGAATTCTGAGGGTCAGCGGAAATTAATGCCACTTTCTGATGGCAAGTGCTTTCCCTATGAAGGAGTTTGGGAGTGGGTGTTTGCTCGTACTATATTTTGAAGTTCTATCGAAGATGTCTATGGAAAATCGAGGTGTTCCACGTCTCAAACGTATTGTTCGGGACTACAGCAAGAACCAACACTTATTTGCAGCTTAAGTCAAGACCCGAACGGGCAAACTGCAAGAAGGTATACTCGAAATCAACGCAGTTATCCGGCTTAGCAAATAGGCTCCTTTTCAAAGGATTCCCAAGGAAGTTGACGGGATGTTTAGCAAAAGCCGTTATGGAGCTGCTTCGGTGACCAACCAGGCCTCCTACTTTAGCATTATCAACCACAATAGACTCAGAGGAATAGAAGCTTCTGATTCGGAGCAGTTACTCTCGCTGAAAGAGCGACCAGCTTCCAGCAAAAGCCAACCCTCATTTCTGTAGATGCTTCGCAAGTACTCATCAAGTGAGCAGAACTGTATTGATCAACTTCGTGCATGCTCCGCAAAGAACTGTCGACCTGGAAGCGCAATGAAGAAACCTTAATGGGTTCGAGGTTGGCAATTGGGTTCTGCTTCTCGTTGATATTCGTAGCACTTATTAATGAAGTATAGGAAGACCAGCGAGACACTCGAAACCAAATCGAGGAAGGAAAAGCGCAAGGAATAGCGACTTCAGAAGAAGAAGAACAAGCTCCTACATTACAAGAAGCACGTCGATCAACAAGAGCAACAGCCTTCCACAAAGCGACAGTCCAATGTTGATGCAGCTGAAAAACCGCGGAGCAGAGTCAAGAAGGTGCCGAAGGTTCGAGTATAGGAACCCTCCGAGAACTAGTAGCAGGAGGAAACTGAAGACGACAGGATCATTAGAATGTACTCCGAGAAGTATGGAGGAGAGAAGCGCATCAGCAAAGATCTAGTCAATGATGGCTTCGATTCAGACCTGTTTAGCTTCCTGGACAACATCACACACAAGGTTCACCAGTAAAAACCCGAAAGACAGTCATCAAAGAAACTAGTCAAGAAGAAGAAAGGTGTTAAGAAGGATGTGCAGCCAATAATAGAAACCCAACCAGCAATGGAGGAGGAACCCGTAATCACTGCCCTCAGTGAAGCCAATGACACCGAGAAACGGGATGAGCTCCTCGCAAAGGCGCGGAAGAGTCTGAACGGTCTGCTGAACCGAGTTTCGGAAGGAAACCTTGCCAAGATTTTCCGATAAGTACACGAAATTCTGTAGGGAAGCCCACGTCCAGAGGTGTTCAGTGTACTCGCTGAGCTCTTCGTCAAGTTTAACATCCAAAGTCTTCGAGTGATGATCAATATCCTGGCTACGCAGACGGCTTTAGTGTGTGCATTGCATCATCTCCATGGCAACCACCTCTTCAAGCTTATTGTGGAGCAGGTAGTCAAGAGCTATCTTGCACCTTTAGGAGACTGTGATCCAGAAGAGAGGCTGGAGCAGCGCAAAAACGCTGTTAATGTAATGGCTTACATGTACCTCTTTGGCAGCATCACAGTCTTCTTCGTAAAGGAACTTGTGGAGGAGTTGGTGAGTGACGTTGATAGCTGGAAGGCAGAGCTGCTTTTTCAACTTATCGGAGCAGTGGGTTCACACATTCGTTCGGATGATCCAAAGACATTGAAGGATATCATCGATGTTGTCAAGGCAAAGATCGAACAGGCACGGAGCACAACACTGCAGGGAAACAAGAAGGTGGGTTACATCATCGAAGACCTTTAGGAGCTACGATTTAATAAGAAATCTGCAGTGAAGGACTCGCGATTGGAGTTTCTGCATACCTTCGTGAAACAGGAAGTGATCGGTCGGAATAACTTGGAAGCAGCTGTCTTCGTATCGACGTTTCAAGAGGTGGCCAGGGGAGAACTGGAGGAACCCGTGATAACTACTGAAGTGGGGGAACTGTAATAAATGGACCAAGAGCTGAAAGCCAAGAAGCGCTACTACGAGGAGCTGGCGAAAGACCAGAAGATGGTGACTGAGTTTCGTAAGAAGGTGTTCGTTGCGCTGATAACTGCTGAGGACTACATCGAGGGCGCTGAGAAGATCCTGTAATTTCGTTCAAAGAAGCATAATGAAGTGGCTTCAGTAATCGTCGAAACGTGCACACAGTAAGCCACCTTTAATCCCTACTACCCGCTGGTGGCATCAAAGTTGATCGAGGTGGTACCGCGTATCCGCCCAGCTCTCCAATTTATGATCTGGGATCAACTCAAGCAGCTTGAGAACTTCTCGTTGAGGAAGATATGCAACCTCGCCAAGTTTCTATCGAGACTCGTTCTGCATAGTGCAGCCTGCAGCCTCTCCATGCTCAAGAACTTCAGCGATCTTGTTGCGGTGGACAAGCACCAACAAATCTTCATCACTGCCTTCTTCGAAGACTTTTTCACGGAGGTCAACACTGGTCGGCTCAACTAACTCATCCGAAAGGTACGGTAAGGCGATAGCAACCGTGCCTTCAAGTCAATTTTAGAGGAGTACTTATAACAGGACTACTTTGAGTACTGCAAGAGTCTCCAGAAGCCATACCTAGACAAGGTCAAGCTTGCCGTCCGACTGCTGAAGCTCAACAGTTCGGATGCCCGATGATGATGACAATGGTGTAAGTTATAAATGGTCACTCAGACGATGTTGCTGCGACGGACGCGTTGCAACGGCAATGGATCCACCCTCTTCATCCGAGAGTAATCTGCTTTACTGCTATCCTTGGACTATGGGGCCGTCTTGGGAATTGTTACGATGAAGTAAGGTTGGCAACTGTCAATTATTTTGCTCTTCTTGCGATTGTGTGAGTAGTTGGACGTTGCTCTTTGTTTATGTAGCTGGTGCTCGGGTGAGTGTGCTGGTCGTGGCGATGTGCGAGTATCCAGCATGCGTACATAATCGCTAAACTCCATGAGGTCAGCATTAGTTGGCACTTGCGTTGGTTGCTGGTTGTACTGTGCTCTCTTATAGCTCTGAACGAAGTCCAGGAACTTGCGTTTAGCGAGCATGCGTTCCCGCTCATGTGTGTGATGGGCATTCTTTATGGGACCCGCAGAGGTGACGTTCCCCCGTGTATAATACATAAAATTATTATTAACACAATGTAAGGTCCTGCAGCTCGCCATTCGATGATTCTTCCAAAAAGTCAGTGAAGGCACTGCAATACAATTTCACCATAGTGCTCCGTAGGCTTCATAGTTGCTAGTTGGTTACTGAAGATTTGGTATGAGGGAGGGTGCGAGGGACGATCAGCAGTTTATAAATAATTAATTTCCAGGAGAATGGAAGAAGAGGGACGTAAGGATAATAGCTCGGACATCAACGATGCTCTTGGTAAGAATTCCCAACCGTTTTCATTCTTTGGTGTAACTAACCTAGAAGAGCACTCACTTGAGTCCTTCGAGAGCTGCTCGATGATTCGAATCTCCACAGCTCCCTCGCGTCCCCTGACCGACCTTGAATAGTTCAAGCTTAGTAAAGAATTTTCCATGCTGGAGCAAGCTGTGGTTTGTGCTAACCATCTCATCCACAAGACATACAACCAGTTCGACCTTGACTCGAGTGAAGGCCAAGCCATCTGTCAGAAGTACCTGGAGTATTTGGAGAGGCTGGCATAAGTAAATTATGTCTGACGCAGTTGTTCAAGGTGCCAACAGTGCCGCGAACCTACCGCAGCAGCTTCTCTCAGGCCTACAAGGTATTGTACAAGGAAGGACGACTTTCCTACCTCACAGAAATCCTAGATAGCGCACAGGAGGGTAATCATTAGCTTATTCAGGTTTCCCGTACTTGTGGGTCAACAGCGAGAAGTTCGAGTTTTCGCAGGAGGTACTGAGCTATGGTAATAACCTTATGGCAGCATTCTTCCGGCTGCAGCACTTCCTGCGGAGTATATACGCCAAAATTACACAGTAGTCGAGCACTGACAGTCAGACTGCCATCCGCCAGGAGACCGTCGAAAACCTTCAGAGCTTCGACCTGGCCTGGAGCAGCTTTTAAAAGGTACACCGTTTCTTACGTAGGCTTATGTGCTTGAGCTGATGGACATTGAGGTTAAGGCTCGTAGTCTGATAGCTCGGGCCATTGAGGTCGAGAAGTGCCTCAATTCCGTGTAGATACGCTAGAAGATGAAGGGGAGGATCCTTTTCAACTGTGAGGACTATATGGCTACCCGTCGCTCACTATGCATTCTAATCTCGAAGATCAACCAAGTTGCTAACTACTACGGCAAGGGTCGGGATGATTTGGATCATAGCATCCTTTGCTAAACCTAAGGCATTCTTCGCAAAGTAACTAAGTAGCAGTCTAAAGCCGTTCGGCTGCTCGCTTAAAGCATCCGTAGCTCTTTTGGAAACATCCGAGCACTTCTGCGTAAGTACGAGAAGAACATCGATTCGGTTGATCCTCAACTAAAGAACAATCCGGACCTCGTTGATGCACTAGTGTAGTACGAGAAGTGTTGGTAAAAGGGGTTGGCGTACTTCGTGGACGTGGAAAAACGGCGTTTTCTTGTGCACTTTTCAGGCATCATTGAGGGAACTGCTGAGAAGTACGAACAGTTCAGAGACCTGCTGGAATGTAGCGATGCTGATGTCTTTCTCATCATCCCATGTATTCTCATGCTCAAATCACTCGACAACGATGACAAACACATCTGTAAGTACTTCCTACCGAGTCTCAACCAGATAGAAACAAAGACATTTCGAGCTTACTTCGAACTGGAAAAAGACTTCGCAGACTGGAAACGGGACGCCAACGAACACTACTACTACCACAACATTCTGGAGAAGCTGATAGTGGGTGTACCCCTCGCCACCGAGTAGAGCGCCAAGCTGAAGTCCCACAAGACAACAATAGACCGAATAATCTGCCGCCTAAAGAGCTTGGCGACAGAGCTACACCGCTCGAACCCGTTGGAGTGGAACGCCTTCATGGAAACATGTATGGCGGGAGCAGTAGCCAACTGATTATACTCTGCACACCATCACTAGTTGTAGTGCTTCTGAGTTAGTTATATGATTACCCGGACGAACAGTAGCTCATAGTATTCACTGAAGTCCAAACGGAAGTTGAGGAAGGTTAGCTTCTCGTCGGCTTTGGTTGTGAGATCGCAGAACTGCTTGAACGCTTTGTGGTAGAGTTATTTGAGCTCCGGGATTTTCTTGATTGTGTCGGTCTCGAAGATCGGTGGAGGGTAGTCATCGCTTTGTAGGAAACTCTTCGCCTTTGCCTTTTTGTGGTTGTTGTACTCGCGGAGACGCTATACGTGAATTCGGTAGTCTGTGAGTAACTTGTCCTGGGTGATCTTGAAGCGATAGATTATTTGGAAGACGCTGAAGAGCGCGGTGTGGATGCTTCTCGTACGTGACGATAGGAAAGTAATGTCGAGCAACTCCACAAGCAGCTTGTCGTGCATCTGTAGCACCTCATCGAAATTGCTGGCTCGATCGAGATCCTTCATAAAATTCTCCCATGCGGATTCAATGGTGACCATGATGTAGCTGAACACGTTTGTGACAAAGTGCATCATGGCATATCTCAGCAGATGGCTTAGATGAAATTTCCCCTGTTCATCCTTCCCACGGACCCGCTGCGTTTCCTTTGCATGTGAGAGCCAGACCTGGTTGAGCGAATGGTCAACCCTCTTGATCTTCCAAAGCAGGTTGAATATACGTAGATAGTTCTTCATAGCTTCTGGAGACAGCAAGGTGTTCAACGGCGCATCGATAATGTAGTCCAACGAGAAGGTATCCCAACCGTCTCCGCCACCCTCAAGTAGCCTAGCCGATACTCTATTGATGATGTCAGCTTCAAGATACTGCGTGTTCGACGAGGTGATTGCTGATCTAATCGAGTCCACTAGGTTATGTTTGTAGATTTGGTGGGTTGGTTGGTCCAGTTGTCCTGAAAGAGTTTCCATGAGATTATGAATGAACTCTCCCTGCCCCATCAACAGAAAGCGCTTTACGGCATCCAAGTGAGTCTTCATCTTGAACTTATTGAAGAGAACTTGCTTTAGCTAGCGGTGAGCCATCTCGGAGGCACTTTGCAGCCAGTGTTTGAACTCCTCAGGGAATGTTGTGTTGCTGTCGCCAGGACGTATCAGTGATTTCGGATCGACAAAGGGTAGTTCTACTTGGTAGTCGTGGTTGCAGCACTTCTTCAGAAAGTTGATGGTTTTTCCCGTGTTGAATATAGTCAGTGCTGTCTGCTCATCAATGAGGTTGGGGATCATGTCCCAAACCATTTTGTACTTATCCTGCCAGAGTCTAGCCATTGGTACCGCTGGATCATCGAATATGAAGAATTCCCCATGAGGATCGTTGAGCTCTCCCTTGTAAATCCATGAATAAATGAATTTCAGAAGAGGTTGCACAGTGTGGCCCAACAAGCGGTTGAGTAAGTCGTTGCGCTGGTCATTTCCCTGTGGCCTGTATGAATTCAGTATGGAAATGATCTTACAGCCTCGGTAAGGCATCACTGCCTAGGTCACAATGGCCATCCACTTTAACCGTTCGAATGGTTCGAATGACCAGAGTACCAACTTTCTCAGAGTAAGTTCTTCATTCTTGGTCATATTCTCGATCAGTGCGATCCACCGATAATACTCGTTTAGCTCTTCTTTGAGAGCAATACTAAAAGCATCTCTGACGGTCCCCTAATCTTCTGGACGTGAATTGACCTTCCGGAAAAGCCAGCCAACCTCGCAGAGTTCCCTCACAATCCTCCTGACTGGCTCTGAGATGTTGAGAGCTGGCCTGAGAGCATAGTAGTCCTTATCCTGTATGATGAGATTACCGGAAATATTCTGCATAACGAACGTTATCTCCCGAAGAATTTCAAGCTCGCTAATGTTTTGCTCCAAACTACCCTTGTTACGAATGTTTATGAGCTGGTCTGGAAGAGGTCTGCGTGCCATACTAGTCATCAGTGTTGAGGTCATCATAGATTCAGTGGTATTTAGTCGAGTGTTTTGATTGCCTTGAATAACCTTTGACTTGAACATAGCCTCGAACGACCCGTTAGCATTCTGATTGAAGTCAGATAACTTGCATAAAAGCTTAAGTGTTTCTGTCTTGCGGTTGAGTGTGCGTGACCGACAAAATTTATTGAGCAGTTATTGTGATCGAGCGAGTGTCTTTGAGTCTCCCGGATAGATCTTGGATACCTAACTTGCATTGTACAGCTACCTTTTCGAGTGTGTTCTGTTTAGCGCTTCCGATGTCCTCGTTAGAGCCGGTTCCGATGAAGCTATTGAGAATACGCATGGAATGCTGCAGCATTTCGTTGACTGCAGACTCAGAGGCTCCCTTGCATACGGAAAGGATGAGGTTATGAAGGTCGTTGGTGCGCTTATCCTTACTATCCATTTGAATTCAAATAAGCTATAATAGGTCAGGCAGTCACATAAAAGGGGTACAGAACGTCGTTGGGTAAGTAAACCTCGACGCTTGGTGGCGATGGTATGTAGGTCAGTACAGAATTATCCATAGATTTGTACTCCACGAACAGCTGCATTCGATTCGTGCTGTTGGCATTCGATGATGAGGGGTTGTAAGTAGCGGATACGATTTGAAACATGCTATTACCCTCCCGACCAATTCTGCGATAGAAGATTTACAGGATCGCTATGCCTGGTTGGCTGGAAGTTGTGACATTGACGTTAACGAAGTTGCTGGTGTCGTTCAGCTGAATGCTACCGAGACTGGCTATCTTATTGATGTTGTTAGTGAGGCTCGTGAGAAAGTTAGAAGTAGTGCCGATGCAGGTATGTACAGAATCATACCCAAATTGAAGATGCATGAGACTTTCAAAGCGAGTGGTGGCTGAATTGAAACAATTTCCACTCACATCGGTAAAATTGACTCTAAACGGTGAGAGCTTGATAGTGTTGTTGACATCGACCACTATTAAGGGACTTCCAAAGGAATAGCCGATATTGGAACTCTTCTTGGTATTGTTGGATGAAGTCCAATAGCTTTGGAAGAAGACTTTGGCGGTTTTGTAGTTGAATGTGATTGAATCCTCCACGACAAGCTATATGTTGACAGCTGAAATACTCGCCGTTTCTATGTCTGAGCTGTTCAGAACGATCTCCATGGTTACCTGAGTCAGCAAAGCTGTACGTAACGCACCACGTTTGTGCAGGCTACTCCAGCAGACGGGCAGTTGGTTGTTGGCGATGTAATGCTAGTTCCATCTCTTTTATACACAGTCACGCCTGTAGAAGAGATATTTGTGTAGGTAGACACCAGTAGCAGATTTGCAGAAGTGGTCGCTATGGGTGCGTTGCAAGAAGAGTAAGGCTTGTCTATTCCAACTCGAGCACTTTCGAGAGTGCACTGCCCCCCAGGTCCAGCGCTTGGCACAAAATCCTTACCGTTGAATTGTAAAGTTCGTGTGGATTGACTACGCCGGCTAGCAAGCGTTCCCTCCGTATACGATTTAGCGATCGAATCAATTGTAGGGTTGAACACCGTCGAATCTGGTTGTATTTGAGTTGCGACCGTAAGGTTATCGTTGACCTTGTACAGACAGAACAGCCTCTTCACTACCTGCCATTATAGATGCTTTTACAGTGTAGATTGACCGCAGCCCGCTGTTCAGATCACTGATCTGGATGGTTCGTTTGTCGTCGCAACTTGGAATTTGAAGCCCATTGGCATTGGCTGAATCACCTTGGAATATTACTCGGCGAGCAGTACCCATAGGTCACCCATAAAGACTGGGTATTGCTGTCCTGCATTAATGGGTGGCTTACACAATCTGCATCGCAACAGCACAGTTCGTCACACTCTCCAGCGGTGGAATCACACACACAGGCCTCTACCTTTGAGGTTTCATGTACGCCCAATGTTGGTGTTTATCTTGCCGATGACCACAGCAATAAGCAATAGCGCAATGCCGATTCGCATAAATTCAAATATTTGCTACGAAGATTGTCCTTTCGCATTGTTCGAACATCACTGTGTACCCTGCTACTTCTTGGTCTTAATCTGACCTTGAATCTAGAGGATCTTTGCTCGGACGAGCTCCTTCGCTTTCTTTGTGGATTCGATTTCCTCCTTAAGTTTATCGTTCTGAATGAGCTTCAAATCGTACCGAACCGAGAATTGATAGGAAGTTCTTATCGCGGAGCTCCACTGTCTTTGAATCAGCATCCTTCTTGGCTTTGGCTTCGTTGAGCTTTGCGACTGCTCTAAACATATCTTACTTGCATCGGTTGATCACTCCTGCAGTGCTTTCAAAGGATCCCACGTACTCCTGGAATCGGCTCTGCTTGATGTGGATAGATAGTTTATTGTCGAAGTTCTTCTTCTCGATTTGAGTGTATTCCTGACTAACCTTTTGAATTTCCTCGGTTTCCTTCTCGAGGTCTTTCAGACGGTTGAGCAGGGCTTGCTTATCACCCTTGACTTCTTCTTCCTTCTCAGCGCTCTTCTTCTCAGCTTCGGCCTGAATTGCGAGGAGCTTGTCACGGGTCTCCTGGACCTTCACCTTCAACTCGGTGGTTTCCTTCTCGATATCCACTGACTCCTTCTCGTGATTGCGGATCTTCTAGCGGATGTCGTCAAGGGACTTCTCCAGCTCAGATTCAATTTTGTTGCGCTTGGCCTCCTCTTCAACTTGGGTCTCCTTCACTGTTTTTTGAATATCAGCGATGGTCTGTTTGACGTTCTCGATGGCTTTCTGGATCCTTTCCTTATCCTCGATCGCCTTGATCTTATCTCGGACCACTGATACAACCTAATCGTACGTTTTTCCCTGTCGGCTTTGAACCTCTCGTCCAGGTCGAAGTACCCACTGGATTTGATTTGCAGTTCAACCACCGAGTTGAACAGCTGAATTAGCAGCGTTGTACTGTTTCGGTGCTCAGCTTGCTTAGGATGGCAATCTTTGCTTCAGTTGGCTCTTCGGAGTTCTTGACTCGGTCGAGCACCTGCTGGATGGCTCTGCTCTTTTACTCTGCATAACTACTGGCTTACTGATTTTGCTTTTGATGGACTCGGCTAGCTCAATATCGCCTGACAGCATCTTCAGTCGGTTCTCCACCTCTTGTCGATCCTTCCCGGAGAGCATATGATGTTTGAATAATCAATGAATTATAGAGTGTAAGTATAATCGTTGGGGTTCAAGGTTGGCGCGTCGGGCATTGGACATACACTTTGTTGTCAACTCCAAACTTAAACATTGGAACATTCGTCATGGGTATGGGGTT
>ERZ724508.92-NODE-92-length-60502-cov-5.722947_pt1 | contig 60502 bp, 89 predicted proteins | sample MGYA00376041_ERZ724508 | MGnify/ENA primary metagenome ERZ724508 (study PRJEB28724, sample SAMN07190887) | wastewater metagenome | isolation source: effluent of sewage treatment plant in Hong Hong | place: USA: Christiansburg, Virginia | collected 2016-03-01 ...
CTTCAATACTGTGATCATCAAGGGACTGTTCGACTTCAACGACGCAAGTGTTAAGGTGCCCCTTCTCAACAGTTTCAGTCTCAAACTAACCAGCCAAGAGGTTGGTACCCTGCAGGACATTATCGAGAAGCTCAAAGAGGAGCAGATTAAAGTGCTCTTTAAAGTGGAGTTCTACCACGAACCGTATCAGATTCAGAACAGCTTAGAGGCTGGCTACTTGTTACCTGAAGGACCCTTCCAGTTCAACCTAAAACAACCTGAAGTCATACCATTTTTGTTGGCAAGCCTCACCTACTTGATGCAACACTTCAAGATTGACGGGTTCAAGTTTGGAGCAATAGATCGGGTGCTACTACGTGGCTAGTGCCTTGAGAAATACAGTCAGCCCTTTAGCTACTCCGACACTTTTATCGAAGACTGTTCACGGGAGAGCATACTCTTCACCAAGCTCATCAACATGATTGTCGAGCGTAACAACTCCAATTTCATCAGCTACTGCGGTTCTAACTGTATGGTGCCTGGAGCAGCGATTCCACTCGTCGAAGGTGGCTTTGGCTTTCTCTTTAGTAGCCAGGAAGGCACCAAACACGTGCACGGATACGGCAGGCATAACCTCGCCAATAAATCCCCCGACCGCCCGTTGCAGCTCTACTTCAACTGCATTGAGGTTTCTAGCAGCATGGCTACAGCCGAAGAAGAGCTTGACGTTATCATTGACTTCTTGTGGTCTGTCAGTGGCGTAGTATGTACAAACTCCGATATCCTCGCCACCGACTCATCAATGTACCCCTTCAAATAAATTTAGCTAACTACTGCATGCGCTGCTGAACTTCCGCGAGCAAGGAGAATATTTTATGTAAAACCCGATGACTTCAAAGGAGTACCTCCACGGTGCCTAGGTGGTGTCTTTCCATCGTAATAAGTATGTGTTCCTCATCAACCTATCGACAGAGAGGCAGACCGCGTAACTCAGGCATAGTCAACCGGCATAAATCGTGTACTGCTCGAAACCAAGCTAAACTGAAAACGTGAATGTTCGCTTTGAAAATGGCAGTCTCTATGTGGCTGTGCCTGCCCACACTGCCGTCGTACTGGAGAAGGAACGCATCAACTGACACTAACTTTGCCTTTACATTGCTGTAGTGTATCAGTTATTCTGGTAGTTCAAAGCGGCAGCACCCAACTTGTCCATGTCGGCGATGCACAGCTGCCTCAAACTCTTGGAGAAGCTGAAGAGGAACAGCACTAGGTACTCCAAGTGCTCGCTTGTGAGATCCAGCATGCAGCCGTCTATCACCTCGATCAGCTATTTCTCCGTCAGTGTTGTTCGCTTTTCAGCTTTTGCATGCAATGCTGGAATTACCAGGGCTCGGTAACGTGTTAGAATAGTGCTACTCTCGTTGAGCACCTGCTGCTCCTCAGCTTCAGAGTATATCTTAATTGGGCCAATCACTTTTTCGAGGATAGCCTTTATTATTGAAACTACCTGACTTGCCTTTTCATTATAGTAGATCTTCTCGGTATCGTCTTCGACCAAGTACCGCGCGAGAAGTTTCGCTTCGTCTGGGTCTTTGACCTCAAAGGGCTGCCTAAGATTAAGTGGGCGGATACATCTGCAATTTCTCGGTTAGCACTTTTATGCTTGCCTGGGTATCGTCGTTGGAGAAAAGTTCGCGTTTCCAACATTCATGAGTGTACTTCTTTGTCATCAAGTTGAATCGGAGGTAGCGACCAATCGGAGCTATCTGAGTTGGTTTGACCCTTGCCATCAGAATCGATGGTGACTCCTTCTCGCTCTTGCTCGTAGGCTCAACCAACTTTAAAGACTCACCAGCCACATTCTTGGCAGTATCTGTCCCGTCCAACGCCGGTGCGAGCATTTTGGTGAGAGACTGGAGCTAGACCTCCAACCGTTGCTTTTCTTGGTACTCCCTTTCAATAATCTTCTCTATTGTGCTTTCCAGCTCTCGGATTCGTTGGTTCTTAAAGTCTTTGATGGACTATAACTCCATTATCGACTATTCAACTGGTTTGTTGTCGAGAGCAGGGTGGCTTGCATCATTCAGAGCACTCAACTCTCTCTTTTCGCACTGTCTCCGTTGATGTGCTAGTTCCTATAGTTGCCTCAATTCCTCCTGCTCCTCGAGAATCTTTCGAGCCTATTCCTCCTACATTGCGATCTTATGTGTAAGTTTACTCACCGACCTCTGCTCCACTTACAGCTCATTCTGAGTCACCTTCTGATGTACCTGAAGCTCTTCCAGCCTATCCTGCTGAAGACGCGCGATTACACGCATCCTGTACAGCTCGTTTTTTTGCCCACAGTTTACTTGATTGGCTGGGACATTGAATTAATCGATTAAACGCTGCAGACATTCTCTTTCATTCTGGTTAAGCCGGATGTGTACCTCCTTTTCCTTCAAAATTTGGTGGAAGGTGTTCTTATCGAAATCAGCGATATGCTTTTCGCGGCATTCAATTTGCCTCTTGAACGTGTGCAGGTGCTTCTTGAGCTTGAATACCAGCCAGCTGCTCGATTTCGCTTCGGGATGGAGCTCTTTACTCTTCTCAGTAATAACACTCTCCACTGATGATATGAGATTCTGTCGAGACGATCGCAAAGCCTGCAGCTAGCTCAACTCTTACATCCACTTTGCCAAGCTCCAGTTTTATCAGTTCGTTCTCATGCACAAGCTGTTGGTAGATGTGGTCAAGCTCAATGCTGTCCTGGAACATTTTTTCCTGAGTGATACCCTGAACTTACCAAGTCAAGCTTTGTTGCTTTGGGTCTCTTTCTACTGAGATCGGGTTGAGGGGCGGCAAGCCATCCACTTGCCGAACCACTCGCTGATCCCTCTGCAAAACAACCAGAGTTGGTCATTTACGCCTTCATTCCAAAATCGAATAATCAATCGCATTGTAAAGTCTTTGAGTATAATCATGACAGCTCCCTCCGAAGGTAGCTATACAGATAGTTGTACTGTGAGTTCCTGAAGACCATGCCCCATCGCTGCTCGCGTAACTGTCTCACTGTTCTAAACACAGAGATGTTGCACGTCTCATCCTCAGCATCCTCCTGGTGGTGTTTCTAAATGTGTTGGATTTCCATATTAAGCTGGATTAGGGCGAGAAAAGTGCCTGTTCGACCCACCCCGGCACTGCAATGCACGATTAGCCTACAGCCTGAACTCAGGCTTTCAATAGCCAGTCCAATCAGAGTCTCTAACACTTCATAGGAGTCCTCACGAGGCGCCTCATGATCGCCCCAGCCGCGCCACTGCCTATTTCAATGGATACATACCTGATAATGAACAATCTCCCGTTACTGGTGACTGTTTTTGTTAACCATGCGAAACTTTTTTTGGAAGAGCAGCGGGGCTATCTCTGTTTTGGAAACTGGGTAGATCTTGTGTTCGGTAAGTTCGAGGCAGTTGTCGGTATTGCCCATTTCCGGCCAATAGCGATAGCATTGCACCATAGGGCCCTCCTCGAGCTGACAGAGCATGAATATCACGTTGATGCGTTGTTGATCAACCATTCTCCAGAACTGGTCCACAGTATTGGAGAGAGGCCCTTGAGTGGCAATAACACGCTCTGAGCAGTAAGGAAGCTAAGTTACTTCTCGAGCTACCTTGATAAAGTTTGCGTTGATATAGTTCAGACCGGGATCAGGTCCCTCTAGCTGCACCATAGTATGACGGTCTAGTTCAGCTCAATTCGTACATGGAATGATTTAGGGATACCGGTTAAAGTTGTACTGCTGTTCGCCTTTGAACAGCCGATTCACGTGTTACGTACTCTCCGTCATGAAGGAAAGAATCTTAGTCAGTCAAACGGCTACCTTAAACTCTGCTTAGAGGTTCTTGTTTAGCGATTTCACAGCAAATTCTGAGAGAGGCAGTCCCTGTTCGAGCCTGCTCAGGTGCGGGTTCTCATGTACCCACGTAACGCTGATGTCCTCGACCAGAGGTACATCGGTAGTAGTAGGTGTAGGGTTTACGGGGGCAGACACAGGTGCTGGATCAGCTGCGGGAGTTGGACTTGCAGGCTCCATATTATTATACTGATTAGAGTCAATCAATCGAGCGCAAGGTTACTAGGACCGAAGATAATAGTCTTCAGAACCAACCGCCTCTTGAACCGAATCAACCCTTGCTACACGTGTAAACGTTGGACCACTAACGAGTGAGACAGTTTGGAACGCTCTTGCAGAGTGCGCGCTTATCGATAGAAGCCTTTTTTGCTTAATTCGTTAATAGTTTGCTAGCTGGATGTCGGAGTTATGCTAGTGTGAGACCTGATAAATTATCATCAAAGTTACGACGAACTCGGAAGGCAGACAAGATGAGAGATGATCCAATCAACAGCACCTGGCTTTACGAAAAACTAAGACCGTTCGTGAAGCTAAACGACCAGGTCAATATGACAACGTTGAACGCCACCAATTACTACCGTAGACTGGAGCAATAGTATGCTGAGGATAATCTGCCAGCATTGCAACGAAAACAACGTGCTTTTAAGATCTTCAGAGAGAAGATGGATGAGCTCCTTAAGACAATACGACAGCGTCGTGAGGGTTAAAAGGAATGCGAGGAAGTCAAAGTCGCCCTCGAAAAGAGGTACAGTGCGATATAAGCGAAAGTCAAAGTTCTGAAGAAAGCACAATCAGAAGCCGAGAACCTCGACTAACTGGCTCCACCACCAACTATAGCTCGAGACAGGTCGAGCCGAACCGCTGATTAATAACTTCTGCACGAATAGATCGAGGAGGAACTGCTCGGCATTACAGATCATCTCAAGAGATACGCCAACGACATCAACCAGAATCTGAAGCAGGATACGAGTCTTCTCGAGGTCATCAACAAAAGCCAGGATACAAATGCTTCGGCGTTGAAGCGATCGACGGATACGATGAAAGCCATGATGAAGAACCCACAGCTGGGCTTCTTCCAACTGCTCTTTATGGCTGGCGTCTCCATAGCAGCGTTCTTCGTGACAAGCATGTTCATCATTATTGTCTGACCACCTCATTTTTTCTGGCGTGCCACAACCTTCACAGGGGGTTTTTGGCTGCTGCCGTTGCTACGTTTGTCGCTTGGTTCTGAATGCTTGTTGGAGGAGTTGGATGCCGGCTTTTGAAGACGCTTACTTTTCATATCGACCATTTCAATCTGCACATCATCCTACTAACTATCGTGCTATTCCTCAGGGCTCTCTGACCTTTTTCGAGGGGGTTCCGAGTTCAGAAACTTCTTCTTGCTCTTTGGACGATAGTCCTCCAGATCCTCTTAATTGTGCGAGTGGGACTACTATGGAATCTATTCATTCGATTTCTTCTCGTTCTTTACAATGTTCTTCAGGAAGTTAAACTACTCCTTTCCGCTGGCAATAGCATTCTTAATTTCCTTAAACTCCAAAAGCTTTTTAATCTTTTCCTTGAAGTCACCTTCCTCCTCGAGGTGGTAGAGCTTATTATGGCGCTTACCCGTCTTGTTGTACAGCCAGGTCTGAAAGATAACTCCGATGGATGCCAGGACAAGCATGCTGACCAGATACAGGTAGTACTGCCAAGGCATGCTTCCAGTTGTCTTGTAGAACAAAAACTCGTTGGGGTAGTAGTCAAGGTAAAAGCCTAATGGTCTCACCAACATAAAGCCGCTCATAATTGAAGTGCTCACAATAATGAAGTATTTGAAGGCCATGATGGCAACGATTCCCAACACCAGGCACATAACTCCCAAGACAATGTAAAACGCAAGCAGAGACTTGCTGAGATACAATACGGCATTTTGAAGCATAAGTGTACCTATGGCACCAAGCCACACCCCAATATTGAAGTAACCCAGTTTGGGCAGGGTTATGAGCAGGAAGCCATAGAATATGCCGAGCATGGCCGACAGAATAATCATGAAGTTGATAACCGAGGCAGGCGACACTTGGTTTCCTGGGTAGCTCTCCGCAAGGTAGATGAGGCTGAAAGCAGAACCTGCAACCCATCCGTAGAGGAAGATGGTGATTTGAATGAGATAGTAGCCGAAGAACAGTTCGAACAGCCCGATGACGAGCACTATTAAGGCAAAGATGAGTTTATGGTCGATTAGAAACTGCCATAAGTAGTTTGGTAGGTTAAAGGAGCAGCCAGCCGGACTCTGGACTGTGATGATAGTTGTGAGCTGATTTGTAGTGGTTGTCGGAATGGCCGATATGAAACCGTTGATTGAGGCACACTTAATAAGCAGTTGGGTGGAGACTGTGAAGTTGGCTGTTGGCTGGTAAGAGGTGACGCTCGGAAATGATATTGATAGTCCATTTTCGATGATAGTGTAGGCCGATGCGGCAGGCTCCGTAGAAGCTAAATCAAGCAAGTTGTACGAGTGAGTGGCATGCATAAACCTTAGTTGTTGGGTCCTAGGTATTGAAGGTATATTCTGGTGCTGTACTGGTAACCTTGGGACGAACAGCTTATTGGGTCGCACATTCCGAAGCTATAGCCTTGGGAAGAACTGAGCCCACCAAGAGAGGTGAGGTCAAAGCCCGTAGTTCCGATGGACGTGTTCCGACAGAATAACCCGTGGCTTGCATGAACAAGCACTGTGACGAGCAACAATGAAATTCGCATTCAATTGTAGATAAACTGTTTGCTAATTGAATCATTGATCCTTGACAATGGGGAGACCAGCAGATCCAAACTCTCCAAACTTGACTGGAACGGGATGGCTATCAATACCATGTTGGGACAGAATACTGCCCCCAATCTTAGCCCGGTTTCCGGCCATGCAGTGCACAAAAATCTTCTTGCCTTTTGGAATTTTGTCAATCTACATTAGTAGCCTCTTACATTCTGGTGCAGCTTGCCAAACGGAATATTTACTGATCCCTAGATCCTTTCCTTCTTGTGTTCCTCCTCTCCACGCACATCCAAGATGAATCGGTCGGTGGGATTTACATCCTTAACATTTTGAACTGTGGCGAATTTAGGGATGGTGAGTTCACCACCTGCATTTTTCCACTCATCTATGGTGAAGCCGTTGAATCCAAGAATGGTGTAACCAATCCGGATCACTCGTTCAGCGATGTCGTCGATTTTATCCTTTTCGGCAAAGATTAAGAATTCGGTCTTTGGGTCGAAAAGACTACCCAACCAAGTTGGCAGTGCACCACCTTCCGCCAACAACCATGCTCCTTTGATGTAACCTGAATGATATATGCTGTCTACCTTTTTGCAGGTTGTCGTTGTTGGAGCGTGTATCAATAACAGGATGGCCCTTGCTCGAGAATTCTTTCCATTTTTCGAGAGTAAGAAGGGTTTTCGCCTTCTTTACAAATGCGTCGTAGGGCTGGTGCCCTTGCTGGTTGAGCTTGGCGTCGTGGAAAAAGTACTGAGGCGGTTTTGAAATCCCTTCAGCAATCTTCTTGATAAAATCATCTCGGGAGTGGTATTGGAAGGCATGGTTCTTTTTGAACTGGTTCTCTAAGGTGCATACATTGCCCTCTCCAATGAATTTTCCACATGAAGATCCTGAACCATGGCCAGGGAGGATCTTACAGCTAGGTTTCAATACCCTGAGTTTCTGAAGACTGTCATAAAGCATTCCCGCTAAGTCATCTTGGCTTGTTTCTTTGCTGACGGCAAGATCGGGTCGACCAACCTCGCCAAGGAAGACTGTGTCTCCTGTGAACAAATACTCCTCCTTTCCGTCACGATCGGTGAGAAGGTAACATGAACTTTCGAGTGTATGACCTGGAGTATGAAGCACCATTAGTTTGATCTCCCCCAGCTTCACTGTAGAACCGCTTTTAAACTCCTCTACTTCAAAACCAAGACCAGCTCGCTTTGATCGTTCTCCCATGATGATAGGGACTTTACCGAACTCAAGGTGCCCTGATAGATAGTCAGCATGAAAGTGGGTAAGAGCAACGAACTTGAGCTTGGCACCACTTTTCCCGAGCTGCTCGTCATAAGAATAGTGGTCAAAAGTAGGATCAAGCAAGAGAGCCTCTCCAGCAGACTCAATGAGGTAGGAGAAGATGGCAAGGTCACCAGTTTTGAACTGCAAGACGCGATAGCCGTGCCCCACGAACTCCTCAAGCAGTTCGGTGTGTGCTGGGTTTGTTGCTTTTTTCATCAGGAAACGGGATATTTATATTGACTGTTGATGGCATCGGATATCAAGTCAGACCAGATTGTGGTTTTCGAGTACATGCTCGAAGATAGCAGCTTTAATGGCTGCAAACTCAGCTTCACTTTCACTGATTCGCCTGAGCGTGTTGAAATACTAGCGAGACTTCTCGCGTTTGAATCGGTCGATCTCGAAGTGGCCAAGGATCACTGTGGAGATGTCACAGATGAACACGAAGTTCTCCTTTTCCAGCTTGACCTACGATAGAAGGAGCAGTACTTTATCGAGTTCCATTTCAACCTCCTTCTTGTCATCCTCAATATTGCTTTTGAAGATGGATTTTAAGAAACCTCGCTTGCCAGCCATGAGCTCCTGGTATTTGATGTTCAGGTCCTTCTCCTTCACTTTGAAGTCTTCCAACCTCTGCTCGTAGGCGTCCTTGTATTTAAATATCTCAGCGAAGGCTTCGATCTCCCGCTCTTCACACTCTAGCATGTAGTACAGGTACACAAACTCAGAGCGAGAAACAAAGTTTTTCTAGGTAAGGTAGACATATACCAGTCGGGCAACCAGCTCTGTCAGCTTCTCATCGGTAGCCTCAGCAAAGATAAATCGACCCTAGGCGTTTCCGTTCACATACTCGACCAGACAGTTCTTCTCATATTCCGGCATGAGGTAACTCAGGAATGTTTCGAAGTGTTCGTAGTGCTTGCTGCGCAGCTCCAGAAAGTTCTGGATCATCTCTTTGAAGTTAAGCAGCATTGGCAGTGCCTTCTTGATGAAGCTCGCAAATCCAGCAATCTTTGAAATAGTTGTGGAGTTAGCCTCTTTGCCAGGCAGCTTACTGAACTTTTACTCGTACTTGCGGATGAGCTGATCGTTGGACTGCTGTGGAATGGACTTGATAGCCTGCATCAACCAGTCTGTACCTTCTCCACGTCGTGGCTGTTCGTGCGTAGGAACACTTGAAATTCCTCAGCATACCACAAGTGTTTCAACTGGGACAGCTTCAAACAGAACATTTCCAAGAGCCGTCTCCTCTCCTCCACGAAAGTCGCTTCATTCTTATTCAGTATTTTCTTGGGTGGCAATGGTGGCACAAAACAACCAGGCCATCTCAGCACCATCGCGCTTCGCATTGCATCAAAATCGCTGTAGCGTCTGAAGCACTCGAATTTGCCTACAACTAGCCTCCATGGTTACCTTCCTTATCCTCGCCAATCACCTTGTAGGTGGTGTAGCTGGTGATTGTCGATTTTACTTCTTGTGGTTCGACGACCTGCACGACGATAGAGACTCCGTCGTCTACAATCGGGATCAAATCCTACTCCATTCAAGATAATTAATTATGTGGAACCAGTTGGTAGACTACGGACCCATCGCATAACGCGCCCGTCAAAAGGTACGGAAGAGGTCATGCAGCAATACAGCAGGCACGTCAAAAGCCTCTTAACGGTCAGGTCGCAAGTAAACACCAAAGCGCCTTTCCGTCCACAGTTTCTGTAGGCGCGCGTCAAATAAAAAGTAATGGGAATCGAAAGGGAAGCTAGCATACGTCAGGAGAATTCTTTGCTGGTCAAGCGATTGCTCAACCTCAAGCAAAGCAACCTTGGAGAAGTGAGGTTCCTCAGCAGCCTCAGCAAGCCAGCGAAGTAGCGCAATAATATTCGCATTCGTACTGAGAACAATCAACTCGTAAGGAAGCTTATGGGAGCAAGCTCGGGTTACGACTGTCGCAAAACTTTACAGGAGACAGCCAAACTTCAAGCACTTGCCCAAAGCATTAGCAAGCATCGCAGTATTCTTGATGTGACAGACGAGTTCCGTCAGTTAAGAACTTCGAAGTAGCAACGGCGAGGGCTACACAGCGGCAAGACCATGCGTACACTACGTTCCCAGACCGAGTCGGTAGACCGGTGGCAGGACTGACTTTCCAATATCCTCTATGCTCGCAGTCTCAATGGTACCTCCCATATCTCGTTCGCCCATGCTATATTTGGACGACGGTGAATATTAATATCGTTCAAAACGGCAAGTATCGCCTCCCTGCAATTATCGAAGGCATACTTAATAAATTGCACATCTTCTGAAGGCTTCCATCGCCCACCATCGAATCCGGTGTAGTAGTAGCAGAAAGCATCACTCTGGAGCTGTACTCTCGCTAGCCGGTCATCTCAGCATCACGAGTTTGTTGGTGCCGATGTCTTGGCTCACCCTTATCTTCTTCGAGGGACGTTTGGTGAAGAGATGGGTAATCTCGCCCAGTGGTGCTCGTTCACGCAGCCCCTTTAACTCGGCAGCCACACAATTGCCTCTACATGTACTCTCCTGGTTTTCTTTGAGTTCGAGCTGATCGCAGATTTCCATTATGGATTAATTATACATGGAAGTCTTCTTTGAGGCATTTGTAACCATCAGAAATTCTGCGTTTTTCGACCATATTCCGCGAATCATTATGGGTTTTCCCCTTTCTTGTGAGGCTTCGGCTTTTTTGCTGAATCGGGAATACTTGATCGTTGGTCCCTATCGCCGAGTTAGATCTCCGTCGATCCGAGCTCCTCGTTCAACTGTTCGAAAGTCCTTGAGAACCGGCAATTTTTGAAGCAGTACCAGACTGAAAGTGCGATAAAAACGACTCCGATAATGCTGCCGATGACTGCGAAAATCCTCCACTTGACACTGTGCTCGACCCATACGTATATTGTGAGAGGGTTAATGTACTAGCAGGTGGTATTCGAGGCTAGCGACAATACCATTCCGATTTTCTTGAGGAACTATTCGTTGCAAGCAGTAACCGCGCGAATTTCCAATTGATGAAGACCCTCATTCAATGAGTTAGGCATTCCGCACCTCACGGATTCGAAATGTGGAGTCACCTTAGCCCGCACGATTTCGTAGTCGTTGATGAACAGGATGGTATTATCAGCCTCTAGCAATAACTTGGTTGGGTTGATAACTGACGTATAGATCGGGTTCTTCTGGATGTTGAGGTAGTAGGCGATGTGCGAATCACCTACCAACACTACCTGGGTTTCGTTTCCCTTTCCAAAGGCTTGAATGTCCTGTGGGAATATGTCTGATTCTGGACTTTCTATGACCTTCTTCGAGTAGATATCGTAGATCACGAGGTTAGGGCAGGTGAGCAGGATGTAGCTATCGTGAAGAAGCATATTTTCGCAGCTTCTATGTTTGATGTAGTTGACGGAACCATCGTTCAATACCTTGCCGGACCCAAGCCCATACTACTTGACACCCTCAACCCGATCCAGCACGAACAGGATGCCTGATAGCACACTATACTCGATATCGGAGATATCCGGATACGTATCGACCAGCAAGTTGGAAGCGTTGTAAATGTCTGGAGGTGCGAGGCCTGCCGCGCTAACATTGTTATAGATGGCGAAACCCGACGAGCCCATTGCAACAAACAGACGGTTGCCGTATAGGCGTACATTTTAGAAGTCCGGAGAAGGAATGTAGCCACTCACGCTTGTGATGTTATTGTCGGTGATATGCCACAATTTCTTGGCTGTAACGTAGAGCAGCGTTTAGTCGTTGGCAACGAAGTAACCCTCATCAAAAATCTCGCCATCACGAAGCTCCAACCTGCTCTGCTGCTCCAACCCCTTCGTGCCATTCTTCACCACGGTATAGATGTTTACCACGCCATCCTCAAACACGACATAGTACTTTCCGCGAAAGCTAATTGTATCGATGGCATTCTTCATATGCTTCAGGTCTGTGAAGGAGGCGATTGGCGACATCCGCCCAATAGCAGTATTGTTCTCGTAGAAGACCATGACACCCTTGTAGGTCGTACTGAAGTTTGCTGGGACAATACTGCACAGGGTACTTGGTTGGCCATTTTGCCAAACCGAGAGTTCACCTACAGGTTGCAACCCAGCAAATGGATCTGGGAATGATGCCTCTTGCTGATGCATGAGAATATCGATGGACTTGCTCAGTACTATCTTCGTGGGTGCATCCTGGGTTACGCAAGAGAGCAAGATGCACAGCGTAAGCGTCAGCCACAGCCAAAATCTACTGTTCATTTGACACTTTAAATTTGATGGACAGTCAATTAAGTCATTTGAGTAGGTACCACTAGTCCAGCACCTTCCCGCCTAAGGTCGATACAAATTGGTACTTCAGAGCGTTTCCGGTGATGGTTATGCGTCCAAAACCATACCTTTGCATTCTCACGAGTGACCATTCTGGTAGAGGGTTCAACCATGTCTCATGAATGAGTGCCCCTGCTGTTCCCTGGACTATATATACCGGTGCTTATGGCCTGTAGTAGTGAGTCTTATTTTGGCCAAGAGTTAGAGCCTTTCCTCGATAAATTGGCCAAGTTCTTTCATAGCAGTGCATATGGCCAGTCTGTACAATGTCGACCCGATACTGCTTCATCAGATCCTCAAGCTGATGGGCTAATCCCTTATTCTCATTGTAGTCACTGCTGCTGGCTGCGTAGAATGGACGATGAACCCCTAATATGATCCATTTTGTGTTTGGATTGCTACTCGCTTTTTTGAGGTCGCGTTCCAAGAATTAGTACTGAGGGCTACCAGGTTGGTATGGGTGCTCTGATGAAATATGCACCATATGAAGCTGTCCATAGTCGAATGAAAACCAGAAATTCTAGCCACTGCCTTCCGATCGAGGCAAGTAATATCTGTGTTGGTATGCTGAATAATTGTAGTACTTCTCATGGTTACCGACCCCAGGCATAAAGGGAATTTGAGCAGCCCAAGGTTCAGTCAGCTGACCAAACAGATCCCACACTGGTTCCAATTCACCTTCTTGCTCAGAGTTCATTCCTGCGTAGGCAATATCTCCAGTGAGAAACACGAAGTCAAATGGGTCGGAGAGATGGCTTCGTGTGAGTTGCTGAGATACATCGTAACCCAGCGGCACTACGGTTCCCATATCCCCGAACACAGCGATATTTATTCGATCCAGATTCTGACCAAGCATTGGTGGGGATCTGAACATGTGCACCTCTGAAAAAATTCCGGTTGTAGAGTCACCCACAATGTAGTAGTACTTGCAATCAGGGGTTAGCTCGATTAAAGTAGCTCGGTAGATTCTTCCGTGGAAACCTATATGGCCCTCGTTATATTCATTCCACACCGCAATTGCTTATTGGTTGAGATTCAAAGGACTTCTGCCATAGCGGACGATCGGTCGCAATGCCTTTTCGGGTTGAGTGATCCACATCACCTGCATCTATTGATCCCTGCCGGTGAGCCCGATATGCAGCTGCTTTGGTCCAATCCGCACCTTCGGAATGAAGTTCATGCGAGTCAGAATCTCACCCAAATTGACTCTTCCGTCAAAATTGAGGTCGTATTCCGTGAAGGAACGGTAGATCTCGTTGGAATGAAGGTCTAGGTTGTGAGTAATTGGCGTAAGCTGAGCCATCCATTCCTCCATTCCGAACGACAGGTCTGTACTATTGCGTCCAAAGGTAGTTCTTAGCACTTGGCGAACAGTCTCCAGCTCTATCCCCTGAACGAATGCCAAAAGTAGCCAAACAAGCAGGAGCTTGGACCGCATAATAATAAAAAATCTTTTGATAAGCGTACAATATAGAAGGGTAAGGCTAACATATTTATCGTGTTGCTGAGAGTATAAGTTGGTTCGATTACATGGAGTCCGATTACTTCTGAGGCATTTTCTATACGGCAAATAATTTCATGAATGGAGGCACTGAGGAGCATAGCAATGCTGTGCCCATGAAGTTCTACGGAAGTATGGTGGTAGGAGCAGTCACCAAGCACTATTCTCCAGACAACCGGTAACCAACTAACGGCAACCTCATGTCGTCGCATTCGGCAGTCTACGACCACGAAAGTATTAGACTTGCTCAGTAGTCGCTCCGGCTGCTGAAATCTCGCCATCCGGAGCTGAAGGGCAAGAAAGAATATCTGGAAGGAGATGAACTAAATCGTTTTGCGTCTGACTCGTTATTTCAGCCAGCGCGCCCACTTTAATATGACTAAACTCCCGTAGGAAGCACCAAGAAAGGCAAGCGGCAGGTCTACTTCAACCCCATTTACTTCTATAAGGGTTCGAGTCAATAAACACACGAGCGCAATAGGTTCTAAACAGAAGCACTGCCACCCCTTTACGAATGCCCGTGTAAGTGTGGGAAGGTGATGACGAAGTTGCAACTACAAGGGCACTTACACAGCTGTGAAATGCTACTGAAATTTGCTAATCGTGAAGAGAATGTTTAGACTCCAGCCACTCAAAGCAAGGATCCGCTGGTGGAGCTGCTAAACTCCATCCCACGATTGAATAGGAAAAGGGACTCATCAGAACAGCCCAAGGCCTTTCGAATAGCTCGTGTGCTTGGCGTTCCCCTGCAAAACCATATCGATCAACCGACCACCGAAAGAAACAAATAGAATAAACCAAACACTCGCACCACCAACCGCGGGAACATAAAATGCCCGACCTGCCAACGAATATTCTCGATTGCCGTGGGTACTCGCCATATGCAGTTCTGCAGCTACCTTAAGAAAGCAGCAAACTCGCCACCCCAACGCTGAACCGAACTAGCCCATTTGTTGATGCGATGTCGTTATAGCCGCGTTGGCGCCTTATCAACATTCCATATTAATTAACATGAGTGGCCTCCAACAAATCAGCCAACTGGCAAGCAACATCCTCCAAAGCAGCAACAATGAGCTGCGAACAGAGAGCGAGAAGGCTCTAATGGCCATGCGAGACTCCAACCCCAACGAATTAGTAGTGCTGTTCCTCAGCCTGCTCGAAAGTAAGTCGCTTCTCAATCAACAACTCCACGGAGTTGTTTTCATTGATGGCCTCAACCTAACCTAGGCACTGAACCCATTGAAGTCAAGATCTTCGCAGTGACCCAGCTCCGAAAGAATCTTTCTGTGTTCACGCAGACCAGCTTCAAGAATATCTGGTCGCTGCTTAATGCCGAAACCCAAGAGTTCACCAAACAGAAGCTATTTGAAGTGCTTCACAAGGAGCAGGATCATACCCTGCGCAGACAGATCGCTGACACCATCGGTGAGATTGCTGGGTCTGTGCTTAGCGAGAAAGCAGATGCTTGGCCCAAGTTCGTTGAGTATATCTGGGCATTATTTGGCACGAACACTCCCAACGCTAGCGTCTCAGCCTTCAACATTCTTGAAACCTTTCTGTCTTATGCCCCCGATGTCTTTACCAAGCACCGAAACGAACTATACGCTGTGTTTAAAAACTCTCTCATTCACAGTGACATCAAGATTAAGTCTGCTGGACTCAAGGCACTCTCTACTCACCTGCAGGTGCTCGAGACCAAGGAGATGACCATCTACGAAGATCTGGTTATTCCGATCTATGAGGCTGCTTACTATCTGTTGATCCAAGACAGCGGTAACGACGAGGGTCTTTAAGTTGTTAGCGACCTTGTCGAACAGCAGCCTAAGTTCCTGAAGAAGACCTTCCGTGAACTGAATCAGCTTATGTACAATGTGGTTAGCATCCCCAAGCTCGAGGAAGCCACTCGAAGAATGTCGACTGAAATTCTATTGTCCTTTGCTGAGCGCTATCCAGCCTTCTACCGTCAGGACAAATAAAATCTGACCCGTCTGATCGAAATGATCTTCCTACACATGGTCCAGATCGAAAACAACATTAGCGAGGAATGGAAAAACCCGCCTGAGGGCTACAATGACGACAATGAGGAGGAAAGCGATTTTGAGACCACCCGTTTCGGTATGGACGCTGTCGACAGACTGATCAGCAGCGTTGGTGAAACCGAGATGCTACCGTTACTTTGGGCCACTGTTCAGCGTATGCTCAATCATCAGGATTGGCGATACAAGTATGCTGCTGTTATGGCGCTCAGCCAGATTGGCGAGTATGTGGAGGAAGCCGAGAACATCAAGCCAATTGTGCAGATTCTCTGCAGCCTGATGGGTGATGCGAACCCCATGATTCGCTATGCTTGCTGCCATGCCTTTGGACAGATCTCAGATGACATGCAACCCGAATTCCAGGAGAAGTATGGCATGGACGTCTACGCCAAGCTTGTCGTTGCTCTGCAAGATCCAGTTAACCGAGTTATCTCACATGCTGGTGCTGCTCTAACAAACTTCCTGGAAGGAATGACCTACGATCAGGTCATGCCAACCATGGATAAGCTCGTGGAGCTGCTGCTGCATCTTTGCTCCAACGGTATCTCCGTTGTGAAGGAGTCTGCGATGAGCTCATTAGCCAGCCTTGCCGAGCTCGCTGAATCACAGTTCATCAAGTATTATGAACCCTGCGTCAAGATCATCTTCGATATCTTCGAGAAGTACACCACGAAGGAGTACAAGCAGCTCAAGGGGCAGTCCATTGAAACCCTCACAATGATCGCTTCTGCAGTAGGTAAAGATATCTTCCGACCAATAGCTCCGAAACTGATTCAGTACCTCATCGTTCTGCAATCATCGCAGCTCGAGCAGGTGGATCCTCAGAAGACCTACGTACTGATAGGTTGGCAACGGCTCTGCCTGGTTCTTGGTCAGGAGATTGTGACTTATCTCCCAGCAATCCTTCCCTCACTGTTCCAACTGGTGCAGAACGTCATCGATACCCACATTAAACTGAACTCCTTCGATATCGACAAGCCCGATGAAGCCGATGAGATTGCTAAGGAAAGCATCAACACCTACGAAACTGAAGAGGCTGAAATTGCTATTTCCATGCTCAACGTGTTCGTTGAGGAACTTAAGGAGTTGTACTTCCCCTATGCCGAACAGACCGCTACCATTTTGATGCCAATCATTCAAAAGCACAGCAACGAAGAAATCAAGAAGGAAGCATGCAGGTGTCTGCCAAACCTTGTTCACGCAGTAAAGCTGGTTAACCCCGAAGCCTCTTTCAACCTCGCCAAGAAGTTCATCGAGATCCTCATCGAGGCATCTGAAAAGGAATTCGAGACCGATGTGGTCATTGATGAAATCGAATCCCTAAAGGAAATCATTGTGAAGCTTGACGCACGATTCCTTAACAGCCAGGAACTGTCTGCTTTCAGCGAGCGAATCATCAAGCTGCTTATGACCAGCGACGAGCGCAAGCAGACCAACACAAAGATGAAGCAGGATGAGGAACTTGAACCCGAAGAGAACGAACTCATCGACGATGAAATCAAAATCGAGGAGGAGGCACAGGTGGCTATCAGCGAGCTTATGGGTGCCCTTTTCAAGACCCACAAAGAAATGACTATGAACCTGGTGGAGTACATCATTAACAGCGTCCTACCCAAGGTGTTCGAACTGAGTGACAACATGAACAAGTTCGGACTGTTCCTGATTGACGATATGGTCGAGTACCTTGGCTATGAACTGCTGAAGGTGCGTTGGAACGACTTCCTCATACCACTACTCAAGTACTCAATCGACAAGAATGTTGTGGTTCGACAGGCTGCATGCTATGGAGTCGGCATCTATGCTCAGAATACTCCTGCATAAGTGTTCAAGCCATTTATCGAAAAGACTTTTGAGGTGCTCTACCAATCCTTACAGATTGTGAAGGGATCCGAGAAGGCGAAGGTCTTTGGAAGCTGCCGTGATAATGCTGTCGCTGCTATCGGTAAGATCGTCAAGTGCCACGGTGCATCATTTGACCCCAAGCCCGTTCTCAAGGCCTGGCTGCACTATCTCCCCCTGCGCTCTGATAAGCAAGAAGGCTGTGTGCAGCACGAGTTCCTCGCTGACATTATGCTACAGAGCCCTGACCTGTTGCTATTCAACCCCGCTGACAACCTGCAGACCCTCACCAAGATTCTGAGTATCTACGGCGACATCATTGACACGAAGGTACTGCCTCATTCTATCATAGTCCTCTAACGCAACAGTCAAGGAGAAGATCAAGCAAAACCTGACTCTACTCAAGAGCAATCAGTTCTTCGTCGAGAACTACACAACAATTTGGGAACACCTCAGCGAATCCCAACGCAAACAGCTCACCGACCTGATTAAGTGACATCGCCCAATAATACCCATCATAGCTATATATTCGAATGCATTCCACCGCGGAAAGTCGTACTGGTGCCAAGCAGCGTCTGTTTCTGTTGCTCCACAAACAGTTAGAGATGCTGCAGCTCGATCCCAGGCTGCTTGCCGTGCTCCTCGTAGTGGAGGTCGTTCAGATGATGGGCCAAGCCGTCAACACAAATTTCGACTTTCTATGGCCTTCCAAGACGACGGGCTACCTGCAACTGTTAGTGCGGTATTTCGATGTTGAGGCACTGCTCTAAGGTGGAAGGTCTGTCGTGCTGCTCATCCTATTAAGTATTAGTAAATGATGGCATAACCAAGCGCTGCTGTACTTTCTGCTGATGGCTGGGTGCATTGTTATGCACTTCGTCGTGAAGGAGTCATCCAAACCGACTTCGGTGCAGCTCTATTCTATCAAGCTTCTCAACGTGCTCGTGGTGGGTATGAAGACTGTCTTAGCACTACCCTTCTGGCAGATCATTGTTGCAGGCTTCTCCTGCAACAATCTCCTCAACGATCAGCCATCTTCCGTGACGGTGACTGTGTGCATATTCCTCGCAGCTGTCGACTGCCTCCTGTTTACGATCCTTCAAGCTCTATTCACCCTTTTGTTCTTCGAAGTTTCCCCCTTCCAGGAACAAAAGTGCAGTATCGCTAGTCCAGCCAACTGCAACGAGTCCATTAAACTACTGGTGAAGATGTTCACCGGAACCTATCTGATCCTGGACCAGACAAAGTTCATTGGGAAGTACTATATCATCGCACTTACGTTCCTGGCGGGGATGTGGTGTTGGAAGAACTACAGGCAGAGGGGGCACTACAATACCCCTCAGAAGTACTTCTCGGAGGTACAGTGTGCCTTGCTGTTCTGGATATCCCTCTGTGTCTTTGTGCAAGCCTTTATCTCTCCAAGTGAGTTCCTGGGTATCTACTTCACGATACTAGGCATTCCACTCTCTGTTTTGGCATGGTGGGAGTTCAAGCGGATGAAGGGTGCGAGAATGATGTGTCTCACATTCAAGACAATAAGCGATCCTGAAGATGCCAGATTCTTTCTGCTGAGCATGATTGACAGTGTGAGAAGGCTTGCATAGACAGAGTAGCGTGTTAAACTGTAAGGCATATTGACTTACCATATCCTGACCTGCAAACGTGGCCCCTCGCAATGCACATGTTCTGAGATGATGGACTACCAAAAGCGGTTCCGTTCTAGCAAGGAAGAAACGATGTGGTACATCTTCATTAAGTGCCTTACAACAGAGTCTTTATAGCGCTTTCCAAAGTATACGGAGCTGCATTTGATCCTTGCGTTTGTGGAACATATGAAGCTGGACAACAAGTACAAAGCACTGTTTCACATGGTCAGCGCTGAAGCAACCCACCCGTCAGTCTTCGACTAGTTCACAATCTATCACTTACGCAAGCGTATTGAGTAGCGCATGCTCGGGGAAGATGCACTCGTAAATGAACAGAGGGCTGTCGATATCAATAAATTCCTTGAGTTCAACAACCGACTGCTGGATTTTCGGGTGGTCTTGGAGCAAACTGTCAATAGCTACGTGCAGTTTTGGGTGGCGCTGCTCGATGAACAGCCCAATCTCGTCAAGATTAAAGATCTAGGGAGCAAGATCACAGGCGATGTAGAACGTACTAAATAGGCATTCGAGTAACTGTGCAGTCTCAATTCCAATAATATCGAGTGCCTGGAAATGTACTCGAGCTTCCTCGCGAATGTCGTTAATGATGCCTCCAGCAGTGAAAAGCTTAATGAGAACATCAAACTTATCAGGAAGAGTCTCGGAGTCAATAAGAATTTCCTTGATGAGGATCGTGTCAAGTATGGCGAAAACTCTCAGACCGGCATCATCGTCATTTCTGGCAACCAGCATAATCTCGGAGTCATTCTGCACTGCAACACCCAGGTCAAGAAAATCATTGGGTACTTCATGAACGACCTCATTGGGCAGAACATCAGTAGGGTGATGCCCAAGGTTATTGGGGACCATCACGACGAGTCGCTCAAGGGGTACCTTGATACCAGCTAGGAACGCCTCAATGGTAATGAACGCTTCGCTCCGATGATTAACAAAGATGGCTTTCTGGTACCCTGTACAATACTCACCAAGCCTTTGCCTAACCTGGAGGAAGGTATCAAACTAGCTGGTTTTTTCAGAGCTGTGAACGTTGAGACCGCTAGCGATAGTATAAAACCCTACTATGTACTGTTCCGGGAGGATACCGAAGAAGTTCAAGGCCTTTCAGAAAATATCTTCAAAAGCTTCTGCATCCGCAAAATGAAGGAACTGAGTACCAACCAACTTAACACTTTGATCACAATTAAATCGATGTTCAGTGTTACCTTCAAGGAAGGGCTCAGTCAGTAAGAGAACAGCCAGACCGGTAAACTCGCACTTCTGAATAGTATGAAGCCACAGAATGAGGAGAATACTCGCACTCTCAGCCAAACACCGGTTTTTGAGAAGGAGGAGGTGATAGTGCATATGCACACTCGCTTAATGTACCGTGGAGTGCCGCTGCGACTTATTTACTTTACTGAGGTCAAAACACTTAAGCTTCTCGCTGAAAGGAGCCCTTCTAGCAGGCGCACATCCCGGAATGTATCGCACAACCAATCATAGATCGATCTGGAGAACATCGAGGTACAGGTCGACGAAGAGGCCAAACTATTGGCTGATTTCAAGAGCATGATTGGTGATAAGAACGAGCCGATGTCCATACGAACCCTGAAGAAAATTGGATCGATAAGTTTCCTCCTTGTTATCGGGCTAGCAGCTGCAGGGCTCGTATTATTCGACCAGCGCAAACAACAGATCGAAGAAGGATAACGTGCTATAATGCTGGGAGGTAGATTAGTAGGCGGAGTAGCTGAAATCAACTATTACAGTAGGAAGCTGCAGCTGGAGGGGATGGCCGCAACCACTAACAACACAGCCTTTGGGTGGTGGCAACAGAATCTCAGCAATTGTCTCAACCAGTTACAGAAAGACCAGTTCGATATGGTTAAATTGCAGATCAATGCCAGTTCGCGAGGTGCCAGTCTGCTCAATACCAGCCAAAAGTACACTATTAATCAAAATGGCGCAGCCACCAAGAAGGGAGACACTGTTGATCTTACCCTCTTCGACTATATCACCAGTACTTCGGGACTGCTCTCAGCCTCGCCAGCCGATCTGAACTTTAAACTAGTCGGTGGTTCCACGCCACAGCCCCCCAGCAAACAATACATCAATTTCTATAATATTCGCTACACTGGCATGTTCGAGCTGATGGAGGCTGAACAGACCAACCTTCAGAAGCTCGAAGACTTCTATGGGTGGTACATCAATGATGGGCAAAAGTCGTTCATGATATTGCTGGTTTCGGCCTTGGGTGTTATTGTCCTTACACTTATTGTGGCAATCCCGTTTATTATCTCGGTGGTAAGGATCAGCAACAGGGTCTTAAGTCTCTTTGGCTACATCCAAATCGCCAGTATCTAAGAACTCATAAAAAACTGTGAAGGGTACATCGACAACTTTCTAAAGGACACCACCACCGGAAAGCAACGAACAAAAAGAGAAATCAAAGCGATGGAGCTAGCCACTGAACGAGCCTTGAGTGCTCATGTGGAAGAGTAGGACAACAATCTGTTGGCCGATCACCCCGTTGAGTCACTCCAGAGACTGCCCACGAATAGCAAAAAGACACGCGATTTAGAATAATAGCGATGCGAGGCGCTGATGCAGAGCAGCGACTCCACTTCCATGCGAGTTACGATGCAGTACTCACTATTCTCCTTAGTGTTTGCTCTGTACTTCATCTCCGACTTTTTCGTGACAAGGGCCTTCCTTGTAGGCATGCAGCAAAACTATGATGTTGGGTTGTGCCTCGCGAGTAACATCAATGCTATCAAACAACTGAAGGTTACCACCATGGAAAGTATCATTGATAATAGTCCCTTCAATGGTAAGCCACTGCTCTCCAAAACTGTGGCGACACTTGGGGAGCAACTCTACCAGAGTCAACGACAGCTCAACAACTACACTTCCAGCTCGTTCGATTCAACGCTTGGGAGCTTCTTTGTGGTACGGGACCTGTATAGCGTCACCAACCTGTGTACTTTACTCGATAACTTTTCTGCTGAATCATCTCTGTTTCTACCGAATAGCTTCTCAACGGCTGAATGCACGGCTCTCGCTATGGGAATTCTGCCAATGGGCTTAAAACCATCCCTCGTAGGCTACGTACAATCTTCCAACCTCATCTATAATTCAACGCTGACTGCAATCGTCAACGGCTCTAGCCTTGCCCTTATGGAGTCGATGCAGAAGTATCTTTAGTCGCCACTACTGCACATGTCCACTAGCTTCTACGCTGGTCTTTCCGATAGTATGCAGCAAACTCGCCAAATGATATCAATTAAGTTTGCGATCTTCATAATTCTCCTGTTGGGACTATTCGTGGCTGCATGGCTCCCGTTCCTTCGCAAGCTCAATTCTAAGGTCTGGATGACCAAGGGCATGCTGAATATGATTCCACTCAACTTGGTGAGCAGCAACAGTAAACTCAAAGGACAGCTCATTACCGGCAGTATTCTCAACTCGGTCAAGTGATACACTTACTTCTGATTAGATTCAAATTAGATCAGTCATTATAGTCTGCGGCTTGCTCGGATTCTTGAACTTGCCACTGTCAGTTTGGACTCATCGAGCTTGGCCTTAGGGAGTGCTTCGTTAGAGCGGAGTTGAATTTGCTGGAGGATGCCACGGTCTTGCTTGCGGAAGCACTCCAACTCGCAGGTGAGCTGCTAGTTGTTGCGTAACAGTGCTTCCTTATGTCGCAAGCACATCGCCATGTCCTATTGTATCTTATTGTTGACTTCAGCAACTTCACCGTTGACTCGAACTAGAAAGTCAGTTTACTAGTTCTCCACTTGAATTTGGCGCTGCAGGCGAGCGAAGAGCTGCTACTTCTGCTTCAACTTATCAGTGAGTTCACGGGTCTTTTCCCTCTCTTGAGTCGTCGCTGCGCGGCCCTGCACCAATGCGTTTTGTAGTCCTCGTTGGTCACTGTCCAGCTCGCTCAGCTCAAACTTTAGCTATTTCAGCTGTTGGTTAATCTCATCAAGTTGCACATTCTGCTCGCTCTCCCGAGAAATGAGTTTGCTCACTTCCTCATCAATTGAGTTATTCTCATATTCGTACTGCCCAATGTGCTTGGAGGTCCGCTCACAGGCTAGCTGCAGCTCCATGATAAGGTTATTGACTCGGTCCAACCGCTCACGGTAGTTGGTTCCCGTCTTATCCAACTGCCCCAATCTTTGCTAAACCTGCTTAAGTTCTGACTCAGCAGCTGTCCTGTCGGTCTGCAGCTGTGTTCTATCCTGTAAGAGCTTCTGTCCGCATTCCCGAAGTTCTACTGCTTGATTGTTAAGTGAAGCTATTTCTCCTTCCCGACTCCCCTTCATGTTGGTCAGTTCATCAGCCTCGCCTAGTAGGTCGTTCAGACGGATCGTTAGCGATTTCATCTGACCGCTTCGCATTTCTATGGTTGATCGAAGCTCTTGTGCTGTCTGTTAAGCTTGGCGGGATTAGTGTTCCATCCTCACCCTCGTGGTTTCCTGTATAAGCGATACCAGTACCGACTGTCGGAGAAGTTGGGTGTACTATTCCTCCATGCACGCTAGCCGTTCCTGGAGCCTGGAGTAGTCTTCCATTTCCCGATTGCGAGCCTGCAGTCGACCGACTAGCTTATCGGTGGAACGCTGCCGATTGAGCAGTTGTGGCTGGTAGCGGTTCAGAACTTTTTGGCTGGTTTGGCGATATTCCATCGTAGAAATTCTACAAATTGCGGCAAAATGTCGCACATTTATACCATGAAAGCATGATCACCCATCGATTGACAGTTTGATACTGAGCGAGTACAGCTCCTCCAAGGAACCTTCGATAGCCAACATCAGCATTCTGTGAGACTGACCGTCGAGTACTTAGTAGTTCAAAAGTTCGTAACATGCAGATAACACCGAACGGTACTCAGAACGACAGTGCTGGAAGCAGTCGGACATTGCTTCCAACAATCTGTGCTACGTAACTCCGTACTTGTGGCAACCCTGGAGCTATTACTTAATGGAACGGAGTTCCGCCAACAACATTTCAGTGCAATCTCCGCTGAAGAACTGACTACTGTCACAGAGGGTCTCCCAACGCGGTTAAAGGGATTCAGAAGCAGTACGATGCAGTTGCTCAAAGGTAGGGAAGTCATGCAGCAACGCAAAACTGCAGAAAGCTTCGAGTGTCATACATTTGGAGCCGAACTGCTGAAAGTCGCTACGGTCACCGAATCTCTTTGCGGCTTCCACGAGAGTGATCCTTCTGAGCTGCATGCATCTAAGCAGGAATTCGAAGTTGTCCATTGTCATCACAGGTTTTTAGGTTGGATGGACTTCAATGAATAGCAAGAACGATCGGTAGCCGCTGTGGTATGCCATTCTAAGTTGTAGGATCTGGGTCATGATGAAGTAGGTAGTACGATTCAGGCATATTCGATGATCGTCCTTGACTTATACGATTAGACGATGCAGCCGTAACATAATTTCATCAGTATGACTTCGACCTAGGAATCCTCGCAGGATTGTCGGGCAACTGGCGACTATCTTTTACCGAGTAGTGAAGATAGAATCCACCACTAACGTGGTCCCCTGTTGTCCGCAGTTGAGTCCGTTGATGAGTCTGATACAGAGCTCGAAATCTGCGATTGACACGATCGAGCTTTAAGGAAGGTCAGTAAGCAGACCGTTGAGCAACGAGAAAAGTTAGAAAGCCACATATTTTTACCGAAAATGGTAGACGTAGCTGAGGAGATGAACAAGTTTCAAGTGGAGGAGGTTGCCGTTGCGCATGTTACCATAGCCGATCATAAGGGAATCGTGGATGAGTTCCCACACACTCGCCAGCGGTTATCCATTAGAAAGCTTCATCTCGGCGAGTTGGTAAACCTCCGAGATTGATCTCATCAGAGATTGGTAAAGTACTTTCTCCATATTGAAGACGTTGCTGAGCTTCGAAGCCTCCCGCAAGGCTTCTTAAACAATGGTGGTTTGCTAGATCGAAGGTCCTGGTCTATCCGAATTGGATCCTAAGCTTTATCGATTCATTTCCCTCACAATCATAAGGCATTGCTCAACGGTGATCTGAACTGAATCAGCACGACCGCCGCTGAGGAAGACTGCTGGCACTTCTGATTTTCTGAGCACTCTACTCCTAAAGCTCTCCACTGAATGCCGGAGTGGGCTCTCACCTGAAGAACGAACCAACATCTTCTTAGATGATAACTGTTGATGCACTTCATTGGTTCGTTTTATGTGATCCCGACTTTGTGGTGGTTTGCTTTTGTTGAACAGTACTGAATTCGTCGCGGATGATACACCTCCAATCGGTTGTAATGGCTCCTCAAAAGATTTGCGGGGTTCTGGATCATAGCTCCTCTCACATATTTCCATGAGGCTGATGGATTCGTCACTAGGTTCATCATCTAACTTCGCTTCCTCGACAATTTTGTTCCGGATAAGTTTGGCAACTGACGCTGCTTCCTCCTTGTATAGCACTGCGTTGCGTCTCGGCTATCTCTTACTGGCGTTCGTCGTGGTCACTGTCTTCACCACCGACGATTTTCGAGGTTCGATTGGCTTCTTGAAGTTGGCAAACGAAGATCTCTCAAGCTTCGATTTATTAGTGAGTATAGGTGGCTCTGGGCTCGATGGTTTTGACTCGACTTTTATTTCGTTTGCTCTCGCTGCTTGTATCTCAGACCTTTTAATTCCTGCCCGGATTTCTTCAAGTTACTCAAAATCTTCCAAAGCATCTTCATCGAGCTCACCTAATCGTTGCTTTTTGGTTGGATTACTCAAACGTCTCCCTCCTCGTACCTTCCTCTCAAAGTTACGGTCGTTTTGACTATTTTGACTTTGCTGCTTTCTCAGCATTTTCTGTTATGGTGTCTTGGGTTTGTTCTTATTTTGAGGACTCTTCTTTTCCTCGACAGGTTCCTTTGGGCGTTCTGCTTTGAATTTCTTCACTGCCATTGTCTTTCTGGCTTGATTTTCTCTAAAAACCTCCTCGGTTCGGAACAGAACCGATGGAAGGATAGCAATATCAACTGATTGGGGCGCCATAACATTTCTCGCCACAGTTTGGCAACCCACATTCACACAACACATCGATAATAGCTCAGAGTTGTATACCTGTACACCTCTGCTCCTCAACTGGTCGTTTTTGTGCCTATCAATAAAATTCGTTTCAGTGTAGAAGTTACGGGTTCGTGCAGCTTCTATTTCCAGTGCCGATACTGCTTGATCCACGAAACCATAAGTGCTACTGTCTACCACAAACGGTGCATCCTCGAGAATCTCCTCGGGTAACCTTGCAGCAAACTCCTCAAGCTCACAGTCCATAAGAAATTTGTTACCGCGCTACTTCTTCTGCGTATGATAGTTACTCTCCAGGTTGTTCCTCAAGCGGTTGACTTCAACAAGGTCCTCATTGGCGAGTCGAAGGGTAATCTCCTTTCGATTTCGACGCTTGGACTGATTCATTTTGATGCGTTTATTCTTCTGCTGGTTGATGAGTCTTCTTCTCTCCACCAGCATTTCCGCAGTTTCCCGACCGATATCCTTGATGAACATCTGCAGCTCGATGTGTTCGTTCTGCAGGTCAATATAGTCAATCTTGAATTCATTGACCTTCTCAGTAATGATCCGCATGCTGCTGTACAGCTTGCGGATCTACCGTCGCTTGAACCGGAGGTTGTAGATAAGGTTATCGATGAACTCCTGTTTCTCTTCGAGTTGCTTGCGTTGGTTTGTATTAACCTCCGAGAGGTTGTCCAGCAGCCTTTGGTACATACAATGCAGGTCCTTCTGTTCAGTGAGGTTCTCCTGTTAGTTGTTACGAAGTTGCTTCACCAAGGATGTTACCACTTTCCCCATCAATTTACTAAGCAACTGCCACACTAATTGCAAGCAGTGTCCTCTTTCTTGGCAGCTCTTACCGATGTCTTTGACCAACACGTCGAAGTAACCCGCGAACAGTTGCTGTTTGTACTCGATAATTTCATTCAAGCTCAGCTCCTAGCACAAATCTATTTTCTATAACTCCAAACGAAGCCATTCAATTAGTTCACGGTTCTTCCGACGCTAACCCACTTCATAGGCGAAGCGGGATTGGGGAGACTATAGGCGACCACCTAATGGGAGCATCTTTGCGAATGCGTCTGGGTCCGTTGCGACGAGATCTGCGGCTCTTAGGACTACCTCGTCCATTTCGACAAGTTCATAACGTTGGGTGAATGCTGAGGCTTTCAATACTGCAGCATTTTCATAAATTTGTGGGGATTGACAGCTCCGATGAACTATGTATTTTTCTTCCAGGCGTTCGCCGATCTGGAACGGTTTGGTTCTACGTACACCCGAATGAGTTCTCTTTGTTATAATCTTCCTTGTGGGGAGTGTCGAGTGCGGTCGTACCTTATCCACCCCTGCCGAAAGGCTATATCCATGCTTGGCGTGCCGGTAAAGCCGACCACAGGATAGTTTCTATTCCATTGTCTGCAATATTATACATTAGCAGTAGTTCTTCGATGGCCACAGTCTACCCCGAAGACATAGAATGCATCGTGTAACCCGTTGGTGAGCGAGGTGGACTGTTCATTGGCAACCTGGAAGCTGCGCAGAGCGTGACAACACTCAAACGTAACAGTTCGGCCGATGATTAGGATTGGGCATCCAAGCTGTGGTTGGTGCTGCCAAGGGATACTTGCTGGACCATCCGGAGGATGTGCTGCCGTGGTACCTGTATCTTCCAGCCAACGACCATGAGAGCTTCAACATCGCGAAGTTCTTCGAGGAGAGCTATTAATTCATCGATGGGTTTCTGCAACGCACTAATGTGTTAGTGCACTGCCTCGCAGGGGTATCGCGTAGTGTTAGTTTGGTGATTGCCTATCTCATGAAAAAGCATGGACACTGCTATCGAAAGGCTTACCAACTTGTGAAGAGCAAACGCAACAAAGTATAAATCAATGTTAGCTAGATTTGTCCCAACGAAGGATTCGTAAAGCAGCTCAAATTGCTGGAGGGGCAGCTTGCTCGTTCGAGGGTATCCAGCACCTGTAACGGCGGTTTCTTCAATTGCCGCAGTAATGAGAATCTTCCACCCGAACAATTTTTTACATCAACGATGACTGTCGGCATGAGTACTGACAAACTTCGAAATTGGAACTTTAGCACTACCAAAACACAAACCCAGCAAAGTACCGTCCGTTCGCCGTCGACGGAGGACTACGATAAGCAGCTGTGGTCACAAATTCAAGGATTGAACCTATCGAAGAACCTGCCGCTTGCCGAGAGTATGCTCAAATCCAGGAGCTCTAACTATACCGTCATGAAGAAAGAAATTGACAGTATCCAACAGGACATTCTCCAGCTTCGCAGAAAACTTGAACAAAAGAATAAAGTGCCTCTAACTGGTCAGTCCCAACAGCAATCGAGAATTCCACTTTCACGACTGATTTCTCCTCGTTACTGATACTACAATTAAAACGAAAGTTAATGCTCAACGATAACAGTCATAGCTTCTTCCGGCTCCCCAAGAAAGTTCGAAAGGTGTCGCTGTGCAAGCGCTCGAGCATCAGCCAACTACACGAACCCACAGCCAGTCACCAAATTAGTCGCACAGAACTCACTGATAGGCGTACGACCGACCGATTGGAGAATTCAAAATCTCGACCAGTGCTGGTTGAGGCACTCGCACGCCACCAAAGCTATACTCGCTACCAATGGCTTACCGTTCTGCGTGTGGAGTTCCTCAAGATCATGGAACAGAAGGGTGTTCGGCAAGTGGGCAAGAAGACTTTCGTGAACATCATTCAGCAGCACCGCTACGTAACCATCAGTGGTATTCTAGGAAGAGTTCGAGCCTACCCATTGACAACTCGCAACCAGAAGAGTACCGGATGGATGAAGCTGAAGTGATGGAGCGGCTACAGCGATTTCCTGGTACCAAACTCAGCCTAGATGATTTATACTTGAGCCTTGCGACGACAGCAGAAGCGTTGACAGATCAGACTTAACCATAGTCATCTGCACCGTTACAGGAAATGCCGCTGAAGCAAAAAAAGCACCGTCAACCTTCACCATAGTTAGAACCCCCAAAGAAAAAACCCAGCGAAGAGGACTTGGAGACAGCTCGATTCAACGAAGATAATCTCAATCGTCGGAGCTTTCCGGAGCTGCAATCCATTCGCACAATCCAACTGCACTCCCCGAAGATATTGGCGATTTCTGGCGAAAACAGTGATTTTTACCGTGGAGAGGGGGAGTACACCAACATGTTTGAAAGCCTTTTCAAGTAGACCTGCAGAACACTGCGTTCTCTTCAGTGCCTACGAACGCGACCTTTGGAACAGAAATTTCTACAGGAACTTCTTGGCTATGGTTTATACAAAAATGGTGGGGATAACTTCTATGGCGTCAAACTCATGCAACTCGATCGAACGGCCTAATTGAACTCGCTCTTGGGTGAGGTCTCTGTAGTTGACTTCTTCAAATACATGGAGGCACTGAGAGTGTTTCGCTGTGAAATCACTGCGGGAATGCACATCGCCTTCACCAGCACTCTGAAGATAATCAACCTGTCGGACTGTGGGCTGAGTGCAGTGGGATTCCTCAAGCAATGCGAGGAGGTCTAATTTGTCAATCTCAACCATAACCGAGTGAGGCAACTCACTCCGCTGAAGGACATGAAGAACCTTGTGGAGCTGCATTGCTTCGATAACCAGGTTGATACCATGCCGACCAGCAACAGCCTGCATAGGTAACTCACAACGCTTACTTAGACTACAGATATTGGACCTTGGTACCAACGCTATCGCTGATTTGGAAGTCCTGGCTACTTTCAAGAACGTCTCAACTCTTAAGATTCTCAACATTCTCGGTAATCCGTTATCAAGCAGAGGCGGTCTCAAAAGGTAGCTGGCAAGGATGTTCCCTCTGGTCAAAGGGTTCGAGTTTCCAGAGGTCTACGTACTAGCTTTCCTAATATAGATCTTCTCGAACTACAATCGGTTGAAGGATCTCGCATTCTTCACTGAGGCCGAGCGACAGCAGATGCATCGCTCATCGGCAGAACCGCGACGTCGAAAGGAGTCCAAGTAAAACATTTCACGAAAGTGATTTGGTTGCATTCCTACTCAAGGATAATATATTCATGTTGCGGCTGCTGAAAGGACTCGGAGTGGCAGGACTGTTCGGGGTGGGAGCTTACTATGTGGAGACGCAGCTGCATTCACAGAAGTAAGACAATAAGGAATAGCCATCATTCTAGTATGCACAAGGAAACATAGAAACATTGAAACAGCCAGAAAAGGAAGTAGATGCACCCTCGATAGTTGTTCCAGAACAAACCTCATCGCAGAAGATCCAAGCAAAGTCGGCTGAGCCGTCTCAACACTAACCAACCCCCATAAAGCTAACACAGGAAAAACTTTCAAATGGCAAGTTCATCTGCCAAATGTACCCAATGAACAAGTTCAAGGTTCACGGGATAGCGCGTATCAACGGCAACATCCTCACTTCAATTGACTGCACAAACCCCAGTTCTGTGAGGTTGGCAGTCAGCGTCTACGAATTCGGAGGTAACTACTAATGCGATTCAGATCTCACCGAAGGAGAGTCTGCTCTTGGACGGCGTTTGGTATCCCTCGGCGACTTCTCTACCACCTTCTAACAGAACCTCTAAAAGTAAATAACCACGAGCGAGGATATATTAGGTCGCAGCCTAGTTCTACACAACGAGAGTGGACAGATGGTGGCTGCCGGTGTCATTGCATGGGCTAATGTCTGACATTCATGTTTATTAAGTTAACGTAAAATCAGCTTTCAATGGTCTCGTCGAAAAGCATTTGGATGAACGCACTACCAAGCGGCAGTTGGAGCGAATTGTCGTTGCTGGGGTTGCTTCGATGGCGAAACTTACTTCTCATCGTCGAGAAGGTTATCCAAACGACGAATCGGTGTGGACTGCCCGTTCGGCCCATTGGGGTTTATCGACTGTTGCTAAATTTGAACTTGAAGAGGTATCTGTCGCTTGTTAATTGAAGGCGGCCTCTGAACTACCTGTTGTGGATAACCCATCGGTATAATTTTCATACTGTTTGGTGGAAGAGCGCCGGTGTTCTCTGCTGGCCGACCCACAGAAGTAGTCTTGCTGACGGAATAAGCACCACGGGAGAAAACTACCTGTGGTGGCTTCTGCTGAAGGTTAACCACTTGGTTTGGGAGGAGACACTCAGGTGAGATTATCCCCTGCATGTTGTAAGGAACTCGAATCGTGGTAGCGTAATGACTGTTGGGTCGCATCTGCTTTTGCAGGACATGCGGGGGCAGTGGAACCGACTGTGGTTGTATGATCACCTGCTGCTGCTGTGACTTTAGCTGTAGCATCTACTTAAATTAATATGATTAAGTTTCGGTACGCGAGGTGGTAGGTACTACTTCATCTCAGCTACATCTCTTTCCTGGTGGTTTACTACGTGCGGGAGTACTGGTTTATTGGAAGGAAGCAGGCAGTCGAGCTGAGTGATTCCTGGCTGAGCTTGCGTGATAGTCACGATATCCAATGGGAGGCATTTCGCAACAGTATCCCACTCATATCCGCATTAGCCTTGGGCTGGAAGCTAGTCGGCGATCGCAAGCATAGCTGGCTCTTCGGGATGGTTCTGTGCATATTCACATTTCGAGCTGACTGTTTGATATTGTTCCCAATCCTGCTCGCATTCTACCGGTTCACAATCAAGTACTACACACGCAAACGCTTCGAACTGTACGTATGGGTGCTGTCTATCTCTCTACTGATCATGCACGAGGTCAGTGGTCGATACCGCTTTGTGTCTGACTGGATGGAACCTTATGTCAAGGTGGACTGGCTCAAGAATTCCAAGCATGTCATTCACTGGGGGTCTCTTTTCAACATGACCTTGCTGAAATTGATTGCCTTCGCAGTGGATCTTCATCGTTCGCATGCAAAAAGCGAGCATGTGTAACTCCACTTTGAAAAGTGTAAGAAGTGTATCAACGGTCCCCGACCTTGCCTAAAAGCAAGAGATCTCGTTCGGTGCTCTTAGCCAACAATCAAGCAGTACTTTAACTACATTCTGTTCTCTGGCACTTTCCTTGCTGGCCCACCAACGGGATACAACAACTTCAGCTCCTTCGACCGTTATCCGATGAACTGTACCAACCCTATCCCACGATTCTTGCTTGTCTTGGCGAGCTTTGAACTTTACCAGCGAATTCTTCCCGTATGTAAACCGTTACCAACAAATAGCCTAGCCGAGCTTGAAGTTATTTCACTGTTGCAACTCATGTTTCTGTGGTACAAGTTTCTTGTTATCTGGCGATGGGCTAAAGTCTGGTCATACCTAAGTGGGGTCGAGGTCGTCGATAACATGAACAGGTGCATGTTCAACAATTATGGGTTCGAAGGATTCTGGAGAATGTGGCACCGAGGATACAATCTTTGGCTGGTGAGGTACCTGTACATACCTGCGGGTGGTAACCGAAACTACTGGTCATACTTGGCAGTATTTGCATTCGTCGCCTTTTGGCACGATCCATAGCTCAAGATGGTAATGTGGGCGGCCTGCATCGTTCCTTTTATGGTGCCTGAACTGTTAGCCAAGAGCTACTTCCGACGGCACCACAAGGAGCTGTTCAAGGAACAGTGGTTTAAGTATCTCTGCGCCTTCGGTGGAGGGTGTTACATCTATCTAATGTGCATTGCTAATTTGGTCGGGTTCGGGTATGGCTACGAAGGACTACTCGTCGTATTACGAAAGATGGTGGAAGAGCCGCTGATGCTAGTTGCTAGTCTCGCCACACTAACATCCGCTGTCATTCTGATGTTCTACGTTAGAGACAACGAGGAAGAGGATCTGGGCTACTGAACGTGGATGATATAGATATTAGTTGATGCACATCACTATTCACTTTTCCTTGATCTTTGCCTTGAGCTCTTCAACGCGAGTCTTTAGTTTGCCGATTTCAGCCTCGACCTTTGGTCTATTCTTCTAATCGAAGAGTTGTACCTCCGTTTCGTAGTTTTCATAGAATTTAAGGAAGCTGCGGATTTCATTGGTGGCACTTTACTGGCTCTTGCGCTACTTTGCTTGAAGTTGCAGTCGGATCTTGTTAAAGTACCTTGCCATCTTGCCGAGACTACTAGTGACAAGCCTATAGTTGCGCCATCTTGATGTCAGTAGCTCTTGCTTGAATTTTCCAGCAGTTTGTTCCAATAGCTTGAGACCTTTTTCAGTCAGTGCCAAGATAATCTCGAGGATCAGCTCGTTCTGTTCCGGAAAGCAACACAAGGCTCGAATTGAGAGGTCAGTCTGATTGAGAAGTTGCTGAAGGTGTTGGTCTGCGAGTTCAATATGCCCGATGATATGAGGCATCAGAATATCCTTGCTACGCGCGAATTCATCCAGAAAGAGCTCTAATACTTCCTCCACCAATTCAAATGATTTGATGCCTTCTGCTGTCCTAAGTTGGCTCAATTTCACCTCAATTCGCTCATACATCGCTCTGACACTCTAAATCAATGGGTTAGGTACCTAAACCTTAGTTAGTCCCTCCATAATTGCCTTGTGCCTTTCGAGAAATACCTTGTGTCGCTTGCGAATGCTCTCATCAATGGCCAGAACCTTATCGAATCCGGCCAGTAACTCTTGATAAGTTTGTTGGCTGAATCTCCGATTGTATTCTCGATACATAGACTACCTTTATCGCCAAAACAGAGAATTATCGGCGAAGGGTCTTCCGTCTTACGTTGGAACTTCAAACAGCTTCTTTTGGTAATCAGTCCAACGCGATAGCAACTCACCTACCACTCGGGCCCTTTCGATATTCTTTGCAATGTTATCGTTGAGGCGGATCTGGAGGTTGGAAAGTTCCAACCTGTCAGGAAGTTCGAGCAAGTACTCGTAGGATGGTTGCGCCTTGGTCAATCCAAGCCTTTTAAACCCTATTTATGTCTTCATGAAGCGCGGCGAGGATGGTTTATGGTGACTGGGAAACCGCAGAGGCTTCTTCACCGCACCCCCAATAACCGCTTTGCCACCGTTCTACTTTTCGATAAGTTTTTAAGCCTGCAACTTCTTGTTCAGCGAATGAATGCGGATGTTCCTCGCCAGTTTGTTCTGCGGCTGAACCTCAACCTCTTCATATTCAAGATCCTCCGCAAACTAGAGCTTACTGTGCTGCACCATTAACTTTAGCCCACTCCACAGATCGACTGCTATGAGAGAGTAGTAGCACAGCCGGTTGACTTCACTAAGCCATACTGTTACCCTGCTTCAACCGGTGCTGCTCCTCAAAGGTCAGGAACTCTGCCAGCCGATGCAGCTGTCCCTCCAGTACGAGTTAAAGCAGTCGAGGGTTTGGCTTGCCTCGCACACTCCTTACACTTTCCATAGCTGGGATGTTATTTGTAATTTTCCGTGTGGAGGGTATGCAGCAACGTAGCAACCGCATCGATGAGGCCTCAATAAAGCACTCCACACAATAATCCGACTTGCAGTTAGTCTACAAGCTCGACCTAAGCATCTACAACCTGCATCGAATCGAACAATTATAGCTGGTCCCGAAGCTGCGCTGCCTCATTCTGAATTACAACCGAATCGGCGAGTTGGAGGGACTACGGGTGGTGCCCGACCTCCGTTAGCTACATCTGTAGAACAATCTGCTTACAAGATTAGGCGGTCTTGACGGCAGTAAGAACCTGACTGTTTTGAACTTAGCGAACAACCAGATTGAGGTAGTACCCGTGAACTAACGCAGAAAATTGAGAACTTAGGGGTGCTCACCAGACTGGACACACTAAACCTATCGAACAACCGACTGACGAGACTGAGTGGTATTGACGCCCTCAAGGAGATGAAACAGTTGTACCTGCAGAACAATTTGATCGAGGTATTGGAATACATACCAGCTTTCTCGAGGGTATACCTTGCATGCCATGCAGCTCTAAACAATCAACCTGGCGAACAATCGCATCAAAGCTATTCTGCCAAACTTCTTCCAGAACTGCGCCAAAGTGTTGCGGCTCGACCTCAGCAATAATGAGCTCAAGAAGGTTGAATTTATCGAGCCACTGACCAACCTCGAGCAGTTGCAGCTTGCCAACAACAAGATAGAACTATTCATGCCTGAGTCCGTCTACCAGCATCTCGACCAGCTGGATCTCAGCGGCAACGAGCTGAGCGAGCTCCCCTATTTCCCAAACATGTCACCTGAGCTTATGCTACTCAACCTCGCTAACAACTACATCACAAACGAGGTAACCCTGTTGCATGCCATTGCTGGCCATGAAAGTCTTGTGGAGCTCGACTTTAGGAACAACCCCATGTACTCTGAATCGTTTGAACTGGCAGTATGCAAGCTGCACAACTTGGATAGTATCAATGGTAGAGTGGTGAACCAACCTGGCAACAAATACAAAGAAAAAATTGAGGATATCGTGAGGTAGTTCCGGTAGTTCCCGGAAGTGTATATGCGTGACGATTAAGAGGACCGTGCAATCAAGCTGTCAGGCTTTCACAGTTAGGAGCTCGAATTGGAGCTGACCGGAATCAAACCCAACAGACCCTTGTCACCCCAGAGATACATGGTACTCATTGGTCTTATCCAGGAAAAGGTTCAAAGAAATAGTGACTTTGCTGCTGGGCAGCAACAGTTCAACGAATGGTTAAAGGACACCAACCATAAAGTTGAACAAATGCGCACCCGCTACTTGGAGATCTTTGCGAGCCACGGAATTCTTCCTCCAAAACAGCAGGACGTAGAGGACTTGGATCAAACTAGCGATACACCAACGAGCACTCGAGAGCAAGAAAGTCAACGGCATTTAGACGCCTTGCGTTCAGAACAGGAGAAGCAGCTAAATAAGTGGAAGGAAACTAAGGCGAAAGAGAAGCCATTCAACATCCGCGACTTGAAGTATTTGAGTGTCTAAAGGTAGAAAGAAGAAAAGCACGGTAGAATAGCGTGACAAGCCGGCAGGTTCGCTCCCGAAGTTCAACCGAAAGGCGGAGAAGATGGATATGCTGAAGACGCAGCAGCTCACAGCCTTCGACCAGAAGATCCTGAACGACGCAATGCTGACTCGTACCCAGCAGCGCACCTTCCGCCCTCAGTCTCTGAAGAAATGACAACTTATGCACCATTATACTCTCTATGAACCAGATAAGGAAGCTAATGAATTTCCCAAAGGACACTTTGTTTCCAAGTGATCAACTGAGCACATAGCCAGTTCACTTAACATATCGGATCACTTCTTCCAAATAGCTCCTTTTTTACGTTGTCATTTTTCGCCCCGGTTTTTTTCAATTCATTCGCTTGAGTGAGTATTCTCCAACCCTTCTGTCTCATTAACAAGCATAAATCACTTCAGTTGGTAAGTATGTCTTTAAAATATACGATAGCGTTGCTCGCGCTGTTCTTTGCTCTCGTCGGTGCTGGAGTACCCACCAACATGACTGACTTCTGGCAAAGTGAGCTCAACCTCACTCAACCTTTGAACTTTCAAGCCTATGCAGGCTACGAAGAACTTGACTGGTTCTTCCCTGATGCACACTATTTCTACACTTATTGGGGAGTCGAAGAAAGAGATATGCACAGTGCAGAGGTGCCACTCATCATCTTCCTGCAAGGCGGGCCTGGCTCAGCCAGCCAGTTCTCAGCGTTCAACTACATTGGACCTCTGAAAGTTATGGGTTCGGGTGATGGGCTACGCGCGTCAAGGAATTACCTGGGCTGGAACGGCTTGGGTAACTTACTAGTGGTTGACCAGCCCCTGGGAGTGGGATTCTCCTATGATAAGGTGTGGCATACAACCACCACCACGGAATAGGCTGGCTCGTACTTCGTAAATTTCATGTACAACTTCTTCCGAACCTGGAACCTGACCAGTGAGACGGCAGTCTACCTAACAGGCGAGAGCTACGCAGGGCACTATTTGCCTGTCTTTGCACAATATCTTTTGAGCAATCGTTCGTTGGGCATTAGTGTTAAAGGTATCAGCATCGGTGGTGCCTACGTTGACAGTTACGTGCAGGATAACCACTTCGACGGTATCCTGAGCAGCTACGGCATCGTTGATACCGCTACTTCTGACTTGCTGACCTCGTACCAGGTACGGAGCATGAAGCAAATCCGAAATGGAAATTTTGCTGAAGTACGAACACGTGCTACCTTAGGCCACGCATATCATGAACATCATCAGTGATGATAACAACTTCCAGCAGAAATACTACAACGGAGTCAACATAGTCAACCTTCGCCAGTACGATCGCGGACGCTGCAACTACGAGTACGATACCTACCTCACACGGATCAAAAAGCAGTTTAAGGTGATACCCGACAGCGTCAACTATATTCATCATAGTGATCTGCTCTACGATGCATTCTCTGCCGACCTGTCCCAGTCCATGGAAGCCGCACTCCTCTATTGTGTGGCCCGTATCAAGGTTATGCTGTACGTCGGCCAGAATGACGGTTTAGTGTGTTCGGCTGGCCTGCAAACCTTTCTCAATACTTGGGGATGGCCTCTGAAGGAGAATTGGAAACGCGCAAAAAAGGAGTTCCTCTATATAGGTGACAGCATATACGGGTGGCGAAAACGCTACTCGCGTCTAACCTTTGCACTAGTTAACGATGCTGGGCACTTAGCGCCGGTGGACAATCCCGTCGCTATATATAGCTTGCTCTCCGATTGGCTATAGCAATGATGAGAATTTGTAAGCTTTCACAATCAATATCACTTGGGAGGTTGGACGTAGTTAAGTGGGTTTTTCTTGCGGCTTTCTTGGATCTTTGCGTTAAACTCAGGGCCGAAGAATCGGGTAATGTATTGCTGGAAAGTTTCGGTAGGGCGCTGGCAAGCCTGACCTAACTTCTTGCATTCAACACAATTGTTTGGCACATACTTTGGTGCTTACGGCGAAGCAGTATAGAATTGGCAGTCGGGTCGATGATACGAATTGTCGTGAGCAATTATGGGGTTTCGCAGTACCGAGCATATCGGGCAGATACCATTTGGCTGTGTCTTCTTTGGTTCGCATTCTCTGCAGGTTACATGTTTGCACTTATCGTCCATCTATGTTAGGTGTGATTGAGTACGTCAAACAGGTTATTGCATTGCGGGCAGACCAGTGGCCTCTCCAACTGACCAATCAACGCAATCATCATCGCTGGATTACAACCGGTCGTAGAATTGTGCACCTCGTTGCACTTCAAGCAGGTGGTGACTCCACAGTGCGGCATGAACTGCATGGTTTTTGGCACTGAAAAAGGTACTTTGCAGACTTTGCACGTTCCCAACTTCTCTGTAAGGTCTAGGATGGCACTGCCACCCTTATTGATTTTGATCTGGTTGTATTGCTCAAGCAGTTTCCTTTCCCGTAGATTTTATAAGAACCTACCAAAGTAAAGATTGTCTTCCTGTGCACCACAACCCTTTGGGCACTTTAATTCTGCCGATTCATTCTTGACTTGCATCTTGATGTTCTACAGAAGACAGTCCTTGCATGCACCATGGGAACACTGAAACAGCTGGTACGACTCTTTTGGTTCCAGGCATATTTCGCACTTTACCAAATCAAACTGCTCGTATGATCCTGAAAATCTTTCCATAACCATTGATGGCTCGAACACGCGTGTTGTTTGCCGTTTAGGGGGATTTATATTCTTGGCGGCAGGTGGTGAAGGTGGAAGATGCCTCTCGAAATCGTTGGTGTAACCTCTTCCAACCATCTCCACCTCCTGCCTTGGTGGTGGAGGCATTACTCGGATACTGTTTCTTTCAGAACGTAAATGCTCCCTTTCTTCTCTCGTCTTTACGAGCTCTCTCTCAGCCCGATTACGAGCTTATTGGGCGTTATTCAGGTCGTTTTTCATTGCCTCCAGTTCGGCTCGAAGCCCTTCCATCTCACGATCGTTGAAGCGAACACTGTCCTCCAAGCGGCTGGCCTTTCTTCTGAGTTAGTTATTCTCAGCGTTGAGGGTGTAGACCCTATCGTTGATAGCAGTATACCGCTTTTCCGAATCGTTGAGCGCATCTCGCATCTGCTGGCACTGTTGGTTTAGCTGCTGCTTATCGTAGTCCAGTACTTGAATCAAATTGTTCAACTTATTATTTTCCTATTGGCTTTACAGGTATCTGTTCTGAGCAGCTGTTGCCTCCGACTGTAATTCCATCTCAGCTTCACGAAGTTGTCGCTTTGAATTATCGAGCTAATCCTCGATCTCAAGCCTAATCGAATGTTCTTGGTCGAGCTTACCTTTGACCAACAGCACCGATGATTGCGCCTTTTGCAAAAGCAAAGCAATGCTGTCCAACTGCTGTGGCGTGTATTCATACAGAATTCTATGCGGTTGGTTTCCATTATTCAGCAATAGGATCTTCTGCAGGCAAGGAAGGGGGCTTGTGATATCACCACTGCTTGTGGCGAGCACTAGCTGACCATTCCTCACCTCATAGATTTCGATGGTCTTGACAAAATTAATCCGTATTTCCTCCGCTCTCATACTATAGCTTTGACCTTGGTATACCCACTCAAAATATTGTACTATCTCTGGGTACCGACGGTACAGCCCATCGCGAAGTGTATTCGACGTTAGGTAAACTCCATCATTGATGTCTTCCGTCATCTGTGACAAGATGTCAATGAGATGTCTGCAACCTAGTTAAATGACTTCATGCCCCTGGCAGTATTGTTAGCAGTCCTCAGCTTGTTGCTTAATAATCTTGAGTGACTCAATATCGAGGGTATACCAGAGGTTCTCGATGAGTGCTAGCATGATAACTCCCTTGAGCTCAGTTGCGAGCGGTGCTGAGACATACATGACGTTTGGCAGAGGCAGTATGTCTTCCGTTTGGAAGTAGCCAGCTGCAGCGAACATATTGGTCAGGTTTTTCATCGGTGGTAAAATACTATTATCAACGATTGATGGTTGGTTTTTGAGAACGGCAAGCTATCAGAGCTTCATTAGCTAAAGCTCCTTAATGATCTATTTAAAGCTGGGGCGCTTGGTAGGTTCCTTATCCCAACATTTCTTCATTAGGCGGGCGAACGCTTCGGGTGTTTTTTTTGGTATACTTGGTCGCAGATCGTTATTCAGCACTTCGATGGAAACTTCCAAGCCGGTGAGATCTAAGATAGAGAGAGACTGTACTGCGATAGGGTGGCTAACGTGAGGCGATCTCCCATAGGATGATTCCGAAGCTGAAGACGTCTGCTTTCTCGGAATACTGTTCACTGCCGATGACCTCAGGTGCCATCCACTGGTACGTCCCGATTTTGCCTGTCATGTATTTGTCCAAACCCTTTGTCCATCCGAAGTCGGCAAGCTTAACCCTGTAGGAATCATCAAGCAAGAGGTTTAGACTTTTCAAGTCTCGATGAATGATTGGCGGGTGACAACTATGGAGATAGTGTACTCCCTTTGCGGTGTCTAAAGCAAATCTCCTACGATCCTCCCAACTGAGCTGGACATCGAGATTCTGAATGGTAGACCAAAGCGATCCACGGCAGCAGTATTCCAAGACAATAGCGAGATTGGGTGGTTTGGTGCATGCTCCCAAAAACATGACAATGTTGGGATGCCGAAGGGCCTCCATTGCAGCACACTCACTAAAGAAGTCTCTGACAGCCCCCTCACTTTCAATTTTGAATAGTTTGATCGCTACTGTGGTTTCCCTCCACTTCCCCTTATAGATGATTCCATACCCTCCCTCGCTGATTTGCTTGTCAAAGGTGAGTTCTGCGAAATCAATCTCAAAGTTTTGGTTAAAGGTGCGTGGCTCGACTCCGATTTCATCCATCATATTTTCTAAATTGGTGAGCAACATTACTTTCGTTGGTCTTTATGAAAGACTTTTTCTTGGTGATGCTCTTTTTCAGCTCACCACCAGAGCCACCAGAACAGTTGTTGGTTTAGCGAGCAGCGTTGCTGTCGTACCGCTCGTAGTCAACATCCAAAGGTTTGCTGCTAAGCATGTATGTTGTCGATCGACCTAGTATTAACTTTAAGTGCTCGCTTGCGTTGATTGGGATTTTAATCTGCAGCGGCTGATATATCTGTCCTTGGGAGCGACTGCCGGTCAGCTGGGTCGCAGTATTGTCACCCCAACACCACACGGTCTTGCTATCGCTCACAGCGTAGTAACCTGAAAGTCCACCGAAGATAGCAGTGATATTGGTTAAACGGTCTATTTTACGAGGAGCCTCTGAGTAATACTGGTCACCAGACTCTTTGAAGTACTATCCGAACTGGTATAGCTCGCCCTTTTTAGTGAGAAGCAGGCAACTATTCTCAGAGCATTTGATGTCGCGGACTTCTTCTTGAAAGTTAACTGGAGTCACAGTCTCATAAACCTCCTGGCCGAGTTTGCCACAGACGTATACCTTTCCGCCCGACAACACCACAAAACTAGTTAGGCCTGTCTCGACTTTTTAAACCCGTCCAGAAACCTTGCACTTGACCTATCTGAATTCGTTCTGAGTGGTAGTTTAGCCCAACCCCAGACTAAAGTGTTCTCCGTAGCCGCAACTGAACAGTCGCCCCTTATTGGAAACGGCAATCGAATGCAATGGCCCACATGCTACTTGGATTATGACTTCATCACTGGCCAAATGAAACACCAGCTCAGATGGCTTTTGCTGTAATTGCTGAATCAGGTTGTCCAGTGATGTTACATCTGCGAGAGGTTCTTTTCTGTCGCTTCGTAGCTTTCGTTGGTAGTCGTTGGTTTAAATGTAGATGTTAGCCTTAGGGTTCTTTGCACCACCCGGCAATAGACTGTAGACAAGCATCGGCTTCCGCTCGTCCTCATAGCTCCCGATACCTAACTGCCCCTTCAGGTTTAACCCGAACGCATAGGGCTCGCCCTTACTGTTCTGCACGAAAGAATGATAGGGACCACAGTACACGGCAGTTACCTTCATATCCTTCAACGACGTGATTTGAACTGGACGTGTGGCTTGAGGCTGGTCTGCCGCGATTTGTCCGTACTGATTGCTGCCGCACCCGTAGCATTCATTCTTATCTTCATAACAACTGCAGTTACTGTTGAGAATGATGGCATGCTTCTCACCAACCCCGATGGAGAAGATCCCTTGCCCAACATTGACCCAGGGTTGATGCTTTTCCTTACGGTTGTCTAGGTTGGTACCCCATCGGCACAGGTAGTAAGACTCACATAAGGAAGAGGCCTCGCTCCCTCGACGTGGGGATTTCGAGACATCAGAGATGCTCTTCGATCGACTAGTCTACTGTAAGCGTGCAGACTTGCGTAGTTCGCTCAAGTCGAAGATCTTCATAGCTGCCCAACGATAATTTAATAATAGATGAGAGGCACAGCGAAGGTATAAGTAATCACAGATGCTAACCATAACTTTCGGTAAGCTGCTCGAGCGTTCGACAATAGTTCTCGCCAGACTCCAGAAAGGAAGTGACTAGGCGACCAATATGCTATGTGTTTGGCTTGAGGTTACGGTGTATGCTGCCTGAAGGAGGGCGAGAGCGGTCGATAGATTGGTTGAGTCTTTCCCGAAGATACTCGTTTACTGCTCGCTCTATTTATACGAGGTTGTGACTAGTTTCAGCCATCATACGTTCCCTTTCGACTTCCTTCTTCAGCAATTGAATGCGCTGCCGATGAACATTCACCTAACTCTTGGAAGGTCCCCTATCTTCTTGTTTGCTGAAGGAATGATCGCTCATGTAGCTCTCCTGGAAGCTCCCAAGAAGTTTAATACGAGTCTACCTAGAAGGTTAGCTTTCCGGTGTGTTGCTTTACTGCATGATTTCCACATCGCAGGACCTGACATCCCTCCCGAAGGTATGCTATAACGCTGCACTGTTCAGCTCGGTTTTGAGTTTACGAGCAAGCTCCCTATTGCTAAACATTTAGACATTATAGGCATTTGAATATTCTAGTGCAAGTACGAATCAAGGACGCAGTGGCAGTTTGCTCGGATCGATTGGGAGGTTCACCGTTGCAGTGACATCGTAGGGATCGAAGTACTGATGAATTGCAGGGTTGATGGTGATGCTTACAGTAAAGGGCTGGATGGGCTCGCTGCTGAAGGCGAGATACACCATCAATACATATTGAGGTGTCGAACTGTAAGAGAAGGAGGTGGAGAAGGATTGGGTCCCTTGTTTGCGAGTGACACTAAGAATGAGAAAGCACGCCGCGCAGTTATTATTCAGAAAAGTTTGAGGGATATAGTTGAGTTGGACCGGTATGATGATGCGGCCGGATTGGTGAACAGGTGTTCCAGTACCAAAGGCTATTTTGAGTCTACTGCAACCATTTTTGGTTTGTTCATAGCCGATATTGCACACACAAACTGACCCATTGTAGCTGGAGTTGGTCGGGCAGACCGAACAGTTATTGGAGATATTGTAGAACCCTTTGCTGCAAATGCAGCTCAGTGTATCCATCGAATATTAGGAGTGAGCAGCGGTGCAGTTCTATTTTAACGTACAATTTCCATTGATGGAAATATAACTCGGTTAGCACACAAAATCGGTGCCATTGAAGATTTGATGGGTACCTGGCTTAGCACAGCTACCCGTGTCCATCCTGAAAGTGCCTGGTTGACACTGGCAGCCGTTGTTTGTCGAGTTAGCCTCTTCTCCGTTCCTGCACTTATAAACGCAGCCATTCGAAGTGTTAGAATAGCCAATCCAACATACAAAGCGTTTCTGAAGCGGATCATACTTCGAGAAGGGAGAGGCTGGGCTACAGACTCCACCAACTGGAAAGTACCCCTTGACACAATCACAGGCTTGGCTGAAGTAGTTGTAGACAGAATTGAGTTGGCAAGTACCACATGTTCCACTGATATTGAAGTAGCCCTGCTGCTGGTTGCACACGACCTTTCCACTCTTCAAAGACTAATTAAAAGCAAGTACAATACAAAAGAATCCCACCCTTACTGCGAGCTGTGGACAATCACACGTCTGCGAAGTTACGTTGTATGTTTAGTTTGAATTGCATTTCGAACACTTACCCGAGACATTGACAAACCCCTCGATGCATGCCACCTCACCAGCCGATATCTTCGAATTTGCGGGCAGTAGTACACACCGATCCATGCGCATACCGTAGCCAGCATAGCACAGACACGAGTTGTTGACTATCCTCCCGTAGTCACACAGCAAGCAGTCTGTGCCGTTGTAGTAGCGAGGAGCAACGCAAAGAGTGCAGATCCCCTTAATGCGATAGAAGTTAACTTTACAATCACAGCTTCCAGTCCGGAGCAGTGTCTCATTTTCTTTGCATTTCGGTTGGCAATTTCCTGCAACAAAATTATAGTTGTCCGGACAACCGCAGCTCTTTGTGGTAGAGTTGTATTACTGGTTAGTGGGGCACTGCTGGCAACTCCCATCGATCAAGAACGTGTTGTTTTGGCAATCGCATCGAAGCTGACGGAAATTGTAACTGCTATTTGCTGGGCATTTCGAGCAGACAGCTGTGATGTTGAGATAGCCTTCGTTGCAGGCGCAAGAATTATTGACTAAGTGCCCGTTTTCGCATGCAGAGGGAGCTGCTATGCACTGTTCATTTATTCCATCATCGGCGTTCCCAGAAGCACAACGGCAAGTTGACACCACCAGCACCCTCCGAGCATTCTACGAGCAGGCAATGCAGTTATTCTGCTGGCTGCCGAAACACCTTAAGCACGTGTAATGGCACTGCTGGCATACCAACTTTGACCCATCGTCATAGTAGTAGTTTTGGCACATACACTTTCCGCTTCTCAATACTCTCATTGTAAAGTTAGCAGAAGTGTCGCAGCTGAGGCACCCAGTTGAGTTGCAGGTCAAGCAACTGTACGGACAGAGCTGGCAAGAACCATTGCTTGACTCGTATGTGTTGTCTGCACAAATGCACTTGCTCTGGTCTGCATTTGCGATTCGGTAGTGGGCTATAGAGCATTTAACACATTGCTTAAGCGATTAAAAAGGTATGGCGACCCGATCTGCTGTACACTGGCCCACACAATACGAGTCCAAGAGATACACCATATCACGGCATTCCATGCAGAGTAGATCAGCATTGTTCTCCATCAACAGATACGACACGACAATACTTCCGGTGGGTACGGCGACCGCCAAGTTGAATTGTTTGTCAAGGTCGCAAATGATGCTCATATTTTCATCAGATTGGATATCGAATCCTGATAAGCCGTAGAAGACCACGCCATATTGTCCATACATAGTGCCGATTTGGTTTATCGAAAACGTGCTGGTCGGCCAGCCAACCGAGACAGCCCCAGCCAGGACCGTGATATTTGATGATGCTGCACTAACAACGACATAGCTAAGCCAGACGTAGTTCACATAACAAGCCAGGCCGACCGAGACCTTGAAGGAGATCAGGTGGTTGGTTGCCACTGCCTTGCCGAACTGCAAGGAAAAGCCCTTCGATAAACTTACCTCTGTAGGAATCGTTATCATGCTCACTCCGCTGATGAACAGCAGTGTTTGCAGCTGCTTTTCGTTAAATTTTGTGGGAAGTTGGATTGTGGTGGCCAATTCGCTTCCTCCAGTTAGCTGTGAAACGTCTAAATATCCTCCAGTAACTACCAAGCAATGTTTGCTCGACCAACATATCGCTTCGAGAGCAAGCTATAAATGTGAAGCGAAGCCCCACCCACACGTAAGATGTCGATTCCAGACCGACCACGAACGCTACGATCGAGGATGTCGACCGCTACTTGGGTGATCTCACGTTGAAAGATATGCCTATTCGAGGTTGACCCTCCAACCTGTTTATGCCTCAATCGAAGAGTACAGTACCTATAGCAACACTTGGCACACTCTCCTGGTATGCGGTAAGCGAATAGTTGAAGTAGTAGTATGGATTTCCCCCACTTACCACTATGCGAGCTGCTCGTCCACTTGCAACCACTACAGAATCTGCATATAATCACTATCTACGTGACTATACGTTCTTGGGTCGAAGGTTCGCACTACAAGTTGACCAAACTGCCTCCATTAACAACGCCATCACTAACAGCCTTCTTACCATCTATCTTATCATCCCATAAATCCAGTTATCCCTCAGACCAGCCCACAGAGCTATAAAACTAGTTATGATCGACGAACTCTTCAACGACGACTCATACTTCTGGCAGCAAGTGACCCAAACAGCTGAAGCAAGGATGACTGGGGAGAGCCGTCAGCTCCTATCGCAACTCACTGGCCACCGCAAGAAGTTATTTGCGAGGTGCATGCAGCGGCAGGACAGCACACATGAACTCTGTAGACGCTAAACGACAAATATCAAACTGACACCGGCCAAGTAGTACGGACAGTTACTGTACAACTGCATCAATAGTGGGCTGAACGGCATTCAATCACAGTACCTCAGCGAAATCAAGTTGGATGTCCGCAGAGTTATGGACTTGTGCGAGGATAGGTTCACCAGCTAAATTGGACGTGTTTATTAGGAGGAGGTTGTGGAGAAGCACCGCCGCTACTACTTCAACGATACCTTGCCATGACTGCTTGTTTATATCAATAATGGGAGCAGTATTTAGGCCTATTCAGGCCAAGACAACTGTTGGAGTGAGCTTCAAGGTACGCACTAAGGCAAGGTAGGAAGATAAGTACTGGCTAATGGTGCGAGAGAATCGACTCAAGCAACTTAAGCGACACCTCCTGCAAAACGATGTAACATGCGACGATGTGGTCAACAGCATGAGCGGTCACACCATCATTCACGAGGCAATAGTGCTCAGTCGGAAGGATATCTTCAAGCTTTGTGCAGTATATGGAGGTACGCAGGTGGCTAATGCAAGCCGACTGGAACCGAACTGACAGCTATGGGGCTACACCACTCATGAAAGCTTGCGGTTTAGGTCGGTCGTGGTATGTTGGAGAGCTCCTCAAGCTCGGTGCAGATCCCTCAATCAAGGACTCTGATGGTCAAACCGCCTTGGACTATGCTTTTCTAATGGAACAGTACGAGGTGATAGAGATGATGGAGGAGGCCCTTCAATGATGCTATTGTTCATAGTTTACTCGCGGATAATGATAAACAGTCGGTTAGCTCAATTAGTTACGAATAATCAAAGGCTATGGGAAACACCGATGCCAGTGGACTCTATCGCTTTGGCAGCTAGCTCGGAAAGGGGAGCTACGGTGTAGTTTACAAAGCAGAGCGTCGCTCTGATGACAAAGTAGTCGCCATCAAAACCGTAAGCCCATAACTAAACTCAGGTTAAGGTGGACAGCCTTACTCCAGCACTAATGACTCGCACATTGGACGAAGTGAGACTGCTAGCCTCCATCCAACACCCCAATATAATCGGCTTCGAATCCTCCTTCTATGATGACAAGAAGAAGACATTGTGTATCGTCACGGAATATGCGGCTAAGGGTGATCTTCAGCACAAGATAGCAGAGTATAGGAAGCACAACAGGAGGATTCCCGAATCAGTAGTGTGGAAAGTATTGTTGCATGTCTCCCGAGGTACACACAGTTCATTAACGTAGGTTTGAAGTACTTGCATCAAAATAGGATAATCCATCGCGACATGAAGGCTGCTAACGTGTTTGAATCGGCCGACGGAGTCTACAAGATTGGAGATTTGAACCTTAGCAAGATTTTGAGTGGAACAATCTCAGCAAAGACTCAGCTCGGCACACCACTTTACCTAAGTCCTGAGATTTGGCAGCATCAGGAGTACGGTACACAGAGCGATATGTGGTCGTTAGGTGTGCTGGCATTCGAGCTTACAATGCTGAGAAACCCTTTCAAAGCCAACACCGTAAAGGAATTGAAAAACAAGATATTTACGATTCGGCCAAGCCGAGTCAACCATTATAGCCAGGTGCTTGCTGATACGATTGACAAGCTGTTGACTGTTGATCCCTTAAAGCGGCCTAACGCAGACGAAATCGTTGAGCTTGCCGAAAAGATCACTCGGACGTACTACAATGAACCGAAAGTGCAGCCAGAAGAATCCCAAGAGATCGATCTGTTGAAAACGATAGTGCTGCCTTCGAGTAAACAACGCTGGAATATGGCCTTGCCAAAGCAACGGGCACAGAGAAAAAATTAACAGTTTCGAAGTCATTCCATTGACGGTGGAAAGCTTCAGAGCCAAAATTCTGTGGAGGACTCCGAATGCACACGCGAAGTAATCTCCAACATCTCGAACGTTGTTCCCGGAGGCGACGACAAGCGTATCGGGTCGGCTATAGAACCCTGCCGAAAACGCAAACCAAATGGTGGTAAGGTCAAGCTGCTGCCACTTCCCACAGACGATAAAGAAAACATACATCCGAACCGACTGGTCGAACCTGCCACAGAAACAACCAGATAACCATGAGCGTAATGATAGAGACAAGCCGCCACAGGACCTTATAAGACCGTGATCAGTTAAGTTAAGATACGCAAAATATTTTCGAATGGCACTTAGACCCAAAGGTGGACTCATCGGCAACATGGATGATGACGATGACGAATATGCTTACAAAGAGAGGGAGAAGCCAGTACCCGTAGCAAGTAACGATTTGATGTTAGCTCAGGGGAGCAGCGAGGTGGACGAGATGCGCTTGGACTTGACTCATTGTTGTTTGGTCCTACACCAGTCAAGAAACCAGTTCAGCCTGCAGTGAAGCCTGTCGTGCCTCCTTCTCCTCAGCCAACACCTCAGCCTAATCTCAATATAACTCCAACTCCAGCTCCTTCGCCACCAAAGCCGACCCCACATATCAATAAGCCAGTACCCCCTCCATAAATCATTCCACCCCCAAAGCCCGATGTCCAAACCTATCGACCTCCAAGCAGTATCAGCACCTACGAAACCCTCGTGAAGGTGAAACCAGTACGATGCCCACTAACTTTAGGGAAGCTTCAATCGTCCTGCTTACATCCGTAAGTTTAAGAAGATCGCGGAAAACTACAACTATCGTGAGAGGAATGAAAAATCGGTGGAGGTCTAGAATGTTCTGCGACTTGCTGAATGCTACTACAGCGAAGTCAAGAAATTAAGTCGTTCTGGATTCGTTGATTCCGAGTTTCCAGCAAACTACACTGCCTTTGTAGATAATGTTAAGGAGAGAAAGATTGGGCACTACAACGACTGGAACAATTGGAAGACTCCCAGGGAAGTCTTTAGGGCACCAGTCTTAGGCAAGTACGTCGATCCAAACGACATTGAAAGGGGGCTCTTTACCAGCGACTTCCTTGTGAGCTGTTTGGCCTCCCTTGCTGAACGAGAGAACAACATTAAGAGATTGGTTGAGGAGCAGGTTTACACCGAAACTGGATTCTACTACGTAAGATTGAACATCAACGGCGTTTGGAGGTACATCGCAGTTGACCATTCGATTCCAGTACACAAAGACGGGAGTATCATTGCTGCCCACAGCTACGCTGATGATGAGTCCGAACTATGGCCAACTCTCATTGAAAAAGCTTACACCAAGGCCTATGGGACCTACGAGCAATATTCGAGAATTCAGTCTCGAGAGGCTTATCTGAGGGATCTTACTGGTGCTCCAGTGAGGCTCTACACTGCGTACTTTTGCAATATAACTCAGTTCTGATCCGAATTTGTTGAAGAATATCCAGAGCGCCTTGGAGAACGGCTATGTAGTGCAGGCTGCTCCATCGGAGAAACTGTTAACTTACGGTTTCAACCCTAACCTCACCCTGAGCGTGATTAAAGCTGATAGTTCAAAGCGTAGCCTACAGTTCCGCAGTTCCTTCGGCTCAGTCGATGAGAAGCCTCGCTTCAATTTATCTAAGGAAGGAACTTTCGATGTCTCTGTAGACGAAACACGTAACTTTATCAACTACTTCCTGGTTGCAGAAGTTCACGATGATTACAGCACCAGCACCATCCAAGCTCGCCACCGCCCCGGTTACTTCTCCAGCTACTCCTTCCGAGTCAGCAAGGACTTTAACGGATATGTGATGGCTTCGCAATTCGATCGTCGTCACTTCAACCAACCCAGCAATTTATACGCTGAAGAGGCCAAGGTGAAAGTGTAGAACTATAACCACTACGAGAACTCGCCACTCGGGTACGATGCTTTGTTAATTGCAGGCTGTTCATCTATAAGAAGGAAGGGGATACTGCTACGCAAGTTGCAAGCGGTTCTGCTCGATCAAAGAACCTCGACTTGCAGGTCAGCCTTACCCCGGGAGAGTACGTTGTGTTCCTCACCGTGAACTGGGTGGAGAAGGACTATGACTTCAACATCTCTGTCTACGGTTCGGAGTTGGTCACTTTCAAGCGTATCCACAACAAGAACAACCCCAACGGAATTGCCAATGGCATCGATGCACAAGCCATTCGCGACGGCCCAAAATGAAAACCTGATAGCATCAAATAATCGAATCGTATAGACATGTAAGCAGAGTTGGAGCCCCAAGCTTAGAACCCAATGGTGTTTAGCTTATGGAAATTGGAAACTGCAAAGTGTCAGTTCATGCGGCCACTGTTTAAGGTAGTAGGCTTCAAAGAAGGCACTTTTCTGGTCAACCGGCCAGATAGTGGCAAACTGACCCTATTCGATGAGAAGCTGGAATAGATCGAGGAGTTCAAATTCGGAGCAAAACCACAGAGCATCTGTGTCATGTATCAGCCAGACGGAGAACCGGAGACAATTATGGTAGGATGCAACACAGGATCAATCATCAAGACCCACCTTCACACGAAGAAACAATAAGTGTTTGAGGCGAAGGATGAAGCGGAGAAGTATGTAAACGACTTACTCGTCGTGGACAACTGCTTAGTGAATTGCTACAACAACGGCACTATTAGGGTCTGGGAGCGCAATCTCATGGTCGAAAAGGTCACGATGAAGCAAGTGCATGCCAGCTATACTTACAAGCTAAGAGCAAAGGGGAGCAGACTGTTCTCGTGTGGCCATGATAAGAAAGTTGTGATGACGGATCTTGCTGTCTGCGAACCTGTCAGATGCTTTCTTCATCCATAGTCAGTTTGGGGACTACACGCCCTCAATGCAAACTAATTTGCTTCGGTTGGGCTGTTTGGACAAGGAATGATATGGGACCTAAGGGCTAGCAGGGTAGCACAGAGCTGGTAGCTCCCTAAAATGGAGTCTTCGTTTGTGACTGAGTACAAACTTAACATGCTGGTGATGGGGGATGCAGATGAGATTAAGACTTATGACCGTCGCAGTGGAAAAGTGTAGACCAAAGGGAGAGTGCTATTATCAGCTGAAGCTATATACAAGCCAAGCGAGGACAGATTGGTGGTGGCAGGAAGAGGAGGTGACGTAATTGTGTATAGAACAGACATTGATGTAACGGTTCCACCGGCCAGGATGAATGCGATGGCTATGTTTGCGCAGAATCCGATGTTCAGAATGGGAATGTAGATAAATTCGGATGATTAGGAAGAAGATGAGGAGGAGCTACATTCAGACTAATCAATGGGCGAAGAAGAGATGAGGGAAGACGGCGAAGACTTCAATAACGAAGAAGGAAACGCTGAAGATTGGGAAGACTAGGATGATTGATGAGATTCTCCATTGCATTTGAACTGACATAAATATTGCGACTGGAATTTAGCCATCTGAAATAGAGGATGCCGAAAAGAACCCGATAATGTAATGCTTGAGGACAGCCAGTCAGGGAGTGTGAGGAGCAACAGTCAAACTTTCCCACCGAGTGAGCTCGGCAGCACCAGCAATACTATCGCGAGTCTCTACTACGACAATAAGAGGCTTGGATGCGCCCTCTTTGCAAGGAACTCGCATGTGATTCGCATTAGCCAGGTGCACCGTGAGCTGGATATTGCTGGTGTCGTGGCTGGCTATGTTCGCAAGAACGATGTGAACGTGTTGCTCATTAACGAACGTCTTCGGCAGGAAGTGGATGACGAGAGCTTAGATGTCATAGTGGTTGCCAGCAAGTAAGCACACTGATCTATCTTTAGGGACTACCAGTCTGAAGGTATCGAAAGCAGCCTATTGCTCTTCGACTCTTCTCACCCAGAAGTCAATAGGAAAGATATCCTTCGAGCAATTTTGGATCCTCGTGACGCTGAAGTCGAAAAAGCTGTTGGAGCTCTTACATATCATCTTTTGCACGCAAAGCTCATAGACAGGAGGTTTAAGTTAGAAAGCATTCAATGGGCTGGCTTTGGAGATATTGTATTGGTCTCTCCGTCTACCTACGACTACCTTGATCTCGAAAGGGAACAGATGCATCCCTGTAAGGGAGTTCAAGGCCGAGGCAAGGAGGGCTTTACAATCTTCAACATCTACCTGACTTTTTCTCTGACAGACTTAGGGAAACGAATGCTATCGGACCTGTTCATGAACCCAACTTACAACCGAACAGTTCTTGAGGAGAGGTACGATACGGTCGAATTTCTTCACCGTCGCCTGTTCGAACACGAGAAGCTGCTGAATAAGTACCTTCGAAGGATCTATAATGTGACGGTACTACTCAACGAGTTTGAACTAATAAAGAACAAACCAGACGACTGGCGAAAGTTTCGAAACAGTCTCGATAATATGGTTCTACTGCAGCGTGTGGTAGTTGCTGCTTGCCACCAGCAGAATCAAACCCGACCACCTCCCAAGGTTCTTGCTGAAATCGAGGCGTTGGATATGGGACCTATCATTAGCTTGCTCGAGCTGTTAGATCGTTGTCTGGAATTCTCTCCGCTTCGGGTAAAACAAGGAGTCGATCGCCATCTCGACAAGCTTCGAAACACTTACGAAGAAATGGAACGACTGCTAACCTTATATGCCGCATAACAGGAGTGGTCTTTTGATTTCAGCCTCCAGTTCCAGCTGCAGCTAGGCTACGTCGTAGTGGTACCATGTTCTGTGGACTCTTCTCTTCTCTCCGCCTGGTAGCTTCAGTATCGTACCGAAAGCTACAACATTTACACCAACGATTTCACGAGGATTCTAGACGAAAGGTTCGGAGACATCTGCACCGAGATCATCGATATCGAGGACGAGCTCATAATCGATCTGTAGTCTCATGTGCGAACACTCAGTGAAGATGTTCGTAATGTATACAGGTTGCTGTGCCAGTTTGACTGCTGGTTGGCAGTTGCCAAGGTCTCCAGATCGTTGGTGAGACCACAACTAAGTAACAATAAGCTGATCTTGATGAATGGTTGGCATATGCTACTCGGCTAGAAATCGGTTAACAACCATGCGTTTTCTCTCCCATATGAAAGTGAAGCCGAGACCTCAAGTAAAGTATTGGTTAAGCTAGTCTTCAACAGTGAGCAGAACATGGTGAACAGTAACTATACCAACAGATGCTGTATTCTATCGGGGCCTAATGGTGCCGGCAAAACAGTCTACGTGAAGCAAACATCCATCATTGTGTTCTTAGCACACATTGGGAGCTTTGTGCCAGCAGAATTGGCTTGTGTTCCACTTGTCGATCAGATTGTCTGCAGTAGTTCTGCACGATCACTGTACATGGACCACTATGGACTCGACCAGTAACTGTTTGGCTTGGGTCGGTGCTTGGGTCAGCTCACTAATAGATCCTTGGTTGTGCTGGACGAGGTTGGCCATTCTACTTCCCAGGCTAATGCCTAAACAATGCTATACGGTGCTGTGAAATTTCTCACAGAGCGACAGCTTCCTGATCACCCAGGTTTCTAGTATGAGCAACTCCGTCGGCGATAGAACAATCTGACAGTTCGAACACCCCTGTCATTCATCGTAACCCATACCTACTCATTGTTTAACAGGGAGTAGTTGCAACAAAGCCACAACATCCGGTTCTTCAATGCGATGATTTTTCAGGAGGAGGACCGTGGCATCACTTACTTGTACAGAATTCGACCGGGAAGGTACAATGAGTCGGTCGCTATCGAAACATGTCGCAAGCTCCAGATCAGCAATAAACTTATCGAGTTTGCAGAGCACTACCACCAGCTCATCCGCTTGGACAAACCGCTGGTACGTCAACATACCATCAAATAGCGTTGCTTCGCTCTGCTACAAGGCCTGTCCCGCTCGACTGCCCGCACCTGACTATATATTAGTTAATAGATAGAAACGAGGCCAATGGATCGCAGTTATTCCTTCTTGCTACAGTACCCATTGCAGAGCTAGCCATAGAGCCGGAGCACTCATCGACCAACAGAAACTGCTGGATGCACTCGCGGACCTTGACCCTTTGTAGTTTTTGGAATGGGCTGACCTGCTAGTACTGAAGTGCAACGAACTCCATAATAACAGGCATCGTGTTGAGCTGAAACGCACACTATCGTTGTTGGTGCAGGGATGCCTCTTCTACCGAGCGCTACCAAAGTTCAGCCAGAATATGTCGCTTTCTGCACAGGCCAGGAAGGTCGAATAGTTGATAGTCATGGCCTATACCTAATAAGACTGCAACAAGTACCAGCCACTACTGAGCAAGCTTGGATTCGATACGAGTGGGTCGGAGGTGCTGACTTACGATGAGGGAGTCTTCACGAAGATGTGGTACGGCATCAAGGAAATCTTTTGACGGTTTGTAGCTCTAACGAACACAAAGGTATCACCCCTCAAGGTTGACCAGAAGGCGCAACTGGCACAATCGGTTAAATTCCTGCAGTGTCGTCTTAAAGATGTCTCCGTCCATATCGAAGAGGTAGGCGCCATCGGCCTTTCGAATGAAATACTGATCGTCGAGGAATACTGGAATTGGAGTGGGAATTTTCTTGCCGATTACGGTCCTACGCAATCTCTACTCAAGCTGCTGGAGGATGTTATCGACGCGGCGGGGGTAGATAATGGTGGTCTCACCACTAGGCTCCAACGACGGGATGTTGCCAAGTTCAGTTTCGAATGGCGAAACTGGCTATCTTGCTCCTTTGGATTTGAGAGAGACATTGGAACGGAGTTGGGGTTGTGGTTGCTCAACTATCATCCTCGGCTCATCTTCATAGAACGATTGGAATTCCTACTGGTGATTGGTGTTGCTGACTGTTTTCATCGTCCTTTTCACCCCCTTCTAAAGTTCTGAGCATTTTTGCTAGGCAAGCTGCAACCCCATGTAGCAGCGTTGGGCCTTTGTATTTATTGACTTGAACCCGCTGTAGATCTTCTGCATAGCATGCTCCAGTTCGAGAAGTTGTTAGTGCATGTTGCTGCACGCATTCTTCAGGTCTTGCTGGTGCCTACGATTGTCTTCCACGATTGCCTGTAACTTGATATCCGTCTGTTCCCGTAACTGCTGGTACTCATGGTCAACGGGGTGAATCGGCGAGGGCGGACCTCTCGGCGACCGTACCCGAATACTCAACTAGGTTTTATTCCTGCCGTAGACGTTCTGTACGAACAGCTCCTCAAGCTGCTCGAACCTGGTGGTGACCACCTGCATCCTTTTCGAGAGCTCTTCAGTGAGGAGCCTTTCGAAGTGCTGTTTGTTCTGCTGCGATGAAGCCAAGATAGATTTCTGCTCGAGCATCTCCAGTTGTTGCGATTTATGTTGGAGATGGCGCTCACTTTCGGCAAGTTTGACCTCCAGTTGGTGGATGTGCAGCTGGTGCTCATTGATCTGGCCTATCAATATGTTGGTTTGCTTCTCGCACATTGCAAGGATTTCTCTGCGGACTTTCTAGAGTGCCATTGGCGAGGGTGCCACAGCCTGCAACCGTAATGACTGCTGGAGCTGAAACGTAGAGCCAGCACTTCCTTCGAGGTTTTTTCTGGAATTGCTATGGCTGAAGATGCTGTGGCGACGGTTACGATTGGGGCTGAGACTGCGCGAAGCCAGCATTAATAATAACTTTATTAGTCGATCAGGGGGAGGACTGGTTGTGACTTTATGGTTCTCTTTAGTAGCCGGCATGGCAGGTTGGTGCTGATAGTAGCATTAGCGGCCAGCTCCACCCTAAGAGCAGTTTGATAGCATGACCCCAAACACAATATTCGGTCGAATTCGAATAGTTCCCGAGCAACGTTATAATACCGAGTGACATTCTCAATGAATAAGAACTACAATTAGGATGGGCAGAACAAGTACGTGAGCCTCAGCGGTGACCACCAGCCTTAGCCTGATGTGAAGATGACCTCCCCGTCTCAATAGCGAAAGTTGCTGCGTTAAAACATTACAAAACAGAATCCTCCAGCAACTGAGCCTTCTGCTAGTGGCTCGGTGAGTAAATTACAGTGCCAAAACGACCTACAACAGCACGACTACGAATCCCTCCACATGCCTACCGGTTCAAGCCAACCCTTCGTGCCAAGCTAGCACGATTTCCTAATAACCACCATCATCCATCTCAACGAGTAGTTGATGCTACTGGCCAAGCGCATGGAGGATATGTAGAATCGTCTGGCCGCTGCATAATAGTCGAACCCCGAGGTCAAACGAAAGAAACTGAGGAGAAAGGCCCAATAAATAGAAAAGAACTCAAGAGTAAGCTACTGATTTAAAGTAGTGTCCGTACCCCGGCTGCATGAAGAGTTATGGATCGGAGGTATCGCTGAACCTGCATATCAAGCTCAAGCACAACTGCAACAACAAGGCCGAGAGGGAATAATATATGACAGTCCCATCAGCATAAAAGCAAAAATTAGCGGGAAGCAGTGTGCCAACTGAGCACCCTAAATTCTCGCTTCCGCCACAGATTATGCGATCGATTGAATAGTAGTACCAAATGCTCAACCGCAAGCTCAACCACTGACCATTCAAACTCTGACACTAACTCACAACTCGTACTTTAGAATCTTTTTGCGCTTGGCTAGTTCGTGTTAGCTGCATTTCGAGTAGACAAACTCCTGCTCGTCCTAACTGTTGTCACTATCGAAGTCCCGACGATTGCGACGTAGAGCCTACAATACTTCCCGCTATTCCGGAGTTACTTCAAACAGGGACTTCAGTGCCCAATAAAGTATTTTTCGGGTCTATTTGAACCGCCGCGAGACTTTGTTGGTGCGCAAGAGCACTACTATGAAGGTTCTGCCTCGAAAGACGTAGCATGTGGCCAGACAGGGCCCGGCAGTCACAGTAATGCCTGTTTTTACACCGATAAATCCTGGGCGACGTAGAAGCTTGTTTGTGTTTTACCTACAATTAAAGCCTGCAGTACCATTAGACTATACGGTCTTCGCCATAACTGGTTGTTATGCGATTCTTATAATCCTTTGTGTTTACGATCTCTCGGAACAAGGGCAGGGCCATACAAATCGCCACCAGTTTGGCCACGTCGGATGCTGTCGAACGGCTCTCCGTATGAGGCAGTCCATGTACATTACCAAAACGACTATCCTTCAGGCCGAGTTGTTTTGCCATCCGGTTCATCTCTTGCACGAAAACTTTCACAGTATCCTTAATTTACGTCTTCCCTGAAAGAAGTTTACCAGCCCAATCGGCGAGACACATCGCTGCGTCATTACCGCTGGGCAGCATCAACCCATAAAGGAGCTGTTCAAGGGTAAAGATGTCACCTTCGACGAGTTGCGCTGATGTTCCACTGACATCTTCGAACCAGGGATGCACCTAAATCCTCTACTCACGAAGCACGATCCGATTCTGTTCAGCTATTCTTGCGATCACATAGAACGTCATGATCTTAGTGAGGCTAGCTATCTCCAAGGAGGTACGACTATGGTGTGCCAATACGACCTGTCCCGAAGGATATTCCACAATCACGTAGCTTTCTGCATGGATTTGCGCGAGATCCTTCTGCGAGTACTGCAGGAGGGGACGGTTGCGCTTGGCATCCTCTGCTGACTCCTTTTCCGGTGACTCCCGCTACAGGTTCAGTAGTGGCAGCTTTTATTTTAATTTTACAGGTGATGGCTTGGTCGGTTGGCTATTATTTGGGCGGTTGAGTTCAGCTTTTTGGATCCTCACTTCTCTTTTTACGGTGTAGTACGCACGTGCTTGCTGTTGGCTGTGTTGTTTGACTGGTGATGGCAGTTGTTGGCTGTGCTGCTGGGATGGTGACTATGGTTCGCATGATTCGTTGAGTTCAGCTTCACGAGGCAGCTTGAGGCGGTTGTGTAGGAACTCAGCTTGTGCTTTCACGCTCATAAACATCTCTTCAGTGCGCTTCGAGAGGGTAAATTTGGAGATGAGTTGCCTCTTCTCCCCTTTAAGAATTCTTCGGACGAAGTCTTCATCGTTCTCGCATTCCCAGGCCTCCTCAGGAAGTCCTTTTGGCTTTTCAGCACCCACATTCAATACCGAAAGGTTGGTGCGTTGCAGATTGGTCTTGAGTTTGTGCTGCCGATACTTCAGGTAGTCGTCCTTCGAGGGTTGGCTATGCGATACTTGTGAGAAGTTGCCACAGTTCCTAAGGAATGGATTGGCGTATTTCAACCGTGTACTGCTATCAAACGTTAACGAAGCATTTTTTGTCGGGGTATTCATCGGCGGGAGGACACTACAAGACAACCTCGACAATAAAAATTACGCAAGGTTATAAGTCTTGTTTGGCAAGTTACAGGTTGCTGTCTGCTGCTACCGTGCTGATCGGGATATTAAATTTAGTTATGATAGGAACAATATTCAGAAGTGCCACGCTCAGAGCCACTGGCTGGAAGATGCTGTCTTCGGTGGCAAGGCTAGCTTTCTGTAATGACGGCAAAAAACCAATTAAAGGTATGCATGTGCCAGACCACGTAGGCTTTGAGAAGTACCAACGCAACAGGAAAGAAATGCCGCAGAACAAGGAAAAAACTTCGCCACAACACAGAACGAAGACGAAGGGACATTAGTCTACCGACTCATCCACTGGAGTCAATAATGAAGCGCCTGTAGAAAAACCCTCCACTGACCAGCCATAACAACCCTCACAGCCCGAGCAACCTACCGTCGAGAACCAGCACATGCGTTAGTTAGTCTTCCTCGTAAACGAGCTGGACGACATGGAGCTGTCCATCGCCGTGCTCAAATAGAGGTTCGAAAAGATCAAGTCTTCAAAACAAGAGTCGATTATGAAGGTAATGTAGGCACAGGAGGTGAAGCAGGCCGGCTTAACACTCAGCCAACTCACCAACGAAGTGCAGAATATTCGAAACGTGATTAAGGAAGTCGAACAAAAAATCAAAAGTGGAGAGGGACTCGACGACGAAGAAATTAGGTCGGTCCCAAAAGCACTAAAAAACCTTCGCTCGATGGTGTACAAATTGAAGAACGATTTGACTGATCGTGGCCAAGTGATCAACCCCATCTACGAAGGCATGGCACTCCAGGAGGACAGCAAACTACACCGGCTGCGATACGATTCTTCCAGTCGACGCACCAAATCTAAGCCAAAGAAGGAGGGCAGCACACAAAAGTAGGAATAAGAGGAGGATGAGGACAAAATCAGTAAGAAATTCAACTGGAAATATGTGAAAGCTTTCCTCTTAGAAAGTGGTGAATCATTGAAAGAGGTGGCCATAGACATCTTCACTTTTCTGAAGGCAAGGTTCAGAACCTACTACCTTGTGCTCCTTGGCGTCGCTATCGCTTTGTTCCCCACCGAAAAGTACTATAGCGAGCAAGAACTATTCTCCATGCTTGAAGATCAGAACAAAGTGACCAACATCAAGCTTGTCACGGTGGAGGAGAGAAGTTCCAGCTACCAGATGCTATCCTTCGAAGTGGATGGTCAGAAGGGGTATTTGTTCGTCGAGAACATCAACCTGCTGCTCGAGAAGCTGCGTCAAAGATATCCCAACATGCCGATTAACCCAGAGAAAAAGACAGCATTAGAAAGGAAGGCGGAATTCCTTCAGCAAATTAGTAAGGTAGGCTATATGTATGGGCTGCTTGCGATATACGGTATCCTGTTGTACAAGTTATCCAAGAACGCCGGGGGTGGGATGGGCGGAAATCCTCTCGGAGATAAGGTTGGCAAGCAACGCTTCGATATGACCAAGCAAACTAATGTCAAGTTCGCCAGTGTAGCTGGTCTCAAGTAAAGCAAGTTTGAGATTGAAGAGTTTGTAGATTTCTTGAAGAATCCAGAGCGTTATCAGCAGTTAGGCGCGAGAATTCCGAAGGGGGCTCTATTGACAGGACCTCCTGGAACTGGAAAGACGATGCTTGCGAAGGCTACTGCAGGAGAGGCAGGTGTCCCATTCTTCTTCGTATCGGGGTCCGATTTCGTGGAAATCTATGTTGGAGTTGGAGCCTCAAGAGTAAGAGATCTCTTCAAGGAGGCGAAGGCTAACTCCCCTGCAATTATCTTCATTGACGAAATCGACGCGATCGGCAAGAAGCGATAAAGTAAGATGAATGCTTACTGTAGGCAGCATAAACTCGAATTCCGAAAAAGACGGGACTTTGAACCAACTGCTTG
>ERZ724508.94-NODE-94-length-59703-cov-6.582417_pt1 | contig 59703 bp, 88 predicted proteins | sample MGYA00376041_ERZ724508 | MGnify/ENA primary metagenome ERZ724508 (study PRJEB28724, sample SAMN07190887) | wastewater metagenome | isolation source: effluent of sewage treatment plant in Hong Hong | place: USA: Christiansburg, Virginia | collected 2016-03-01 ...
ACCCTAACCCTAACCCTATCCCCAACCCTAACCCTAACCCTAACCCTAACCCTAACCCTAACCCTAACCCCACTATCGTCCAACACAACAAAGTCATGGATTGTGAAGCTTAGTTTATTAATCAGTTGTGCGGTTCACTGCGCAAGGTAACATATTTGTCGCTAGTTGTCGTGAGTACGGTCTCTCATAAAGATTTTGTTCTCCCTCCGAATGGATGATGCCGGTCCTTTCCCCCGTCAACATCCATCTGATAAAGTTAACAACCTCTTTAATTTCAAACTTTGAATTACTATTGCTATCACTCGATCGTGAATTCCTCCACTTCTCGAATAGCTTGGTCCAGTATCTCCTGGTCGGTGGCTTCCTGTCCAGTGTCTTTGGAGTCTTTTCGACGTAAAACTGTGAGCAGTTTCTGACGTATCGTCTCCAAGGTTTCTCGTGAGCGGCACATCTGTAGGATATCTCTGTAGTGGCTAAATAAGAAGCGCCTTGAAATCGACATCTTGGTGATATACTCCTCGGCAAGATTGCTGAACTTAGTTGGGGAGACCGAATGTTAACTCTTAATCAGTTTCTCCAGCACAAGGAGATAGATTCGATACTCGAACTATTTTTCGTACTTCAGTGAGATATAGAAGATTTTGCTGAGTTCAAGCACATTTTCTGCTGTAACCATCTACCGAAGCACTGGGGTGAGGTAGTTGAAGATTTGCCAGTAGAAGTAGCCTTCCTTTGAGACACCCTCATCCTAACGAGGACTGGCCTGCTCTGGCACGAAGAAGTAGTAGTCGAAACTGAACAACTGTTTGATGTCAATTGGGTCGATCGGAGTTCTGATGCGTAGTGCACTCTGAACAATTTTGATGTTCTTGTCCTCCCCAATCTTTGCCGCTTGCATGAGCTTGATAATGCTGTGAATGTCTCTGTTTGATTCATAATACTGTCTCATGCAGCTCTTCAGTTCCGAACGATCGAGGTTCTCAATCTCGAAGTATTTGCTTTCATCGAAAAGTGAGAATATATAGGAGAGTCGATCTGGATCTTCTCGTTGACCGTCCTCTTCAGTTGCTACCATTGGCTCCTCCTCGTGAAGAAGCATTGGCTGTTCGGCAATCGCCTCGCTGAGATTCTCCATCTTCGTATTCGGTGGAGAGGCGTTTTTACCTCCCCTCCGGTTAACATCCTCCCAGATCATGCTGTTGAGCTGCCTTTCGCTGATATTTCGATGCTGGTAGGTCAAATTCGACACCTCTTGGAGGTATTCTCCGAAGGTCATAGTCTTGTTGAGTTTATTTTCGATAACCGAGCATGCCTCTTCTTGGGGCGGCCTTACGTCTTCGATTTCAATATCAGCAGTCTTGTTCTTTACTTCTGCGAGGTATTTCTCAGCCTTCTTTGCACGCATCAGATAAGTGTTACGGTTGTCGAGTAAGTACTTTTGGCATCTGACCATCATCTTGACCAGGTTGAATTCCTTTCGCTCTTTCAGGATATTCACGACAGTGACATACTCAAATTCGTTGTCGAGCGGTTTGAAGATGTCCAGTTCAGCTCTCACCTAATGCTCTGTCTTAATCTGGGCGAGATTCCAAAGCCCCATGAAGAAATGGGTCCGTAACTGGTATTCATTGAGTCTGGGGTAGTGCGACTGTTACTCTTAGCTGACACTTGCCATCACTGATCCCAACCTCTCTAGTGCCGCTTCTAGGACTGCATACTCGTAGTCAATATCGTCGAGTAGAAAGCCCCGTTCAGGCTTTGTTAGCGCTACTAACAAAAAGTAGTAATATCGGTAGAACAGGTAGTCCGCAGGGTCGGTAATTTTGCTCGCTAACTTCATAGCGTCTCTTGCAATTCCTTCAAGTACATTCAGCTCGACTCCGAAATTACGGAGAGGGTAGAAGGTCAGGCTAGGTTCAAGTGTAATCTCGGTAATACCTTGAGCAAACTGCGAAACCTTTTCGATGTCGAACTGGCAGTTCAGAGCGTCCATCACTGAGGTGCTGCTTTCGAGGTTGAGCGCATAGCATTAGAGATAGACTCGAGCAGTCCCAAAGTCCTAAGGATACTTCTCCTGAAGGGACATAATGACAACTTCAGTCACGAGAGCATAGAGATCCTCAAAGCAGCTATGCTGGATAAGATATACCAGCACTTCGCCTGCTTCCATAAGCTTATTGTTATCCTTGAGAATGCGAGCGAACTTGGCAAGGTAGCTGAGGATTTCAGTTTGAGTAAGATCGGGCTCCTCGCCAAACATTGACTGGATACAACTATAAATCTGGAACATCCTGGAAAGGTTGAGTGTTTCGAAGCCCTGCTCGATGAACTCCATCATCAACAGTTCAGAGTCCTTTCGTTTGAGGCGATACACACGGTGAGGAGAAATCTGGAAGTTGCTCTCGCTCACCAAATCGCATAGACGAATTCGGTTTTCCTATACGATGTATTGGGGTGTCTTCTCTCGTTGAAGATGCAGAATATCGTACATGTAGTCTTTCACGCTTTCGAAGTTTACGATGGACTCGTCATCGTAGATCTTTTCCAGCGATATCCTGATCAAATTTTCTGTGAATTCGACGGGGTCGATACTCATGGTCTCCAACACATTACTCTCGTAGATGATTTCCTTGAGCACGTCGAACATCTGGTAGTCAATCATACGCTCTCCAAAGAGGACCATAACTTCCCATTCCGTAATCGTTGTGTACAGTGTCTCTTGGAGGTACAGCAGCACGTTGAGCATATTCCTCGGAGTATCCAAGGCGATGAACTGGTTGTCTATCACCAGGCTATCCGATTTGATGTCTCCAAGGAAGTAGTTTTCGAGGATACGGCTCATCACGATCTTACCTTCACGCTCAAGTTGTAGTACGCTCTCCTTCTCACAATGGAAGTGCTCAAATAATCCCAGTTCGTTCTTGATGTAAACTACATGCCTCATTTGCTCGTTCAGCTCTTGGTTCAAGTGGATTGGTTGGAACGTATCAATGAACTATTGGATGTGATCTTCCTCTCGTACCTCCAACCTTTGGCAGAACCCATTGATGATGATTCGAATGAGCTGTTGGTTGGCCTGCTGGAATTCAGGACCCATTTCCTTAATTTCGTCCGTAAGGAGGCGTATTTCTACAGGGGAACAATTCTCACTGTTCACGAACTTTTCCATCACGCCATCAAACAGACTAAGATCGTCGACACTGTTGCGAGAAATCAGCGGATCATCGTAAAGGTTGCGCAGCTCCCTGAGAATAAGTTTGTGTTTTTGTTCGTTGCCCAGGAAGAATACTGCAATGAGATCCTCTTCTGAGAGGCTCAACAATTTCTCCATGCACGGTTTATCACCTACCTCCTGCCGGAGCATGAAGAGGTGCAGTTCCGAATAGAATGTGCAGCGGGTCAGCTCATCACCGGTGAGGTTGTTGTTCTTCTGGAAGCGTTCGACAATTCGCTTGGGCGAATAACTCTCGTTCTTAATGTTGAGTTCGTTTGCAAATTCGCAAGCCTTTAGGAAGAGCCTAAGCCCAGAATTTTTGGAGATATGCTAAATGTACTCGTTACGGGTGGAGGGAATCATGGCATGTTTGGAAAGGCGGTTGGCAGTGTAGTAGTTGCTACTGACGAAGGTGTCGATGGCAGAAGTGACTGCACTCGTCAGATTATACTCTGAAAGTTACTGGATGATACGCTCTCGGGACATTTCCAAGTTCCACTCAATCTCCTTCACAGGATTGAAGATCTTCGGTTGAGGCGACCCACCCAAATCGACAACGCTCTTGTTCATCATGACGGGCTCAGGTTCACTTTGGATGCTGAGAGCGTACTTGAACTCACTTTCGTAGGGGTGCCGTGGCAGAATAAAACTATACTTGTCGAAGAGCAGCTCAAGTTTGTTAGAGAAGGGACTAATAATTTCCTTGAGGAATGAGTCGTAATTCTCGAGCAACACAATGCGGAACTCGCTGAGCACATCGCGCATAATGGCCTCGTACTTCTGAATTTGTTTGCCAGCCTTTTCGCGATCCTTCGTGCAAAGCTCAGATAGTTTCATATCGCCTGAAATGCAGTCTCGCAGCATTTCTCCCACACTCTTCTTCTTGATGTCCATGAACTCCACAAAGCCGATGGTATTGATCATATCCGGCTGAATTTTCAGCTTTCGGTAGAGAAAGTTCATCTTGATGTAGGCCTTGAGCATCTTCGGGTCAAGCGATTCTCTCAAGCGCGATCTGATGAGCTCGTAGATGCGGGTGTACACCTTCAGCAGTTCAAACAGAGGTACGCGCTTCCTTCTCAGGAAAAACTTCATCTCTCGCTTTATGAGGAATACGTCTTCAGTCTCGAGGAGCTTGTCATTCACGTCCTTCAGCTCTTTCTGACTTTGCCGGTATAGCTCCAGATAGAAGTCGCGCTTGCTAATCCCCAGATTCACGCCAATCTCCTGTATCACCGGCAGTTTCAGCTGCTCTTTCTTTACCAAGTCCATCAGTTTGCTCATCGCATTGACCCTCGCCATAGTTAGCACCCTCATGTTCGCAGTATCCTTCTGCTGGAAGAATATTCCGAAAGTTGGGCTTTTATCTAACATTATCGGCTGCACTGCTATGGGCTTGAATATCTTTTGCTCCTCATCGAAGTAGATAACGTCCAAGTTTCGTAGTTCACACTTCAAATCTCCAAGACTGGCTTTAGACAGCTCCGCCTTTGTATCATCCACCGAAAAGATGAGCCCATCCTCCAGCATAAACAGGGTGTGGGTATCGCTTTTCCTCAGAATCGAGTCGAAGAATAGGTAAGAGTTATGCCGTTTCCTGACGATCTCTATTTCTCCATCAATGAGAATTCCGAAGTAGTCTTTCTGTCGAATCACTTGCGCATTCTTGAACAGATGCTTTTCGCCTTCGATCTCGTAGACTTTGAAGGTATGTCCCTATTATATTCCGTCGTTGCGCTTGACAAGTTCCTTGACATACACTGTTTCGAAGAATGTCTCACCCTCCTGCTTGCAGGTGAAGAAAAAATAGTGGAAGGTATCCTCAAGTTCGTCGGACATTGTGGTTAGCAGGCTTGGGCTGCTTATTTAGGTACCTGCTGGCAAATCAAGGCTCACCTTTAGCGTTGGCTTGCGTACAAGTGAGCCAGTTGCACAGTCAAACTTAATCAGTTGAACATGGTCAACCATCGTCAGCAGCTTGGTCTACCCTAAAAAGCTGAGGGCTTGGATGCCTTTCAGGGAGTTGTCCGACTTCTTCGTGAGCTTCTTGCTCTTCAAATCGAGCAAGTACAGCTGCAGGCTCCTCTCATTTGCTATTGCGAGAAAGCTTCGTAGATTGCCAGTGGAACCACTACACCAGTTTGTACAGCACAGCTTGACATACTGCCCGCAGTCTATTTCGTGACAGAGCGTGGCCTTGACTGCTCCGGTTTCGGTCTGCTCCAACTCGTATAACTCGATGTAGCGATCCACAGCTACAGCAGTGAACCTGTGATGAATCTGCAGGATAATCACGCGTGAGAAGGCTGGTAACTCTGGCGCTCTAAACAGTCTGCTGAGAAAGCCACCTCTATTTTCGGTTGGCTTGAAGCGCGTCAATAGGTTCAGATCGACAGGCTTGGATACTTGTAGAGCCTTAATTTCTTACATCTCAATAAATATTATCAGGGGCTCATGGCTCAGCGGGTCTGGGACTACTAAAGTAGTGTCTTGCCTGCGAAAGTTTATCAGTCGAGATATTGTATATTGGGTCCAGAGGTCGTAGCTCATTCTATTCGAGCTCCTCGAACACAGTTTCTTCATACTGTGAAAGACTGAGTCCAGCCAGAGCATACGCAGTGTGGTACAGGTCACGAGATTTACCTGGCTTGTCGATCATTCCTCCCTACGTGAATTGGCAAGCTTGCACCAGATATCTTTGAAGGTCCGGCTGGTTGTAAAGACTAATTTAACCGGAATTAGTTACAGTTGCTCCTCCACACTAACTTCTCCGTGGAAGTAATCGTTGACGATGTTGAAAGTGGCTCCAACCCAGAAAGAATAGCATGAATCGATCAGCTTGTTGGTTCGGCCACTGAAACCGCCGAGCTTATCCACCTGCCTCTGCGCCAGCCAAAACATCAATCGAGAGACATCCAAACGATCGAGGGACCCGAACAAAGCTAGTGCTGCTACTCCGCAAAATGTGTATCCTCCATGAGCTTCTCCACCAGGGACATTTGTCAGGCCACCTTAGTAAGTTTGGCATGCAATAATTTCTTCGGTAAGCCCTTCGTAAATGTCGCTGTCAATGTTCAGCATCTTGCCGATCAAAGCCACGATGTAGATTCCTCTTAAATCACATTCTCCATTTTCATGCATCCGAAATTTCCTACCTTCCTTGAGCCTCCGAAAGAACCCTTCCAACTTCTTCTTGTCGAGGAGGTAGTAAGCCTCAGGGCCTATAGACAAGACAGCTAGGAACGCTGCATATGTTGGAGCAAGATGAGGCACTTGACCATGCCCACCAGCAAATCCATCAGACCTGCAGTATTCCAACATTTGAATCATCTTCCTCCGCTATGGCTCATCCAGTGTATGACCCTCGCCACCGGCCAGATAGAGAATGTTGAGGATATAGTACAGCAGCCAGGGATGCCCAACATCATAGCCAAATATTGACTTGCCCATCTTATGCATCGCTGCGGTGGCATACTCTACATGCAGCTCTTTCTTGACGAGGAGTGTATGATGATTTTTCTGTAGGACCCCAGTTACAAGTTGGAAGGTCTTCCGGTGAGCATCCATAGTTAATTCGGCCATTTTGAATTCAATTATAGGCAGGTGATATGGCAGCATAGCATGGCCTATAAAGCTCGACAGAACCTACGGTATATAATCATCATTAATGAACAACGATAAGCAAGTCGTCCAGGGTCGTGTCGTTAGAAACCCTTATGCCCAGATGGCTGATGAGTCCGGCTACCCTCACTCCGACTATCCAGACAGTAACGCTATGGTCTATTCAGTGCAAGTACCCGCTACCTATGAAATGAACGAAAGAATACCAGTGGGCAGGCCGATTCAGCCAGTCCAATCAACCCCATCTCCCTACCAACCCAGTCACCAGGCCCAGATCTTCGCACAACAACCACAGATGATGGTGCAGCAACCCTCAACTTTGAACTTCGCGAACAACAGGGATCACCCCACCCCAATCACCTGCGCTAACTGCAGAAGCCAAGTGACGACCGTCATGAACAAACAGCCAGGAAAGGTTACTTTCGCGTGGGCCTTGATTTTGGGTATGTCATGCGGGATGTGCTGCATTCCATTCTGCGTGGATTCCTGCTTGGATAAGATCCACTATTGCCCACGATGCGGCGCCGAAGCTGGAAAGAAGTTCGCTCGCTTCATCTGATAGCAAGATAATCATTCACATGAATTTGTTCTCAAAGGCATATCACTCATCCTCGTTTTCATCCTCATTGAGCTCCAAACTGAAGTTACTTTCTTTATCCTCTTCCTTGACCTTCATCGGTTCTTTGCAGACATCGATGAAACTAGTAATCGAACGGAAGCTATGTAGTTTGAAACAGCTTTTGAAGTGTTCGACCTCAATCTTCTGTACCTTCAGCGGTTCGATGATAGTATTGGTGATGGGTGCTCCTTCCAAGTAGCTGTTGATGCTGTTCTGGAAGATCGATATATCAATGGCTTTGTTACTCATCGAACTCGTTTCATCACTGATGTTGGCACCAGTCTTCAAGCAGCGCAGAAGTCCCTCCACTTCCTCATCCTTCTCATCCATCTTCTCAATCACCGAACGAATTTAGTTGAGGTGAGGTTATGCACGTTTAAGTTTCACTCCTTTCAGCTCTTCGGCGACCTTGAGCACGAGATCGGTTAGCTTCCTCACCTCGAAGTAGCAGCTGAACTTAAAATTCAGCAGCATGCTGAGCAATGATCGTGAGCCAACATCGAGTGATGGGTGACGTTGGACGAATCTGAGATTCTCCTCCAAAAGTTCGGGCATTTTATTCCTGTTGTCAACCTTTCTCTTTCGCTTGATCTTGCCGAAGCCAGCCTCATTGCCTCTGAAGAAGTGCTCGTTCTTGAAAGTCACGGTATTATTTTTCTCCCGATTGATCTTGTGGAAGTTGTACATGTTGAGCTGAATGACTTCCAAAGCATACCTGCCTCACGAATGACTCGAATTTACAGTGCCTGAAGTACTTGGGCAGCACATTCTCAATAGCCTTGCGAACATCCTTAACGACAAGCTCGCTTCCATCCTCGCTCCATCCAACGATGTTGGAATAGGTCTGAATCATCCCACTGACTTACACTCATCATATCCATGAGCTTGGTGATGAATTCGGACGACTCCCCCTTATCTTATGCAACACTCATCAAAATATTATAATGAAAGGCAGAGCATGGCTATGACAGCGCCAGCGGGTATATACCTTTTGGTGGTTAGACACTCCACAAATATTTCTAATAATTGATTTTCAATGGAGCCGGTGGAGAAGTGTGAGAACTGTGGTCAGGACTTTCCTTAGTCGAAGATCAACAGTCACTTTAGCTACTGTCGCAGGAACATACGTCGGTGTGATCAGTGCAAGGAGATGGTAGACATCAACTATCTTGACGAGCACAACCAAGATTTCCATACCAAACAAGCTTGTAAGCACTGCCGCAAGCAGGTATCTCCGCAGGAACTTGTCAAGCATGAAGGGAGCTGTCCTTCCCGACCTAAGTTCTGTGAATACTGTGAACTGGACATCGCTATGACTGAGTTCGAAAGGCATGTCGGTACGTGTGGCTCTCGTACGAAGCTATGCACGCGATGCTAGAAGAATGTTATGCTACGCGAGTTTGATGTTCATTCTGTTTCCTGTAGAGGGAAGGTCGTTTCACCGTCTCCTCCTCCACCGGTTCGACCGGCCGAAACGGTTCAGAGAGAAGTTTAAAAAAAGCCAGTTGTCGCGAATCGAGAACCTCAACAGTATAGCAACCCTGCTAACCAGTACCGTCCGGATACTTATATGTACAAACCTGAGAATGCCCCAGTGCAACCAGTACCTATCAAAAAGGTTGACCCCGTTGTTCGACATAACATCCCTCCCAACTCTAACAAGGTGGTAAATGGGGGAGGTCAAGATTACTTTCGGCAGGAACCATCAAACCCAGTCAAGCAGGGGGATTCGCGAAACAAGGATGTCAGAAGATAAACGAAGCCTGAATAGAAGAAATACACATATCAACAGCCAGAGAAAAACGAACGTCCACACAACATTCCATCAACTATTCCTGCCTATATTCCATCCGTTCCGGCAACTGGGAACCGCCTCAATGAGAAACCGAAACAGCCAGCACCGACTACAACAACGACAACTACGACAACGACGACAAATAACTATCGCAGGGAGCCAATATTTTCTAACTATGAGGAACAAAAACAGACTGTACCAGAACCACCACGTCGCAATCGTCCGGTGGTGCAGCCTCCAGTTTACTAATCTACGCGGAACACGGCACCGCCGCCGATGCCAATCGATGAAGACGAGTAACTCCAAAAGGCTATCGAATAGAGCCTTCGACAGAACAAAAAGAACCCAGGTCTTGGCGACCTACAGATGGACCAAATGAGTCAATCCTTCTACCGTGACGTCCAGCTTCAAGACCATATCGAGAGCAGCTTCAAGCAGAAAGCGCAACAACCAACACGCCGTCGTTGACCTACCTCTATGCATCAATTGAATCAAGTGCGTTTGCCCATCTCCAATACCCTATTGAAATCGTCCTCGCAGTACTTGAAGACTGTGCTCGCCACGAGATGCATCTTCTGCCTCTTCAGCACATCGATCAGTGCGAACTGCTTCTTGACTGCATTGAACAGATCGATTATCTGTTTCTCCTCCTTCTTGTTGTCTTCGAGTCGAACCACTTCCTTGCCGCCGGCAGTCTGGTTGGGCTCCACCTTCTTCAATTTCAGTTCAGTCATGGTCTGCGCAAGTTGGTTGAGCTTAATCTGCTTCTTGGTAAGCCCTTGCAGTGCTTTGCTCTTTTCGGTGTTGATTGCGTTGAGGTTCTGAATAGTCGAGAGCAGTTACTGCCTGACTGGACTTGATTTACTTCTTGGTGGACTCGACCTACTTGCTTTTCTTGAGGATGTCTTGCTTGAGAGTTTCGATTTTCTTGGTTAGAGCGTCTACCTGAAGCATATATTTCTTTTCCTTTGCTGTGCTCTTCTCCTCCGTCTCGCTGAGACCTTGCAGCTCGTTCTATTTTGACTCTATGCGCTTCGTCAGTGCTGAAAGATCGCTCTTCAGAGTCTGAATCTTCAGATCTTGCAGCTGAATCTATTGCTCTAAGTGGGTTCACGCATTACATTGGTCTTGGACGAACTGTTCGAGTTGCTTGAGTTGCTTCTACACCTCCTTATCCAGCTTCGGAAGGTTGTTCAGTCGCTTTTAGTAGTCCTCGTAGGGACCAGCCTCCTCGTTACTGTGTTTTTAAAACATCAAATAATATCGTCGTTAATGAAGAAAGTGGCGCAGCAGTTCTCACCCAGAAGCCAGTCCCCTCGGCAACAGTACTTTAATAATCGGCTTGGTGGGCGTGTGAGTCCCAAGGGGAGCACCAAACCGGGATAGACTCCTTCTGGTGCAGCATCTCCTCAGATCCGTCAGCCTGGGGTGCTTAATGCCCCTATCGCAACAAGCAGACAAAATCGAAGCAAGTCAATTCGCTAGGCACTTGAGAGTATCAAACAGCGTAGCATTTCCAAAAGTAAACCGACCCTAAGCCGACTCCTAACATCGGTAAAGTCAGTGGACAAGCTGGCTGAAAACATTCAAAAGCGAAAGGAGAAGTCCCCAGCATCTCGACCCCTGACCAATATCACAGGCAGCTTCCTGAACAAAACTACGAATGGTTTCAGCAAGATTAAACCAATCAGGGAAGCCTTCACCAAGGATACGATTAAACTGGAGTCTCTGGAAGGTTCTCGTAATCTACTCAAGAGTTCAATCCTTCAACCACCATCACAAAAGTCCTCTCGGCAGCTGACTTGTAAGGAGGTTGTAGACCCAAAAATTCGTGATAAGAGGCTGTAGGACCTTCTCTTTGGCCGGGACTCAACCAGTAGTAGCAGCAGCTACATCATTCAGGATAGCGAAGATCGCTCAGAACTGGCCCAAAGCCGAAGAATGGAAGAAAGAGAATCCCACAGAGATTCTCTGCTGCTCCAAGAAAACTCTTGCAGTTGCGGCTGCCGGACCTTTAAATGGCAGGGAAACAGTGTAGTGTCGAACCAACTTAAGAAGCGACTTGGGAGGCTCTCCACCTAAACCATCTTCGACTATATACAGCGTCACTGCCGTAACCGCTAGAGCATTCCATTCAGTGAATGCAAAGAACTTCTGTCCAGATTTCTGGTGTGCAGTAATATCGTCTACCGCTATGAGGATCTTCATGGATTGCTGCAGTAGCTTTATGATTCGGTAAGGTACGCAACTAATGTAGAGCTGCCAGCTAAGCAAAGGGGTATGCTTCAGGAAGGTCGGAAGGTTCCTACGTGGCTTCACTGAAACCGACAGAAACAGAATTAACTGTGTCTGGGAGGCACTGCACCGTGAATTCATCTCCGTGGGCGAGCTCAAGGTGATAATCCTGCACAACCATACTCGCACCTTTTACGAATCGGTGAGGGATGCCTTCAACCGTTGCGCTTTCAAGGATGACGAGTAAATTTGTTATTGGGATCTCTACTCAATGTAAGTGCACGATTAATTCAGTCGGGAGCTTCCATAGACCAGCCGCCTTGTGGAACTATTGTGGGAGTCATCACTTATGGGCACTGAATTTCGTATTAGTCATTCAGTTCCTGAGAGACTGTTGACCATGCTATGATTAGTTTTCTTTGTGTACTGACTGACTTGCAGAGCGACCCGTTATTGTGAATTAGTATGCAATCCACGAGGCGATGCCTTGCCGTTGATATTGGTGGAACACTTGCCAAACTGTGCTACCTGAGGCCGAGCGACCCTGGCCATGCTCTATAGCAAGCACCCCATCTTTAGAACCTACGAAGTACACTCCACCTATAGAATAGTCGTGGTAAACAGTACAGAATGCATCCAGTTCCAGTACTTCCGCACGAGCACAATCCACCAGCTTCTTGCCTATATCAACAGTAAGAATCCCGATGATGTAGCTTACTTGTCCGACTACGATGAGATTGCTCTTACAGGAGGCGGCAGCTTTAAGTATAGACACCTGTTCGAAGTACCCAATCGACTATCCAGACAGCCAACAAACAAATCCTCGCAGTGGGAGAGTTCGAAAGTCTATTGGCAGGCGTCGAGAGCATCAGAAAGCAGAACTTCTCGAGCTAACTGATATCAGTCAGGGAAAACAAGGTAACTCACCACGAAGTCGACTCTGAAAACTTTTACCCGTTGCTGATGGTCAACGTTGGATCGGGGGTGAGCATACTCAAACTAAGCCTGCAAGATGGAAATGTGAAATGCTAGCGGGTAGGCGGAACTTCACTAGGTGGAGGTAGACCAGCTATCATGTAGGGTTCTTCCTTGGGCTATCAGAGCTGTTGGTGGGAAGCCACACCTTCACGGAACTATTAGAAATCGCCTCGTAAGGCGATAACTCAAAAGTAGACATTGTGTCGGGAGATTATCCCGAGCTGTAGAAATTTATGCCGGAACTTGAGGATGCTCCAGTATTGGTTTCTCTTGGAAAGATGAATTCAGCAAAAGGTAACACCGAACCTCATGTGGTGACGGCCCTATTCAAGATGGTGGCTTACAACCTCGCGCAGCTCGCACTTATGCACTCGGAGCTGCAACAAGTAGACCGGCTGGTATTTACTGGCTTCTTCTGTCGAAACAACCATTTCATGATAGACTGTTTTGGCCAGGCTTTCCGCTTCTTCAGTAAGGAGCAGCAATATGCCAAGAAGACACATGCTTATGGTTTCAAGCACGATGGCTACCTGGGAGCTCTTGGGGCACTGGAAACCCTGTTGCACACTACAAGCGGTCAGAAGTGATGTCTATCGCTAAGCACCGTCATCAAAATGGGTTCAATCCAAGTTCTCTAAAGCTCTCCCGAATTATTTCTAAGTCCTCCTTACTGAGTGTCTTCACGGAGTGCTTCAGCTTGTTGGGCTTGCTTTGGACCCAGCTCAGCGACTCTCTCAAGATAAATCCGAAGGTTTCCTAAGTAGGCTATGAAAGTACCTTAAACGACTTCATATTGGCTTCCTACGATTTCAGCACAGCCAGCTTATCGTTGAGGTCGGTAACTACCGCTTCCAGCCTACTTAGCTCACGGTCCTTCTCACCGTTGAGGTTGTTCTGAATGTTGATGTGGTTCTGCTTCAGCGATAATGCTTCTTCGAGCTTGCGACGCTCCGCCATGAGCCCCTTCAGTTTTTGTTCGTTACCAGGAGTATTGACGAGTTTATCCTTGAGCTAGATGTTCTGGGCCTTGACATTCTCGAGATGCCTGTTGAGAATGTCGATATTCTTATCGTAGCTTTCCTTCATCTTTTCCATACGCTGTTTGGCCTCTTCCTTCTTCTGACGGAGTTCCTAACGGCCTCTTTCGATAGCCAAGAATTTTTAGTTACGCAGTTCTTCGATTTCCCGGCATTTCTGCATTACCTTTACAAATACCTTCTCTTCAGGGTTGACTTCAAGCAGCTTCTTCTTGTAATAGTCGTCCATCTCGATCAGCCTCTGCTTCAGTTCGTGCACATAACCGATCACTTCTGTTGCGGTTTCATCATCCTGGCGACCAGAGCCTCCAGTTTTTTACAGTTCCTTTACTCGCCGCTGCAATGTCATAATCTCAGTCTTCTTTGCTGTTAGTTCGGCCTTCAGTTTCGCATAGTTGTCAGCAAGTTCTAACTTTTACTCCTTCAGTGCTGTTATCTTCTTTCGACGGCTCTCAAGGGAGTTTTCGAGATCGTTCTTGGACAGTTGGGAGGCATCCCGATCGGGTTCATCTCTTAGCACATCATCTAACTTCTTTCGCAGGATATCGCGTTCGTGGCTAACTTCTTGTAATTATCGCTGCCGGTCGAACAGCAAAGCCTCCTGTTGCTTCATGGTGGACCGTATACGATCTGCTTGTTCCTGTGCCTGCTTGGAGACCACCTTAATCTTGAAATTCTCTTCAGAATAAACCTTCTTGATCTTTTCAACGAGCTTGTCAAAGAAGTCGAACAGGAATTTGGGGACTCTCTCCACAAAGTAGATATCTTGGTTAGCGAAATTCTACATTTCTTGGGTGCCTTGGTTCGATCAAGGTATTCTTTGATGCCTTTGCGGTACTCTTCGTACTTTTCCTGCACTAAACTGGCAGTCACGTTCTCCACGTTATCCAGCTCGGGAAACCGGTAGCCGTTAAAAAACTTGTTCAGTAGCTCTTTGCAGCGACTTTCCGACTTTTCGCTGTTGTACTTAGCTCGTGCTTCGTAGTCCTTGCGCAGGGCCGCATTCAGTTCCGCCTTCAGTTCCTTCGCCTTCTGAGGATCCAATAAACTCTTCAGTTTCTCGTCGAACTTCTCGTTGACAACATTCATGTAGTGTGCGTGGGTCTCCTCCAGCACGTTATCGTCCAAAGGAAGCTTGTCTTCCTTCATGCATTCCACCATCGCCTGCGTATATGAATCTATGCTGGATGATACTTGTACTTTGAAGACCCTCGATAACCTTTCTGGATTAAGTAAGTATCACACGTTCCAAGCTGGTCAGTATCTCTGGGATGCCACCACCGTTGATCGCGTTGAGATACTCGTAGGTGAGGGCTATGAACATGTCACTGTTAATTGGCTTGCCGTTGATCAGCTTAATTGGCAAGTTGTTGAAGAACGTTTTTTCAAATGCGCGCATCTTATCGATGAAGGCCGGCCTCAGGCTCTAGAACTTTTCCTCTTCGATGTGGGCTAGTCTCTGCTACTCGTTCAGAGGACGTGGAAAACACTCACAGCTTCTCAACGGAAAGAATTTATTCAGTTTGGCTCTTATTTGGTTCTTCGGGTCTTTATCATTATTGTTGACAGGACGCAAGCATTCGTCCAGATACTCCTTCTCCGACTTGTCCTTGAGGTCAAGTGAGAAGTCTCGCAAGACCCAGTAGAAATATGGAAAGAACTTTCCCATTTCCGCTTCATCTTATGAGCCCTTGCGCGTACAAATGCTGTTGCTGAGGTTGAGTACTAACGACATATTCTCTAAAGCCCTTTCGTCGATGTGTCCGATCCTTCATTAAAACACGTCTTACGAGTTGTAGATGAACACTGATGACAACAGGATGGACAGCGAAAAAATCTTGATGTCGATGTTTATGTCTCGTTCTGCATTGCTTCAAGAAGTACGCACTGAATTGAGTCCCTCCGTGTCGATGATCAGCATGTAAGTGTCCTCATTGACTTTCACCGGCTCACTCCAAATCCAAATACCCTTCGTGCAGGGAATTGTGGATGGGCCTATTGCAAATCCGTCCATTCTGACTTAGCAAGTTCACTACCGTTTGAGCAGACGGTTGGCAAGGAAGGACTTTCCAGTACGTTGGGGACCCGCGATAGCAACGATGGCCAACTGAATTATGATTTGCACTGTACCTTCTTGTTCTTCAGAAGAGGAGAGTTTAGAATCTCAACAGCCTATTTGCTCATCGCGAAGGTTGCTTGAGTTTTATCGTTGGGCGAATCAACGATCGTGATGAACGGAATAGCCTGTTTCTTCTCCATTCTATATCATTATAGACGCTTTGCTGTTTACAACAGCACTATCATTCGAAGAGATCCTTGATGAGGGAGGCTTCCAGCAGGTACATGCTTCCGCAGGCAATCAATGCCGTCTCCGTGCTGCTGAGCTATTTGCTGAGAGTAAGAATGCCTTTACATCTTTGGTGGGTCAAGCCGCTCCATTATTGAGTCCTCCCCGATGTTCTACTGCTCGTCTTGTGGAAGGCTAACAACTTCATCCCTGTTCTCGGAGATGTCGTAGATTGCCAGTGACGCGTCCGTAAGCCCAATCAGATAGCACTTGCTGTCTTCATCGTAGTCTTCAGACAGCGTAGTCATGTCGTAAATCTTCTCAGCCAGAACTACCTCCCGCTTGAAGGAGGTTAGTTCGAGATCCCAAATCTTTAAGCTTGATTCGGTGAGGATTACGAGGTAATTGACATTTTTGGAGTTGGCCCAGAAGCTCTGAACAATGGCATTTTCCTCTTCGAATATCATCAGCGCCTCTTCCTTGAGAAATGTCCATATCTATGTTAGCAGTCTGCTTACCTTGACCACGTTGTTCCGACTAATGGTCAGCAAGTATTCCTTCTTATCACTGAGACTGAAACTTTCGATGGATTCCTAAAATCGAACCAAGCAGTACGTGCACCACGAAGTTCAACAACACTTCTCCCTTCAATGTTCTCAACTGGAGTTGGTTGCCATCGTATATCACAAATTGGATGGAGTACCGCCATTCAAAAAGTTGAGCTGGCAGGTGAGCCACTACAGTATAAGCTTTCAGGTTGAGGATGTGGATGGCTTTTTCGAATTGGAAGCACACGATATCGGCGTTGCTACGGTTCTCCTTGACAGCCACGATGCGTGAGGGTTCATCGATGTGGAACATTGTGTTGACTTTGTAGTCGGGTGTCAGTAGCAACACATTGCTTCCCTCAAAGCACATGTATACCCTTGCATCCGATAGCAAGACTACGTGCACCTTGCAGAACGAGTCATTGAGGAAGGTGGGCAGGATTAGTCGTGTCTCGAAATTGCCCGCTTCAAACTGCACAAACACGACTCTATTTTCATCGTGCTCGCTGTATATCCAACGAGGGTACTTAAAGGTCAGGATGTGAGTGCTCTCGCAGAAGGTGAGATCGCCGGTTGCAAGTCGCTTCATTTAGCCGTTCGATGTACCTTGCGAAGCTTCAGCTTTGGAAACTTATCCAGAAAATCCATGGGCTTGGCTTCCGTCAGAATAGGCTTGAGCTTGTCATTGCGTAGCTGGTTGGAGAACACGTCGTTGGTTCGTTTGATGCTTTCAGTGATGTTCTCGCTCAGTTGGTTCTACAGGGTTTTGCGCTGCTCCAGCACCTTCTCGACAATCTCGCAGTTATGTGCCTTCAGAAGATGCACCGGCTGTCTACACTACTGATAGACGTTCTGAAATAGCTTTGGCATTGGCTACCAGGTATGTGTGTGACTCAATTTGCGTAAGTAGCAGACCCTTTTAGAAGAGAGTCACTAAATGGCCTGGTTGGATATCGTAGCGATACTCTCGGGCAGCAGCTTAGAGGCTGGATTCATGAAACATTGAGAAAGCCGTGTGGTGCAATCCCATCTCCGTCAGATACTTGTACACTATGTAGTTGATCTCGTCGCTTTTCAGAATTATGCTCATTTATCAATATACTTCGGCGGGTTGGCATGCCCTATAAAACTCCTGGAGGTTGGCAACAATTTAACGAATTTATTTTTTTGAATCGATGCTATCTGCGCTTCAGTACGCCTCGAACACACCATCGCAACAGCCCAGTGCCATCTCACTCGGCAAGCCACCCCAGGATGAGACATCAAGACTCAAGCAGGAGTTCACCAGTCAGTTTTATTAGCAGTCTGGCCAGCTTAAACAATAGTACAGGAGGCTCACCTACAATGATGGGTCAGAATATGTTGGGCAGGTCCTCGAGGGTAGACACGGTCGTGGTGTCTACACCTTTGCCAACGGAGATGTTTACCTAGGGTTCTGGAAGGAAGACAAATTTCATGGGGATGGCATTTACCTGTTTTCAAGAGGAGATCGCTACCAAGGAAAGTTCATTGAAGGACGGAAGCATGGCCGAGGTGTTTACCAGTATCGTTCAGGTGCGGTGTATGACGGTGAATGGCTGAAAGACCGCAAATCGGGGTTTGGTATGCACTTTTATGGCGGAGGATAAAAATATGAAGGCAGTTGGCTCAACGGAGAAAAGCATGGAAAGGGTACCTATCACTATCGAAATGGAGACCGGTATATTGGCGACTGGGTGAAGAACCGACGGAATGGTAACGGAGTTCTTCAATATGCTTCAGGTGCTGTCTATGATGGTGAGTGGGTTGATGATCGAGCTGCAAACAAGGGCGAAATCATCTATGCCAATAAAGACAAGTATGAAGGTCTATTCTTAAACGGAAAGAAGCACGGTAGGGGAGTCTATCACTATAACTCTGGCGGAAAGTTCCGCGGTGAGTGGGCACACGATAAGAAACACGGCTACGGCGTAATGGAGTACGCTAATGGCGATCGATATGAGGGTACCTGGCAGCAAGGACAGCGCCACGGTAAGGGAGTATACGAATACTCTAATGGTGATGTCTACGACGGTCATTGGGTCAATGACAAGAAGTAAGGTGCAGGCATGCTTGAAATGGCAACTGGCGATCGCTATGAGGGTGAATGGGCCGACGGTAAAAAGAACGGCGCAGGTAACTTCCCGATTAAAATTTAGGACTCTATCTGTTCGCGAACGGTGACGTATATGATGGCCACTTCGCTGGTGGCAATCGCCAGGGTCCTGGAGTGTATACTTGGGTGGACAAGAGCTATTACAATGGCGAATGGCACGCCGACAGGATGAACGGAAAGGGTCTCTACGCGAATTCCGAGATAGAACTCGAGGGCTACTTCGAAAACGACAACTTTGTGCGCCCACTCAACGATGACGAATGATCAGCTGCACATGAATTATCTTCTATAGAATATCAAAGGATGAGCTTCATGGAGGGTTGATCCGGATCCATCGCTAGTAGTTCCTCCGTTCGAATGGACATCTGTCTGCTCAGCCGCTTCTGGGGCTCCAGTCCAAGTGACTCGAGAATGAAAGGAAGAAACTTCAAATCGATTGAATGGAACCTTTCTGTCTTGATAAGTTGCTCTACGGCTGCTTGGATGTCACAGTCTAGAATGTAGTCTTTGCTCCGCACTTCCTCGGTCAACTCTGAAATCAATGTTGTGATGGGCTGCGCATTTTCGAATTCCACAGTATGCTTCGGTGTGGTTTCCAGCGACAAGTGTGTCTCTGAACAGACTTACTCTGAGCTTGGCTCCATACTGAGTGGTTTGGTATTGCTTTTGGCACTCTGTTGCGGTATCTCCTTTTTGCTGGTGACCTTCCTCTAGAGTTGGCAATTCAGTGTGTTCCCGCGATAGAACGAATCATTCTGAAAGCAGAATTCGCTGGTACTGCTGTTGCGCACCTTATGGAAGTTATACATATTGAGCTGCCGCACAAAGGATGAGAAGTGTCCATGCCTGAAGTACCTCGGCAGGATGGTATCTTCGAATGCCTTCAGATCTCGAATGGAGAATGAGCGTCCATCGTTATCCCACCCAACGATGTTGCTGGTGAAGCCGTCTTCCAGCATATCGTTAAGCCTATGAGGAAACGTCAGGCACCGAGAGAGCTTCATCGTCGTAATTTATATTATCGGGATGGCTGCTGACAGCACAAATAACTCTTACTGACAGTAGCCGATAGGTTAATCAAGAGCAGCCGCGGGGAGTGTTCCCACCGGCTCCCGCTATCTTCTTGAATCTTTCGCGTAAATGTTGACGTTACTGGCGTAATGCCTCAAAATTTTGTGCGAGTTTCCTTGACTGTTATTCCTTCGCTGTTACCCGTTTCCTAAATCACCACGATAAGCTACCTGAACAGTTCGGAACGTTACTACCATGTCATCCAAGTTTCTCGGAGCCCTGACTCATCCAGTGATTCTTCGGTGATGGTGTTGTTCCTCAGCGAATTGGAGGTTGCCGGAGAGTCCTTGTCGCGTTGATTGGGGTTATAGCCTGGGCGGCTTGTTGGCATACTCTCGAGTCCTTCCGGATTCTCCACCATGGCAAGATGAAACTCAAGAGGTTGCTACTCTTACCCAGCGCAAAAGCTCGTTTATAAGCTGTTGGCTCCACTTCTAAACCACTGACAGTCGTTTTTTCGTTGGGACTATCTATCGTAGAAGGTGTTCACCACTGGCATAAGGCTATCGTTGTAGCACGATTGCATTCTCTCAGTAGCTTGGTTCTATTGGGGATGCTCCATCCCCACCCATCGGGGAGTCCTCTCAGTTAGTGGCTTGTTGAAATCATCATCATCCACTTCCGTCGGCTCATCAATGTTTGAACAGCTTATCTGAAGAGTTAACAGCTTGGAACGGCGGATGGGTTGTTCCGTTTGAGGTTGGTCTGCCTATCGAACTGGGTTAGTATTGCTGCAGGTTTAATATTGTGACTGAAGGAAGCTCACATCCTCAGAACGAGCAGTGAGGTACCCTTCAGTTTCAGATTCACCAAAGCGTGTGTAGCTATCCCGATCGGACATTCCATCGTAAGCTTCAGATTTTGTGGGAGACTGGCATTATACATCTGCGAATTCTGGTGATGAACTGCCCCTGCCGACATAGCAACTGCAGCAAGTTGAAGCCTGCAGACCCATTTCAGGGACCTATCCCATTTCGTTTCGTATGAAATTCTACAGCATAGCGATCTTTCGGCTCTTCTCTAGCGATTCGTTTCGGGTTTTATCCAGCAGTACTTGCATTTCTGACAAGGAGAGCTGACGGTTAACGGTTGGGCGATTGCGGATCTTTCTGGTGGACACTCCAAAACGCATCGTCGATAATGTTTCGTTGAGGTTTCCAGAGAAAGGGGAGCATGTCACTATCAAGGTTGTCTTCGAATTCCCCCCAAGAGACTCCTGTAGAATTCGAGTGAGCTTTGACTAGCGATAAGGAACATGTTGCTGCCTTGAATCACTCAGTGCCTTAATTACCTTCCCGAGGGATGTGAGGCTGCTATTAATCTTGTTTGCTTCTTGCAATGATATTCCTTCGACTCCGGACCGGCTTGTCTTCTCAGATCCCGCCAGATCAACCAAGAATAACTTTCCCTGGCGGACAGTAAGTTCCTGGGTGTCCTCCTGGGAAACTGTAATGGTCATTACGAAGTGAGAGCGGGAAGATCGATCGTTCTAACGGGTGGACAATGTAGCTCGATTTTATACGGCTTCGGTGTAGAAGCCAATGAGTTCTTCACGGCTGGCTACATACTCTTCTGTGACCCCTTATATGAAGGTTCCACGTTTCGGCTGGGACCGAATCTTGAGGTTGTGGTTGCTGGGCTCAAGTAGGTCACGCACCTTTTAAAGATAGATCTCTACAACCGAAACCTTGATAGTGAAGTTGACGTTGCAAGGACTTTACTCAATGGTCACGAAGATTTGATCGACCTAAATAACCGAAAAGCATACTGCTCGAGGTATTACACCGCGCTTCTCGGCACTATCGTTGGTAGACGGACCTTGCATAGTGTAGGTCTTGCCACTCGCAGTCTGTCCATACGCAAATATCGTTCCGTTAAAGCCGTCGAAAAGGCTCGTAATTACCGGTTTCCCAGCTGTTTCGTAGATGTCCTGCTGTGTGGAATCCACGTCGAACACTCCGTCGAACGTAAAGTTTAGCTCTTCACGCTCTTTCTGTGTTCGTATGAGGACACTGGTGCGTGAAAGCTTCCGATGAACAGGTTTGGCACACTCTGATATCTCTCGTGGATTGAGAGGTCGGAAGCGCGAGTATACACGAATGTTGCCGTCGACGGTACGGCTACTCTCCATGGATGTTATACTTAACTATTAACAGTAAGCGAAGCATGGGAGTTTAACAGCGCGGGATCTTATAAGCCAGTTGGTTGGTATAGAACATATAATATTTGTTTTTGTATGAGCGCGGAACCCAAGGAGTAGCTCACTGTCCCCTTCGTCTACGGATCGATTGCCTTTCCACTGTCGAAGAAGATGGAGGATTACACGCATAAGTGGATATGCTATCTTCGGGGCATTGATGGCGAGAACCTTTCGTACCTCATCAGCAAGGTGGTATTCCATCTGCATCCATCTTGTGGAAACCCCAATCGGGAGATCACGGCATTTCCCTTCGAAATTCAGCAGATGGGTTGGGGTGAGTTTGAGATTCAGTTGGACGTACACCTCACCCTACCTGGATACCCCATCGTCAATCTTGTGCATCAGCTGAAGGTAGCTATTATTGGTATGTAGCTCCATCATACTCACACCGGTAGTAGCCAGGTCAGCAAGAAGCCGCTCTGTTCCTAAGCATACGACGAGTTTGTCTTCCCCAACCCAGATGTAAACCGAATATGATTCAGACCAAACTGATGCAACTGTTGAAGGACCGCGATCATGGAGGTAAGCAGTCCTCGGATATGGATGAGGAACTCGCCCCAGAGTCAGAGGACACCTTCAATCCTGACCTGCCATTGAAGACGGTGATGACCTACTCACGGTACTTCATGAAGTTCGAGCCTCAAGAACACAAGGCTCGTCTGGACGAAGCCATAAAGTTTGTGAACAACGAGATTCAGTTGTTGCTGGACCGCATGAAGGTCCTGGATGGCGATGTGCACAGAAACTACGAGGAACTGAGCCGAATGTGAATGCTATTCGTTGTGTCATTATCCTCTTGTCATTTTTTATCAGCAGTCTTGCCTGGAAGCACGTATTGGAAGTGGTTCAACAAGGCGCTGTTCTCACCGAGCAGTTTTAGTCGGTCCTCGAAGTCTATCTTCTCTCGCTTTTCTTGGTTGTAGTTAGGAAGCCTTAGTTCGAAGCCCGGTACACTGTACGGATGGGAAAGGTGATAAGTGGTAGCACCTAAGTCATTCGCGGTAAGGTACCCAAGATTAGCCCAAGCCAAAATCCGTAGGGGAAAGCAGTTGGCATGAATAAGTAGCTGCCGAGAGCGCCACCGAATATAGCATGTGCCAACAGGTGTCGGTAAATGGAGTTGTTAGTGTGTGTGCACATTATCCCATTGTACCAGATATACCAGGCAATGCCGGCAGCGCCACCCTGCATGGCGTAACTCATCACCTTCCTCTTCATCAACCTAGCTCAACATAGTCCATACGTTCCGGAATTGGCGATGAAAAGCACTTCGTGGAACTTCTTGATGTTATGCCGGTTGAAAAGTACCATGGTTCCAACCAGGGCACCTATTCCTGCTCCTTTGAAGATGCTACCAAACAGTTTAGATAGCTCGTAGTGCTCCGAACTCAGGATGTCGCGGAAGGTGCTCTTCAGACCATCCATGACGGTTTGGTTGCGCCCCAAATGATGATGGTCATGCTTGTCCTCCGGCTGGAACAACGATGGACGCAGGATTTCCGGTTCATCGGCAAACTTTATGCCAAACCTATCGCTACGACTCATAAACAAATAATGATATACACGCATGCTGGTTAAGGGGTTCGGAAGATTGCTCCAACCGTTTAGCAGAAATGTTCGCAGGCCAGTTCGCACCTCCCAACCAACCGGAATTGATAAGGACTTGACAACCAACGATCTCAAAGACTATGAAGATAGTTTCGTGCCGCTGGCAAACCCAGAGGCTGCTAAATAAGTACCACCAACCAACCGGCTGGTGAAATAAATTCAAAAGGAGCTCATCTATACGGGTGAAGACAAGCATCCAACCAGGTTGGTCAATCGGATTCAGAAGAACGCTGTCTGGGGGTTGGGTGGGCAGTTGCTTAACTTCGCTCGGAAGCTCAATCGAGAGGGCGTTGTAGGAAATGTTGAGAGCATAAAGCAGTATCTACTCAACCAACAAACTAAAGACATTTATGTTCACGACTTCGGGCCAGTACTACCGCACATTCGGCAGTGGGCCATCATAGCATCGGCTTATTCCAGTAGGCATTGCTACAAGGTTGGTGCCGATCTTAAAAACTCACTGAACGATCGAAAGGACAAAAAGGACTATCCAGCAATGATGGTGGGCCGGAAGGACGATGAATGGGTATTGGTGGAATTCAAGGATATTACCATCCACATTATGACCGAGCAGGAGAGATTGGAAGCTGATTTGGAATGGAAATGGAACAACCCCGTAAGCGAAGAAGTCATCGAGAAGTACAATAAGCTGACTAATCACAAGTCTCGTGGATTCTTCGAACCCTTCGATGACTGATCCGTGCAAACTATTGTGATGTCAGTTCTTTACACTATCAGTAGCTCTGGATGGTCCAGATGTTGATGAAGAAGCCAGTCATCCAGCCCATCCACCAGTACTTCGCAACTAAGGACACCAGAAACCATCTGGGTGGTATAACCTTGAGAATATTAAACAGCCACATTGGCACCAGAACTAGAAACAATTCCACTGCGTTGAAGGCCCAGCTCCGGAACAGGACGATGTTGAGTAGAGCCATTCCCAGAAACGGCATGTAGTCCAAACAGAACTCGTCATAGAGGTCCACGAATCGTACGACATTGGGGAAGCGAAGAGCGGTGACTAAAGGCTTGCGTGGTTCACCAACCACGTAAGCAGGCTCTAACCGTAAGCTAATGGCATACCAAGGATGTACTCGACGCTGCCGGGGTCGCGAGGTTTCTCCACCTGACAGTAGTCATCCATGAGCACGTACCTGTAGAGGAAGTACTTGGCGACCCAGTAAAAGAACGTGAACCAGATGAACAAGAAGTAGACGAAGATGACTACCCTGCTGGAATCGTACAGTTCTGTGAACCTCCCCATTAAATAATAAGACTGCTAAATCGATTGAAAAGCGCCTCATTGGAGCAGTTATCAAGTCCACCAACGATTGTTTTGGCTGGTGCAACGCGGTTGTATTTTATATAACAATGACCACGCATCGAGGGAGCTAACCCACACAAATAGATACCCGCCAGCGACTTATCGAGCAGAACAAGAAACTGCGCAGCCAGATCATCCAGCTTGCAGGGCAGGTCGATGAAATTATCCAGAAGAAGGGCACCACAGCAGTGAAGAAGCAGCATGTCAATTCCAACTAGTTTGAGGATAAGAAGAAGGAGCTGAAGAACCAGTAGCATTACATTGGTAAGCTCAAGGGTAAAATCAATGAGCTGAAGAACTCAGTTATCTTTGGTTCTGATTCCCTTGCGAGGAAAGAGGAAGACAAAGTTACAATTCTCAAACGAGAGCTCAGAGGGTTGGAGGAGGAAAAAGCCACCCTTTAGAAGCTCAAGCATGAAAAGACGCGTGTATTGAAGGACCGTGACTAGCCGCACGGGCATCTTAAAGACCAACTCTAGTAACTCACTACTTCTGTCAGATCTGATAACAAGGAACTGCTGGAGAGGTGCATGGCGTTGTAGAAGCAAATACGAAGGGAGCATTAGATGTCGGTGACAAGCAAGTAGGCCATTCGATAGAATGGCAAGGACAGTGGTAACTACGAGCATTTGCTACCAGGACTAGAGGCAGAGATTCGACAAGCTGAAGAGCAAAAGAAGTCGATTGAGAGCAAGTGGAATCCGAAGATAGAATACCTGGATACACAGATGCTGCAGCTACGAACACTGTTCGATAGCAAGAAGAGACGGTTGGATGATCTAATGAAGTAAGTGAAGAACTGGTAGATTAGGAAGTATGTGTATCGGGACGAGGACTCAATCAAAGAGGTGAAGGATCGGCTAGCAAAACTTCCAGTGAAGCCTCGCTCTCAAACCAACACCAGCAAGAACAGTAAAGCAACCAGCATGTCGATGATGGAGAGTAAACCGGATCAAACCCACATCATTAGACGCAGCACGTCCAAGGAGAAGTTTCGGGATTTCAGTCCTCCTTCAGTGTTAAAAGCTGATGATGCTCCTACCAAGGTCATTGAGAAAACGTTCCTTCTTGGGAAACATCCCTCCAAAGAAATAGTTTAGTAACCGAAGGAACTGAAGAAACCTCGCAAACAACCCAACGATCAAAAGGAAGTGAAGCCCTAAACAAAGAAGCCAATAAAGGAGGAGCCAGTGGCCACCAGAAAATAAATTCAGCAGCAAACAGCTCTTGATAAACCGAAGGCTCAAGGATCTATGAGCACTCCTTCGGCTCCACAGATCCCCTCAGCAGCGAAATACGACTCCAAAAGACCATTGCAATAGTAATCGAAGAAACCTGCTCGCGATGCAGTTGACAATCAAGCTTTGAAGAACTTCCGAGGGGCAGCAGCAACCTCAGCCGATCATCGGAACGAGTTCATGGAGGAAGTGTAGTCGTACCCCTTGAGCTCAGGCAAGTAGTAGAAGAAAGAAAAGAAACTGCTGAAGAGCATTGCCATCGGGACTACCTTCTACTACAATGGAGACTGATTTGCTGGTCGTGTGTGCTCTTTTAGATGGAAATGTGGTTAGTTATGGGGCTGGCGGACTCCTGATTGAAGTTGTGCAGCTGTTGGTCATTTCCCTTCGGTGCTGCGAACCAGCATTTAAGAGCGATAGCAATTAGCGCCATTTAAATTAATATTTTCCGTGCGTTGAAAAATAGCGGATGGAGGTCGAAGTGGTCCGTCATGAAACTTAGCAGTGGATGCTGGAGTATCTAGATAGGGAACAGCCAAAGCTCGTTGGTAACAGGATCAACCTTTCACTAGATGCTCTGCGTCTGAAGAACAGCAAGTGTGCCTCCGATATTGTGCGGATGCCCACTCAATATCTCAATCTCGTGAGGGAGTGGGCACAAGGACAGCTCAATGATGGAGAGTCCAAGAAGGTCAACAATCTAGTCAAGCAACCCATAATCCGGGTTAACTTTGATGGCCATCTCGGTAACAATTTTGTGAGTCCCCGAGGGCTTTGCAGCCGTATGGCTAACCAACTCGTGGGAGTACAGGGAATCGTCACGAAAATGTCTATCAGTCGTAACCTGATGAACAAGAGTGTTCACTATTGCGAAAAGACTGGCGCCTCCACCGCCAAGGAATATCCCGATGAGTACTCCCCAGAAGAGCAGTTTGACCTCAAGAAAAACAAAGTTGTGCCGAGGACGGATGTCAACAGCAACCCACTGAGCTTCGACTACGGTCCGTCGACCTTTCGGAATATCCAATCGCTGGTCGTACAAGAGTTACCGGAAATGTCGCCTCCAGGACAACTTCCTCGTAGTATAACTGTCGTCCTCGAAGATGATCTCGTTGACAAGGTCAAGCCAGGAGATCGAGTGCAAGTTATGGGAATCTACAGGCTCCAGGCAGGCAACCAAGCACAGATGAACGGCATCATGAAGGCGAGTCTAGTGTGCACTTCTATCATGCCTATGCACCAGCAAAATCCGTTGAGGACACTCAAACCAAGTTTGAAACTCCCTTTCCCTGAAAACCAGCTCTTCGGGCTATTCTCTCAGTCAGTCTGCCCATCGATCTACGGACACGAGTTGCTTAAGAAGGCAGTATTACTTATGCTGTTTGGTGGCTGCGAAAAGGTTCTGGAAAACAAGACACATCTGCGAGGTGACATCAACTTGCTTATGGTTGGTGACCCAGGAACTGCTAAGAGTCAGATTCTCCGATGGGTCCACAGCACTGTAGAAATTTGTGTGGGAACCACTGGTAGTGGTGCTTCTGGAGTGGGTCTGACTGCTGCTGTGACGAGCGACAGAGAAACAGGAGAGCGAAATCTCGAACCCGGAGCAATGGTGCTAGCTGATCGCGGTTTCGTGTGCATTGATGAATTCGACAAGATGAACGAAGTTGATCGAGTGGCTGTGCACGAAGTTATGGAACAGCAGACAGTTACAATCGCCAAGGCTGGAATTCACTGTTCACTCAATGCCCGGTGCTCAGTCATTGCTGCTGCTAACCCTATCTATGGTGAGTATCAAAAGGATTACCCACCGACCAAGAACGTTGGCATGCCAGATTCACTGCTTTCGCGTTTCGATCTGATCTTCATCATCCTCGATGATAAGGATGCTGAAAAGGACCGCAGAATTGCCGAGAGAGTCTGCAAGAACCATCGGTACTCGCCAGTGGATCCAACCTCGATGAATAGGGTTCAGGATGACTTCGTTATCGAGCCTCATGAGTTCACCCAAAAGGAAGAGATGATGTTTGAGAAGAGCAATCTGTTCAAGGGAGATAGCCGAGTGGAGATTCTTACTCAAGGCTACCTTCGACAGTATGTCAACTACTGTCGCAAGAATGTGTTCCCAGTGCTGAGCGACAACGCCATTGAAATCCTCTCCAATCTCTGGGCCACACTTCGTGAGAAAGATGTTAACGAATCTAACACTCTTAAGGTGCTGCCTATTACAATCCGTTCCTATGAGACTCTCATTCGACTAGCGACAGCACACGCCAAACTGAGACTTTCGCCAACTGTTTAGGCTGTCGACTGTAAGGAGGCTTTCAGGTTGATGGTCTTCAGCTTGTACCGTGATGAACATGCTTTGGATCAAGATCTCGAGGAATGCTTAAAGAGTGTGGGTGTTGAACTGGTCGAGGTCGAATCTCCTGCTCCAAAACAACGACCCAGCAAACAAGCCCGCAAGGACGAAGAGAAAGAAAAGAAGGAAGAACCCATCAAAAAGCTGCCAAAGACCAAGATCGGCGAGGAACAACAGGCCATTGAGAAGGTCACTGAGATCCACACAAGGTCCAAGACTAAGAAGACTAACGAAGAGAATCAGGTCTCGGTGTTTAAAAAATTCATAGAGATGTGCAACACCAAGAGGAAGACAACTTTTACGATCGATGACCTATGCAAGAACCTCCCCGATTTAACCAGAGACGAAGTAATGAGTATATTGAATGAGCTCGATAGGGCAGGAAAACTATTCCTTGAGAAAGACCAGGTTCGCCAGCTCTGACTGTTGCGTTATGTCTATTTTGAAAAAGTAGTTGCCAACACAAAGAATCAGCCAATAATTTTATTCAATGAGCTTAAAGAAGCTGGAACCACGCGTCAATCCAGAGGAGTGTAACCGCAACCAGCTCAACAACTCCACCTCGAAAATGCAGTACACCTTCTCAAAGAGCCGGCGATTCAACCAGTCTCTCAGCAAGTAATCACTAGTATCATCTGCAGTACCATACCCTACTACGAGATTCCCAACAAGCTCGACAAACGTTCGACATGCTTCGGGTTCGGCAACAAAACGACGTTCGAGGATCGTAGGGTGCTGCCACCTCCAAATGCGTACAAACCACCTTCTGAATTTGATGATCGCAAGCATGGAGTCTCGTTTGGGTACAGCCGCGATGTACTGCTTTACACCTACTCAGAAAGTTCGAAATGCTTCAATGTTCCTACGCTCAGAAGTTCCAGGACCCGGTTCGTACAACCCCAAAGATGTTCGGCATGATGTGAGTTTCGCGCTGAAGAGTCGAGTTCGAGATAACACCCTTGACTAAAAAATTAAGGTCCCGGGCCCCGGCACTTACGTTCAGCTTGAACTCATAAACAAGATCGGCAGATATCCTTCCTCAAAGTACGAAAACTCGAAATGCCCAATAATCTCAAAATCTAACTATCGTGCCAAGACCGAACAAACCCCCGCTCCGAACTCCTGTACCATACCAAACTAATACAGACTTCCCGATAATGCTGAATAGCCGTGGCTAAAAGTCCATGCTGCAGACCAAAGCCACCAAGTTCGGTCATTCCCGTCGACGGGGTATTTTCGAAGCCTCCGATAATCCCGGTCCCGGAAAATAGTAAATGCCTAGCTTAAACTAGCGAGCAGTTTTCGGAGTTTCTCAAATGACAGTCTTTTCCGAGCTTAGATTAATTATTGCTTTGTTAGGATGCTGCTGGCACTGTTTAGGATGCGCGTAGGGCCAGCACTCAGCAAGTTTCGCTTTGCAGAGGGTCCAAAACTGAAGCTCGAACGCTTCGACTTCGAAGACATCAAGCTCATGTGCGAGTTGCTGAAGACCAAATACTTCAAGTTCAATGAGGACATGCAGATCTTCAAGGATGTGCGGTTGCTCGATGAAAAGGGTAAGGTGCTGGGCCTCTACACGCCAACCCAGGCAAAGAAGAAAGCGGAGCAGCTCAAGAAGGATTTAGTGCTGATGAACGAGAATTCAACCCCGATCATATGCAAGGCCCTCAACTTCAAGGAGGAAATCGTGACCCGCTTTTACAATGAAAGGGTACTGAAGAACAAGGATGAAAGTAATGCTGATACCACGTAGTTCTCAACAAAAGGTCAAAGACAAAGCGCATCAAGCTATCTCCAAACATGAGCGCAACCGATCTCAAGGTGAAGGTAATGCAGGTCATTGAGACAATCAAAAAGCAAGCTCAAGTGGAAATTTCTATGAGCGCTCCAAAGGTCGAGTTGGAGGAGAAGATTATCCAGAAGATGGAGACTGTAAAGAGCATGCTCGGGAGCAGTGCCAAAATTCTTAAGGATCTTAATGACCCGGATGACAAAGTTTAGGAAGGGAAGGAAGGGGAGGAGTAAGAGTAGGAGGTGGCCGAGGAAGAAGACGAAGATGATGAGGATGAAGGATCATCTACTCGTCGACCGAGGACTTATAGGATCTTGGTTGAGTCCTCGAAAGGGGAATTCAAGAATAAGGTCGACTCAATTCTCAAGGAAAATCCTGAAGAAGCTATTAAAAAATTCTTGGGTCGTTATGTTGACCAGGAGGATCAATAGATGAGGGAACTTAACTACTAGATTGAGGTGGCTGAGAGACAGATCGGTGCGATAGAGAAGGTCGAGAAGCCTGAACTTGACGAGAAGGGGGAGCAAGAAGAGCGGAAGGCACTCGCCCGACTTCACTACTAGCAACAGTGCAAGTAGATAACATAGAACCTCGCTGAGCAGAAACTCAGGGAGCAGTTGTTCTTCAAGCAGTACAGATTCAACCAGAGAGTCAAGAAGCTGCTAGAGGCTTGATTAATGTGCTCGTGTGAAAGTCACTTATTCGGTAGGCAACTTTTGCTGCGTCTTTTGTTGCTCGCAGAATCAGCCTCGCGCTGGTATTCCTTCAGGATGCGTTCTACGGTCTTGCTGTAGCATTCCTACAGATCCTTGGTCTGGGCAAGACGGCGGTCTATGACTTCAGCGAACTTGCTGCGAATGCAGTCCAACAGTTTGCCAATAGCTTCTTGCTTGTCGTTGATTTGTTTTGCTAGTTCTTGGTTGGCTTTTTGGAAGGCTGTGCCTTACCTAACCTGTAGGTAGTACATTTCACAGGCATCGTTGAGCTTCTTCGCCAGCACTTCTCCTGCGTGTTCAGCAAACAACTCCATCAATTATGACCGGCTAGTAGAGCGATGAGCTTTTGAGCTGCATATCAGTCGAAAATATTGCAGAGCCAATATAAAAAGTCTGTGTGCCTCCTCTCCTCGATCTGAGATTGTTAGCACCTTGAGATTACCAAACTAGCCATGCACGTTGGACAGTTGAATCGCAAAGTCGAAAACAGCTTCACACAACAACTTTGATCGGTCCTTTCGAACATCGCTGACCTTTGTGGGTGTTCCCTGTACCTCATAAACAACCGACCAAGGGTAAATTATATTTGGAAATTAATTGTGATGTGGCGTCTCACCAACAAGTTTAGCAAGGGCTTCGCCAGCAAGCAGGAAAACCCGTTCAAGCGACTGGTCACGCAATTGTAAGAAGCTGGAAAGGGCTCCAGTTACTACAGCCTTCCGAAGCTCGGCGATCCGAGGCTTGGTAAGCCTTCCGCTCAACTTAGCCAAACTTCCGTACAGCATTCGAGTACTCCTGGAAAGTGCCATCCGCAATTGCGATGAATTTGAGGTGCACTCCAAGGACGTTGAGAACATCCTCAACTGGCACAAGCTTGCTCCCAAGCAGATTGAAATCCCGTTCAAACCTGCTCGAGTCATCCTTCAGGACTTTACAGGAGTCCCAGCCGTCGTTGATCTTGCAGCTATGCGTGATGCTATGGTGAGACTCGGTGGCGACCCCAAGAAGATCAACCCTCTGTGTCCAGTAGACCTCGTCATCGACCACTCTGTCCAGGCGGATGTTGCTCGAGTTAAGGATGCCTTCAAACAAAACGAAGAGATTGAGTTCCAGCGCAACTATGAAAGGTTTGAGTTCTTGAAGTGGGGATCAACTGCCTTCGAGAACTTCTCCATCGTTCCTCCCGGAAGCGGTATCGTCCATCAAGTTAACTTGGAGTACCTCGCCAGGATCGTGCTCAGAGCTAAGAACGGAGTTCTCTATCCCGACTCAGTAGTGGGTACTGATTCACACACAACCATGATCAACGGTTTGGGAGTTGTCGGTTGGGGAGTTGGAGGAATTGAAGCTGAAGCAGTTATGCTCGGTCAGTGCATTTCCATGGTACTTCCTGAAGTAATTGGATTCCGCCTGACTGGAAAGCTCAGAGAACATGTGACCGCTACCGATCTCGTTCTTCAAGTGACTCAAATGCTCAGAAAGAAGGGAGTTGTTGGAAAATTCGTGGAGTTCTTCGGAGAGGGATGCGCCAACCTTTCCCTGGCTGATCGAGCAACGATTGCCAATATGGCTCCCGAATACGGAGCAACAATGGGCTACTTCCCTCAGGATGTTGAATCCCTAAACTATCTTCGCTTAACCAACCGAAGTGCTGAGAAGCTTAAGACTATTGAACACGGACTTCGCGCTCAAGGCCTGCTAAAGGACTACACTAAGGACGAACCTGTTGACTACACAAGTGTTCTGGAGCTGAAGTTGGAGGAAGTCGAGCCTGCTGTATCAGGCCCCAAGCGACCTCATGATAGGGTTCCACTCTCTAAGCTCAAGGAGGATTGGACGACTTCACTGACTGCCAAGGTCGGGTTCAAGGGTTTCGGATTGACTGCTGAGAAAGCCAAGCAGACAGTGAAGCTTCCCGACGGAAAGAATGAACTAAAGAACGGTTCGGTTGTCCTTGCTGCTATCACTTCGTGCACTAACACCTCCAACCCTGACGTTATGATTGCTGCTGGTCTGGTTGCAAAGAAAGCTATTGAAAAAGGCATGAAGTACTCACCATTGCTTACTTAGAATCAAGCCTTACATCAAAACAACCCTTTCCCCAGGATCTGGTGTGGTCACTGAGTACCTCAACAAGTCAGGCCTGACTAAGTATTTGGACGAACTCGGATTCACTACTGCCGGTTATGGTTGCATGACTTGCATCGGCAACTCCGGTGAATTGCCCAAGGAAGTCAATGACGCACTTACTGCTAATAGCGACTTGGCAGTTGCTGCAGTTCTCTCAGGCAACAGAAACTTCGAGGCTAGAATTCATCCACTCATCAAAGCGAACTTCCTCGCATCACCTCCTCTTGTTGTTGTATCTGCCCTTTCTGGAAGCGTTGATATCGACTACGATAAGGAACCCGTAGGAACTGACAAGGACGGTAAAAATGTCTTCCTGAAGGACATCTGGCCATCTCGCTCTGAGGTTCATGAAGTACTCAACAGTAAGAGTATGTTTTACAATAGAAACCATGTCACCTGACCTCTTCGCTAAGGTCTACGGAAAGATCACCCAGGGAAATGATCGCTGGAATAGTCTCAAGGTAAAGCCCTCCCTTCAGTACGAGTGGAAGGAAAGTTCTACTTACATCCACAACCCACCATTCTTCCAAACCACCCAACTCTCTCTCCCCAAGATTTCTGATATTAAGAGCGGAAAGGTTCTGGGATACTTTGGCGACTCAATTACTACCGACCACATCAGTCCTGCAGGTAGCATTTCCACTAAGTCTCCCGCAGCTCGTTATCTAAAGGAGAAGGGAATTGAGCAGAAGGACTACAATACTTATGGTGCTCGTCGAGGCAACGATGAGATCATGGAGCGGGGTACCTTTGCCAACACTCGAATCATCAACAAGCTTGCGCCTAAGGTCGGTCCCCAGACCACCTACATCCCCACTGGTGAGATTCTGGACATTAGCGACGCTGCTTCTCGCTACCGAAAGGAAGGCCACCAGCTCATCATTCTGGCGGGTGCTGAGTATGGTTCTGGATCTTCAAGAGATTGGGCTGCAAAGGGTCCTTATCTCCAGGGAGTTAAGGTTGTCATTGCTCAGAGCTTTGAACGAATTCATCGAAGCAACCTTGTTGGAATGGGCATTCTGCCTGCCGAGTTCACCGGTGGCCGGACCGCCGAATCGATTGGCTTGACCGGCAAGGAGGACTACGATATTCCACTTAAGGGCGGTAACCTGAAGATTGGCGAGGTTCTGCAGGTTCGTACCAACACAGGCAAGTAATTCGAGGTAAAGATCCGTTTGGATACCGACGTTGAGATTGAATACTTCAAGCACGGCGGCATTCTGCAGTACGTGCTGCGCAAGCTCATCAGCGAGAAGTGACACCCACATATCGAATATAATATACATGAAGTGAAGTCAATTGGCTCTGAAGTAGGGAATCGCACACTTCAGAATATTGATGTCCGGATGGAGGTCTTTGGCGATGGCTTCGAGCACCAGCATATTTGTGATGAGGGTTGCGAACTGTCCATCCAATTTCATTCGTGACTAGCGGATCAGGTCGAGCATCCCGCGAAAGAGTACAAGACCATCCACTTTCTGTATTTCGGTGCCTTCTATTACGCTAAACAACTTGCGGAGGCTGTCGTAGTACTCACGGTACTTGTCGAGACTCTCGTTGATGATCTTCTGTCCGCCGTGGAGTGAGAGGGAGTAGATCATCTAGGCACATTGTTCAGGCTGCTGCATCAAAAAACTTTGGATGAAGCTAACAAAGTTTCGTCTATCACTTTAGTCGAGTTCAATGACCATCCCCACGTCGATAAGGGTCACTTACACGTCCTGCTTGAGCTCGCGTTCGAGTCTCATGGACTACTCTTCTTCCTTCTTGCTTTCCACGTACAAGTCCTTAAAGAGCTTACTGCTGAAAGTGAGTGATACTAGTCGTTGCTCAACTGCGTTGTAGATTCGTTTGGCCATGTCTTTGATGTTAAAGAGAATACCGTTGGACCGTTCCTTGATTGTGACCATGATGTTGCCGCCGTGGCAGTCAGCATGAATGAAATTGTTTTTCATGAGCATTTCGAAGAAGGTGGTCGCACCAATCCTGGCAATGACCTTGTTGAGCAGATGCTGGTTTTTTTCATAGTAGGTGATGGGAGTACCCTCAACAAATGATTCCATTAGCACGCTGGAACCACTGCCGCCCTCGATAGCCACAGGAAATTTTACCTTTTTATTATTCCGGAACATCTCATTGAAGATGTTGAGATTGCGCGCTTCGATGTTGAAGTCTATCTGGTCGACGAGGGTTCGCTTCAGTGAGCTTTCGCCAACTGGAATTTAGAACCGTTTGGAGAATAGTGAAAAGAATCTACTGAACCCGAACAGCAGGTTTAGGTCTCGCTCGATGTTGTTCTACACACCAGGGTGTCGCACCTTCACGGCTACCTTCTGTCCCTTATACACTGCTTGGTATACTTGGCTTACTGACCCCGAAGCAATGGGCTCACGCTCGAAAGAGTCAAACACTTCATCAATATTCTTGCCGAATTCGTTGCGGAAGTTCTGATTGGTCTGCTTGAAGCTGTGAGTAGGAGCATTTTCTCTGAGTCTCACAAATTTGTTGGCCATATCCTCACCAATCATATCCCTACGATGACTGAGGTATTGGAAGGCTTTGATCCAGACTACTCCTGCCCTTGCCACACAGTTCACAAACATATCGTACCAAAGGTCTTTCGTGGAATCAAACATCTTCAACGGTAAGGTCAGCAGTACAGGACTGAAGATGAACAGTAGGTGGAAGAAACGCAGCGTACTCAAGAAAATCTCAGCGAACCTCTGCAGTAGGCTCGGTTGTGTTTGCGGCTTCTGGACCACTGACTGTTCGGTTTCTTCTGTGAGTGTTTGACAGAGAGCGTAGGCATGGTAGCTATTGTGTAGGTAGAAACCACCTGTAGTCATCAGCAGTGGCTTCAATATGCGTGGCGCTTGAATCGCAAGCGGCGTAATTAGTGGTGGCGAGACCTTCCGGAAGAAACGAATGGCTCCCCGGCCGAACACCGTCAAGTGACGCATCATGATGTTGAAATAATGTTATTTCTGACCCGAACGACCAGCTTTTTAAAACGACAAGCAAGTAGCGTCATTTGCTTGAGTTATTAGCATTGAAATAGCACCGCAGTAGGCCACGCACCCGCTGAGAATTCAGCTTTGACTTGTACTGTCGTTCAGCTAGCTGAGTCTGTAGGAATGTCTTCCGAGTAGTCAACCGGTCGAGGTTGCTGCGTAACCCCTCCAATTCCTCGCGTTTCTCCCGAGAGTACTTCTGGTAAACGTCGCGATCCCTGTTTACCTCCACTTTCTCAAAGATGCAGTTCTTCTGCAGCATGTTCTTATGCGAGTACTTAGACTTACGCGAACATCCAGACTTGATGCTTTAGGCCTTTGGCTACTAGTTACGACCTTCGCGCACTCTACTGCTTGATCGGTCGGGTGACGCCGTAGAGCTTGCAGTAGATTCGTACGGGCAAGTGCTGAAGGTAAGGTGGTGCAGACGGTTGGGTGAAGGCCCTTCGGTAAACTTATGCTTGAGAGTGTTGGGATCCGTCACGCACAGCTACATTCAGAAATTTATTGATTGTAAGATGGACGGCTACCGAATAACCCGGTCATATACAGCTTTTGCACCACCCACTCTCATTATTATGCGCTTGCTTGCTCGAGTTAAGAATTTGTTGAGGCCTTCAGCGTTCGTTCCTCCGTCCCAAGAGGTTCTTGCTGAACTTCACCAGGAAATCACTGATAGTGTGGACAAATCATTCCAGAATGACAGCCTAATGAGAATGTACCGTTCAGCTCCAGTTCGGCATCTTCTCGATTCTGCCATCGGCTTTTACGTCGGATCCACGAGTAACAATGTAACATGACAGTAGGCTGTCCGCGCAACACTACAGTAGTCAAACAGCTTGTGGACACTGCCAAGGAAATCGCCAAAACTGATCAGTAAAGGTTGGATATCCTCTACTACGAGAACTATCTGGAGAAGCTAGATGCATTGGGCGAAGGCAGCACGGACAAGTTTGACGATGCCGAGTAACAGTTGTTGGAGCTTGCTGAGAAGGGTCACTCCATCGCGCAGGTACACCCGCTTCGATGCAGTTCATGGTGGGAATTGAAATGTACAAAGTGGCAAGAAACACTCTCGATCGGAAGAAGCGAAAGGAACGCGACGAAATGATACAGAATTCGATACGCATGTACGTCAGATGTAAAGTAGGATGAATCTTGCGATTGAAGGAGGCTGCTACTCACCTTTATATACCCTGGGGAACATGTACGAGGATGGAGATGCGGTGCCAAAGGTTGATTACGAATCCGCACTCAACTACTATCGCATGGCTGCTTCATTCAATCACCCGCAGGCCTTCTTCAAACTCTCTCAATAGTGAATTTATTGCTAATTCAGTTACCAGAACGGCACAGCTGTCTAAAAGAATTCTATACTCTACCTGCACTACTTGAGGAAAGCGGCGATGCTGGGAGTTGTAGAGGCACAGCATAATCTTGCCTTGGAGTACATGCAAGGCGGTGCAGTCAAAAAGGATGAAATTAAAGCACTTTCCTGGTTTCTGCATGCAGGGGCTTGTGGATTCCCACATTCAAAGGTACCACCAAGCATTACAAAGTACAATGCAGGTTTGATTCTGCTAAAGGGCACTGATTGCGGCAAGCTCAAACCTAACCTAAAGGGAGCGCTGGTGAAGTTTGAAGAGGTGCAGAAGCAAGGCGATATTGACGCTACAGACATAATCAGCCGTTTGGTGGTTCTCCTGCATAAAAGTGATCTTGAAAGGAGCAGTTGATGGTATCCAAGTGGGATGCTGTCCTAGCTCTCGCCTACATTTCAAATCTATATAATTCATATGAAAGCTAACTAATATAATGCTTTCAAACCGATGAGACAAACGCCTACCTCAGCAGCAAGCAAACCTGCCAGTTCCTACTTACAGAGGGCGCAACTTCCCCCGGAACCTCCAGGAAGGGCTAGTAAGGAAATCAACTCGAGAGTACAATCTTGATCGAATGTAGAGTTCGCCAAGGTAGGCTGAAGAGAATCGGGCCCGGCAGCTAAGGTATAATATCGGTTTAGGCAGGACGCCAGTTAGCAACGGCTCCAACCAACCAAGGGCAGAAGAAAACGCAAGACAAACTCCCAACTACTTTCCATCCAAGCGACCCAGTTCCATAAACACGCCGCATGAATAGAACGACCAGTACAAAAGCAGGGGCATTGGGCTTACTTCGAAGATGGGCAGACCGGCTTCCGGTGCGAAGCTTCGCGATTCCGAAGATCGAACCAATACCAGGAACAACGACTACGCGGCTATGAACAGAGACGAATCAGGCAATAAGCACGGTCTGGTTGGAAGTAGCAGTCATGGCCGACTGCTCGAAAAATATCGAGTGAATTCAGGTGGAGGGGTTAGTACTCCAACCAACTTCGACCAGCGCAAGCTGGTGAAGGAGTAGTATGGTTACAGTAAGGAACTCTCTGAGTATCAAAAGCTGCATGAAAAGCTAAACAGTTTGGAGAATAAGATTGCGGACATGAAGAGCAACTTGGAGAAGAAACGGGTTGAAAAGTAGACCATTCTTGAGAAGTAGCAGCGGGATCGAAAGCTCAGAGAAGCTGAGAGGAATTCGAAGGAACGGCCAGCAGCAAGTGGTAGCGATTCTCCCAAGTATAAGCGACATGCACCAACGGAACTCACCAAAGAAGTACTCGTTACGAATCAGAAGGAGGAGAAGGAGAAGTAGAAACCATCTCGCACCAAAGACTCAAAAGAATCTAAGGAAACAATCCCGAAGCCCGAGACTGCATTAAAAGGAATCGTGACACAGGTCCCCAAGCAGAACAAGGAACTACATTCCCTGAATTTCAATCCATACTCGCCGCGACACAACCTCTACTACGTCTCGGAAGTAACACGAGCCTACAAGGACGACAAATCACTCGTAAAAGAGCATTTACTGAGTTCGATGCATATTCTGCGGATAATGGAATCCATCCGACGAGCAACCAATCAGGAAATGGCTGACAAGATGGTGACCCTACCCCGAAAGGATATCTACAAAGGTAGCTGAGAAGTTATGCAGATAAGAAGACTGTAGTGTTCGATCTCGATGAAACTCTCATTCACTGCAACTAAAGCACTAGCATTCCACATGATGTCAAACTTCCCATAACTTTCCCAACAGGAGAGATCGTAGAAGCAGGAATCAACATCCGTCCCCATGCTGTTGATCTTCTAAAAACTCTCTCCAAGAACTTCGAGATCATTGTGTTCACAGCCAGTCACAGCTGCTACGCGAACGTCGTGCTAGATCATCTCGACCCTCATGGTGAGTACATCCAGCACCGACTGTATCGCGAGCACTGTTATGCTACTGCCGAGGGAATGTATGTTAAGGATCTTAGAGTGCTCAATAGGAATCTATCCGATATGGTGCTTGTCGACAACGCTGCTTACAGTTACGCCTTCCAACTTGACAACGGGATTCCCATAATCCCTTACTATGAAGGGCGTAACGATTTCGAACTGAAGGCTTTGCAAACATACTTGGAAAGCATGCTCTGGGCCAAGGACGTGCGAGACATCAACCGGAATACCTTCAAGCTCGGCAAGTACAGAGACTACGATGACCCAGATGTGCTGGTCAAGGAGCTGTATGGCGAGTGGATTGTGTGATCGATGTCCTGAATTTTGGGTCGTAGAGACATCCCTATTAAAATCCGAACTTCAAAGTGCCGAAGAATACTGTATCAATCTCATTTTGTGGGCTGACATCGTTGGTTCTCTGAGGGGCTCTTGGAATTGCCTTTCGCAGGCGAATATAATAATTCAAACATGGAGAGCCGGGTGGGAAACGGCAAATACGAGATCCTCGGCAAGCTGGGCTCCGGTTCCTTCGGCGAGATCTACGAGGGTACCAATCGGCAACTACGCAGTCGAGCAGATTCAAACCAATCAACGCCTAGCCATCAAGATGGTACATTAGCATTGACGCAGGAAAAAAATCGAGAGGACAAGCCAAGTCGTTTAATGCAAGAGATTCGTATGTACAAGCTACTGCAGGGTCTACGTACAATGTTGGTTGAGGCAGCCGGCGTATGCCGACTTCACCATCACGGCACCGAAAACGACTACAACTACCTAATCATCGATAGACTGGCATCATCACTCGACGATCTGTTCCAACTTTGGTAGCGATCAGGGCTAATGTAGCCAGAAAAAGTTCAGTGTGCTTACTGTGTTTCGCATCGCACAGCAAATCATCTCCAGGCTGGAATACTTCCACGATATCGGCTATGTCCACCGAGATCTCAAATCCGACAACTTCATGATAGGCTACGGATAGGATTCGGACACCATCTTTATCATCGACTTTGGACTGGCCAAGCCATACCGAGATCCAAAGACCCAACAGCACATCTTTCGGAAAGGCGGAAAGAGTATGGTAGGAACCGCAAAGTTCGCAAGCATCTCTTCGCATGACGGATTCGGTAGGAACGCAAGCTAATGCAGAGCAATCACGAAAAGACGATCTCGAGTCATTGGCTTTTATGCTGATCTACTTTGCAAGGGGATCATTGCCGTGGCAGGGCATCAAGTCCAAGGTCAAGGTGGAGAAATACGCCAAGATTGGTGAGCTCAAACGAAACACTACGGCCTAGAAACTTTGCGAAGGCCTTCCAGGTAGCCTCCAACATAACCATAGAGTAACTGCTTTACTTCCTCAACTACGTCAGGTCTTTGGAGTTCAGTGAGCGGCCCGACTACAACTACATGCGCAGCATATTTCAGGCACGTCTTGCAAAACACCCGAACGTTCGCTTCGACTGGAGCTAGTTGGTGGAGGATGAGCCCACCACGAAGAACTGATTTTGCTCGGCTGTACATACTCTGTAAGGAGTTGCATCACTTCTTCAGGGCCACTGGCTTCACCTTTTTGTAGTCCATCTGGAAGACTCCACCTTCGTTTATTATGGCGATCTGCTTGTCGGTCAGAACGGGTGACTGCAATGGGCGGCCGAATGCCTGTAGCTCTACGCATCAGCCATCGAAGTACTAGAAATATCGAGCTTCGCAGTTGAGTGTTGTTGGGTAGGTTGCCTTGTTGGATTTGTAGTTGCCGCTGGGCGATGGTGATGTTCTGAGCGCTTGCCGATGAATTGTATCCGCGGGGTGTAGGCCATCATATAGCGACAGAGGGTGCGGCCTAGCATGAAGTGAAGCTTATTATATTCGCTATTATGGAGAACTCGTCGCTGAATGACGCGATGAAAAGGTACGCGAAGGAAGCTCTGAGGGTTTCCTTCGTAGCACAGCAGAACGAAGTGGGAAGTCAGCAGAGCAAGTTCAAGCTGGAGTAGGTGCTTCTGCCGCTTAAGGACGACTTGCTGAATTGTGTTAGCATGATTGGAAGGAGCAACACACTGATGGAGTCTTTGATACCAAAACAGGCACGCCAGATGAAAGGCTAGTTGAAAGTGGTCAGAGATACTTGGTGTAACTGGTGCTCAATAATATTCACTCCTCCCACGAAAAAATGTATCCTTTAAGGAAACGTTCTAAAAGTAGAAGGTAGTGATGAAGTCGCCTACTACTGTTTCAATGCCACACCTTTCCAGCTTCAGCTATACAGCACTTCTTTTAAGTAAGACAACAGCTATTTAGGTTGTACTTGGAAGATCGCTCTGATCTTGATGTTTACTTTGAATGCAACAATCCCGAAGAGCTAAGGCAGTGGCACGAGCGGATCATCGAAGCTTTGAACGAAAGCACAGCTTGCAAGGAAAATCTGACGCAAACATTGCAGGATCCTTGGCTGCTCAAAGTATACTAAGGTGCAACTCAGAAATAGTTTGTGCTGGAATCGGAGTTTTGTGAGCAGTGCTAAACTGGAGACATCCTGCTTTTCACTGGCAAACACTTTGCAGGAAGTGCACAACGATTCGCTACGAGATCGGACTACGACCATGTGGGGGTAGTTATCAAGGACGAATCGGGGAACATTCGTGTGTTCGAAAGTACGTCGGTGAATGGAGTATCCACGATGCGCTGGGCTGAGAACTTGATTCGGTACAAATGGTATGAGGGTATTGCCAGGTAAAACAATGCTTATTCCCAGGATAGCATGGAGACGTCTGAGAGTGGAGAGGACCAGGTAAATGTTGAGCAATCTCGACTGCTTTCTGCAAAGTCAGATGAATAAATCCTTCGGCATTCGAATTATAGAGCTGCTTGTAATCAACAATTCAGTGGTCCCAACAGGAGCATCGCTCGATCCGCTCGAGCATGAGCTTTATAAAGAACCAGAAACCTACTTCTGCTCGCAGCTGGTTGCCCGGCTGTATAAGAGTCTTGGACTCATCGACCCACTCAAATCATCCAAGAACTACTGGCCGAGAGATTTTTCAGATGCTGGTAAACTTGAAATCCTTCAGGGAGGCAGCCTCGAAAACGAGCGCGTCATTATCTTCGACGAGCAGCTACTGCGTTGTGACTACCCGTATTTTTGACAACATGTTTGGACTATTCCATTAAGCGATATTCTCGACTAAGAATTAGCTATTCCAACTGCGAAGATGCTATTCCTAAGACGAACTGCTATTCTCAAGAAGGAACTCGAGTACGAACGGACTGAGGGGCCTTCCCTGAGACTGCTGGCTGGACTATCCCAGCAATCCCCGATATTTGATGTCGAGCTGCCGGCGACCAATTAAGTGCATTCTCACACTAACCAGTTCGTACGTATTGTTACCAAAAGGGAAGGTAACGGTAACCTACGAATTCTGTATGTGGCTGTGTTGGTGCTAGCATACCGCCAGGGCTGCTAGTCCGAAGGGTAGCTGCCAGTGCGACTGAAAGAGTGCATCTACACTGGACCGTTAGTTCTCCCCGACGAACCAAGTGCAATGAGCAGCTGTTTGGTCTTCAGCAGTTAGGAGACGACTAAAAAGGTTATTGCAGAACTGCTCCAGACTGTGCTTTATGGTAAAGAATCCATATGGAGCATCATCAACCGTACCCAATGTCTGGATGAGTTGATGATGGTAGTGCTGAGAAACCTACTAACCCGTTAGCACCCTCATGCGTCACTGCTAAATGACAGTATGGATATTCCAGACACATTTTTGTTCCATACGATATGTCGTCTGCTAAACATCGAAATCCTGCAAACTGCCAATCTGGAGTGGCACCTAAGCCAACAGCTTGTCATCCGAAGCATCGGCAACAAGTTCGAACTAACCAACGAAATCGGCAGTCGCAGCCAACAACATTCCATGGGAGACACGAGCATACGAATGCTTCAATCCCAATTGATCGAGTCGCCGAAGGCCAACTACTAAGATTAGAATCAACCTCCTCCCCGAAGATTTAGTGCTATCTTTGACCCGAGAACAGCCATTAGCGAGGAGAGCAACTCCGTACAAAGCGACAACGAACTATCGGATGTCATCGAGAGGTATAATATCGGAAGAAACAGTTCCTTTTCCCAGCTTTCTGGCTCCATTGATTATGACCTCAGCGAAAATTTCGACTTCAGCAATGTGCGAAGACAACCTAGTATCGACGTTTTCCACTTTGAAAATCCCATGGAGGACAGCATCAAGGAAGGTTTTCGTAAGGAGAAGGTGGTGACAGGCAGTAACGAAGATACTTTTCCAAGGAGAGGCACAGACTCCACCGAAAAGCCCTTCAATATCTTCGACGGAATGACAGGCGAATAGGTCATCAAAATCATGTCGCCACGACACGTAAAAAGTCTTAACGAGCGTAAGAAGCAGTCGATGATCTCAATGCTAGGTTCGGGAAAGTTGGAATCCAGCAGAATCCTGTTGGCTGAAAAGACCTGCAAGAGTAATTGCTAAGAGAAGCCGCCAAGTCCAACAGTCGTTACGAAGTAGGAACCACCCTTAAGAGAAGTTCCCGTTTCGTCGCTTCGCAACTGCCCTGAAAGCGAGATAAATAAACCAGTTTGGCGAACTTCGACCGACTGGACTAAAACCATTCAACAAAGTGGGTTGGAATCTTCCGGGCTAAGACTGTCTTGTGACGCATACCACAATATGTCGCCCAAAAGGCATCCTAGCTCAAGCTACACTCAACTAACTCCCAACAAAACCAAATACTTGTCGACCCTGCCAGTCACATTCGTGTATCAATCCAAAAACCATACCTCTCCTGCCAATCCCCGCAAGATATTTGGTTAAACCGGTCTACGTGACCGCACAAGAAGGATACAATTCTCAAACACCCCGATAAAACCGGCAACCTAATTGATCCGCAGGGTCGAAGGCAAACCGACTTGGCGATCAAGATAGACTATCCGGCTGATTCCCCAGGTGTACAACCCCAACCGCTGATCTATAAGCAAGATGTATGTTGCATAATCATCAATTGCCCTCCAGAGCCTGTTCGACAGCATAGTTGGTAGTAAATGACTGGACAGCCTCACTTGCTTCAGTTGAGAGTATGGTAGTTATCAACTCAGTTGCTTCTGCCGAGTGGCGAACTTCGAACAATCGGCGTCCATTTTGACTGACGGTGTAGCACTGCTCACTCGCCTCCACAGTTAAGTTTTTTATCCTATGCATTTTTGTGTAATGAGAGTCCTATCCGATGTAAATCACTCCCTTCTTGCTGAGCACAGTTCGTGATGCGAAGTTGGGTTACTCCGCCAATCGGAGACTGATGCACATCGGTGGGTACAACATATCAGTAAAGCTCTTTCGAAGCTATTTTAGTGTTGGCCGGAACTGTGGCTCACTTAAGCAACGATCGAGGATGCCCACTATCCTGTCATCAAGTTTTAGTTCGCTAAATGACTTCGCACGCAGTTTAGTGATGGTTTCGTACTCCTCGTGTTTGGTGTTCCAACGGGAGAACAGCATGCCGATGAGCAGCCCCAAGGAGAAGATATCGGCCCTGTGGTCATAGCTACTTCCATTGGACTGTTCAGGCGAGCTGAATATCTTGGTGCCAACGCTACTACTAAATTTGTCCAAGTCGTCTTCAGTGAGCATGTCAGTGCCCTTGGCCATAAGATCGTTGATGATGTAGCAAGATTTAGATCCTTTTATGCGTTTGGCGACTCCAAAATCGCATATCTTGCAGGTTCCCTTGAAGTTTACCAGCACATTCTGCAATTTCAAGTCGCGATGAATGATCTTTCGAGCGTGGATACTCTCTATCCCGTCGACAAGCTGCAACACCATCCGATAGTTGTCCAGGCTGTGGTTAGCACTCTCCGCTGACTGTCTTCGCCTATCGACGAATTGATCCAGGCTTTCCTTGCATAGCTCTGACTGGATGTATACGGTGACCTCGGTGAACTCCAGAAGCCACTTATAGTCAACTGATAGGCCACCGTAGTTGTTCGCTTCTTTCTTATCAGACTTATTCCGTTCGATGCGAGGCTTTAATTGTGGAAGCTTTTCGGGTGTGCGAGGTTCCTTCTTCTCGAAAGAGATATCCGAGAATTCGTCGCTGTCGATTACTAGCTCGAGCTCCTCCTCTACCGGTGGTTGGTGTCGATTCTTCCAACCCGTCTTGCTCCCCACTTCGAACCAAATGGCATGATACTTCAGAACGTTAGGATGGTCGATTTAGCACAATACTTTCCCCTATCGAAGAATCTTCTCGAACTGCTCCTGGAGGTTGGAACGGTAGTCCATCGGCTTCATTCGAATCTTTTTGATAGCGTAGAGCTTGCCATCGAGCCGATGCCTCGCCTTGTATACTGTGCTGTACCCGCCTTTGCCGATCTTTCCGAGCTACTCGAACTAACTCGCATATCGCTGAGTGAAACGAGTGTGGATACCTTTACTTCCGCTAGCCCGTTGAAGTCCAATCCGAGCATATTGCCTGACTTTTATGAATTATATAAGCAGCAGCCAACGAAAAACAAGTATGGTCAACTGACCAGAAAGTTGTTCTTCTTGGACTTCGTTTTGGAGTCCTTTTCGTCCGAATTGTACGTGTAGGTGGTACTGCTGAGCTTCGTCGCTGCTGGGTTGTCAGCGGATTTCCCCTCGAAGCTGTAGCCCTCGAATAGTTCTGTGCTTAGTCGTATTCCATACCTTCGACCGACTTTCGCCGTAGAAGCAGCTGGTTTTCGGCATTTGTCTAGTCTTCAGAACTCTCCGATATCTGTTGCCGGTAGTCATAGTTCTCGCTGATAGGTTTGGGAATAAATGGGGACTGCAGCTCCTTCCTCAGCAGTTTAACCCATGAGAAACCCTTGAACCACGGGTGATCTTTGATTTAGTTGATGCCGTTGTAGCCTAGCCTGTTCTTGGGTTTGCGCTGGATCATCTTGCATTAAACAGTGTCATACCTTATTAACAAAGTCCATGGCTAACGGTGACCAGTTCTCTGGAAGTTCCTCCTCCTTTACCTGAACCTGCTTGCTGAGAATCTGATCGCGGATCTCCTTTCGGTTCTTACCGAAATATGGTCTACGGCCGAGCATGAACTCGTAGGAGATGACTCCCACTGCGTAGTAGTCGACCGGAAAGGAGTGGTCTTCTCTGCACATGACCTCGGGTGCCATGTAGCCTGGTGTTCCGCTGGTATCCGCACTGTTGTTTGGTTTCATGTAGCGTGCTATACCGAGATCAGTGATACGCAAGTATCCACGATCGTCCAGCACAAGATTTTCTGGCTTGATATCACGATGGATAATGTTGTTGAGATGTAAGTATTCCAGCCCGACAATGATGCATGCTATGTAGAAGCGTGCTTCAACCTCCTTAAACTTGCGTTTCCGACCGATGTGATACCGAAGGTCCCCGCCGTTGAGTAGGTCCATCACGAGGTAAAGGTACTCGCGATCCTGGAAAGCATAGTTCATGTTCACGATAAAGGGGTGCTTCAGTGTGCTCAGCAACAGTCGTTCGTTCATGACTGACGTAATGCTCTTCTTGCCGATGATCTTCGTCTTCATCATTTCCTTCATCGCGTAGATCTTGCGGTTCTTCTTGAACTCGACGCTCCACACCTTACCGAAGCCACCCTTGCCAATCACGTACTGATAGTTAAACTGGTGCTTTCCAATACCTACTGTTGACTGCGGAAACTCCTCGCGGTCAATCAAACTGCTCATGTCGATTCGGAACGTGTTGCGAAGCTCCTCCGGCTCCTTCCGATGCAATGAAGAGTTTGAACGGTTGTGTGCAGCCACTAAGTCACGGCTGTTCTTTCGTTCCTGCTGTTCGGCAGTGCTTTCCTTCCGACTGTTATTCACACTCGTCTTCCTAAATCAATTTGCAGGGGTACCGAGTGTGCGATTGTGAGACCAGCCCCTTCGAGTCGCCACGATTGGGTTCGATCTTCCCCTTACTCTTCGGGCGGACGAGCTCTCCGGAGTGTAGGTAGATTGTTTTGGGAATGATGGACACAGGAAGTGAGCCGGATGTCTTCTTGTAGGGGTTGACACTAGGTCTGGTCGATACAATTTCAACCGGAACCTTCTTGGTGCTGGATTCATCCTTTCGCCGCAGTTTAATCTCCTTGATAGCCTTCTGCATACGACGAATTATTGTTACAAACTATAACTTTTATGGCAGACAGCTGCTGCACATGCAGTTACCCACTTCCGTAGCAAAAAGGTCGCGGTTGAATGTTTCGAACTGCCAGTATTTGAATTCAACGGTATAATACCAGTAAAGTTCAGGAGGGTTTACTGAGGGTCGAACCGTTATGAATATATGCTTGTAGCGAATTGTAAAATAAGTCTTCAAGGTATTCGGTGCCGGCAAACAGATTACCAACAGTCAGTAAGCCACGAGAACTATCTGAGCGAGCCTTTAAAGTAAAGCATAGAAATGGATGCTGGCAGATTAGAGCAGACGAGGCTGGTTGACCTGCTGTGGTGGTAGTATGTTCGATTCGATTAATGGAATAGTTATGAGTTGGCAGGTGTAGGTGTCTCCAACCTGTAGTCCCGCTATTAAGAAGATGCTTACCAAAGTCAAGCAGATAGTCGTGAGGTGCTAACGTGCCACTCACAAACCAAGAACCATGTCGTCCAATCGCCAACTTGAATGCCGATTAACAATACCAAGGCTAAAGCCTCACAAATCTGTCCGTCCGAAACCCAGACTTCAAGGCAACCATGCCTTCGACATTCGTAGCACTATCGACACTATTCTGATGGAGGAGTCCATGCTCACCCTCAATAGCGAACTCAAGGAATACTGGGCGAAGATTATTTAGTGCGCTCGCCGCAAGAATCAGTTGATGAACGAAGTTGGTTTCATCTAGCGACGTCGAAAAGTGCTAGAGTCTATGAACAGCACAGGCTTTCGTCCCAATTCCAAGGCCTCTCGAATAGACAATCTCCGCATGGAAGAGGGGTTGCTCAAGGCGAAGACGAAACAGCAAGAAGAGATCGATCAAGCCTACCTCTCCCTCTTCAACTATCGCCGCACTCTAAACAACGAAGGGGCAACAACTCGCAAGCCCTCCCTAGAAGACCAGTGAAGCACAACAGTAAAAAGAATCACAGCAACTCTGCAGCTGCTACTTTGGCCCTGATCGCTTCTATCATGGAATCATCGCATTCCTACTCGTACCTACCGTGCTGTAGATAGGCGATTCCATGCTTCCGACGATCAACATACCGTTGAATCTTTTTTAGCATTTCCTGCTACAGAGATTGCGCCTTCTCCTTTACCTCTTACAACTTTGGCTTCTGGTCTCGTGCCTTTTTGAGTTTGTCGAGGTGCAGTGATGGGAGGTAGTTTGTAAACCTCTTGGAAATGGAAAATGACTCTTATTCCTGCAGACTGCGCTCCTTACTGCTCTTTGAATGAGGCATACTCTTGAGCTTCTCCCTCAATTCTTTAAGGTACTCGTTGCCTTTCTCCTTGACTATCTCGTGCTCAACGACCCCGGCATTGTGCTCCAGCATAAAGATCTCTCTCACGGACATCTTCTTGAGCTTCTGCAACTTAAAGTATTTCGCGGGATGCTATTCCTGGTCCATTCTCAATCGCCAATCCACATCCTACTACTTGGGAGAATGACTGGCTTGCTTATGCACCTTCTCCAAGATTTTTTGGGAGTACTGCTGACGTCGCTCTAAAGTTTGTTTTGCTTTTTCCATTCGCTCTCTTTCATGCTCGTCGCGAGAGTTCTTCAGAGTAAAGCTATCTCGATTTAGGAGTTCTGGGCTAATATTCTGCTTCTTCGGCCACTGTTTATGAATGTATTCTAGATAATTCTTTTCGTGCTCCTTTATCGCATTGAAGTCGTTCCGATAACCGTTGGGCGGTGGAGGCTCCAGTATTGAGTCTGTATGACCAGTGCGGAGTCTGTGGTGGGACTCCCGCGTGGTATGCTTGACCGTTGTTTGCATCTACGGTTCTTGTTGCTCTGCCGATTGGTCTTCAATCGTTCGAATACTTCCCTGCTTCTATTGGAACTGCTTCGCAGTCTATTCTTACAACTGCCTCTGCTTCTGTTCTTCCATGAGCACTTTCTTGAGCATTTCATCACGTTATTCTTTCATTTTGAGCAGGGCTTGTTCCCGCTATTTGAGCTCTTTAAGCTTTGCTTGCTTCTTACGATTGATTTCACGAGCCTGTTTCTCCCATTTGTTGGCTTGCTGCTTCACCAACATCTCCTTCTCTCTGTCGATTATCTTGCTGAGCAGTTTATTGTGAACGATCTGAATCACATGTACAATTACCCGCTCATCGGAATTGCTGTGAGCAAGCTTGCTGATTTCTTGGTTTATTGTATTGATCTTTCTGCGAAGCTGGTCGGTTATTGCCTACACTTCTCTCTTCTTTCGTTGCTTCGAATCTGATTTTTCTTCAGATCGATCTGCAGTGGTACGATGCTCCATCGAATATTATCTGTTGACTGGCTCGGTTTTCATCCTTATGCTCATCTCAGGGTTGTCAGGAGGTCGGTTGTCAATATGGTTGTTGGGTATACGACCAGTTGCCAGCTTGCCACTCATATCGCCAATAAACCATTATACGGGAAATAAACCATCAGAACCTTCCAGGTTGGTTACTGTCAGGAGGAGATGCTCTCCCTTGACGAACGGAGGAGGTACTGAGTGGAGTCAAGAACTGCCCTTGCCGATATGATAACTTCGTTCTCGTTAGGTAAAGTGGGTTATTCACAACACTACCAGCGCCGTTTTTCGCCATATATGAATTGAAATGATGGCCGTTGTGATAAGCTGGTTAGCACAACTTCCGAGACAACGGATTGCTGAGTCAAGTTGCGTTGGGTATGATGTTGACGTCTACTGCTGCCATGTTTACTTCGAAAGGCAGTCAGGCTTATCTTTGCAGCCCGATTACCGGTTTTCTTGGTAAGTCCTCGGTCGATTCCCCTGTACAAGTCCATGAATTAGATTATTGAGGTGCATGCAAGTTACAGTTCTGTTAGTAGAAGTCGATTATTAAGATCCGACGACGAATCACTTAGAGATCTGGTGGCGGTCCCAACGGTTTCGATAGGCGGTGATGCCTGGATGCTTAGTGGGATCGCCCACTCTCGCCCGCCCTGTGAAAGAGTTCCGGTAAGTAGTTACCCAATATTTTGCGTCTCTTGCAGCACGGTCACCCAGTTCAACAACCGAACTATTTCGGTAGTGCGGGATGAAATCTTGAACGAGGAGTTTGTTCCTAGCTTTATGTTGGTCATAGGCGAGTAGGGTCTTCCCCAAACCCACACCGGCGTGCTCAACGCCCTTGTTACAGTGCACTGAGGCGTTCCAGCTCTTCCGCCACTCGCTTCTGGTGGGATACTCCTTATTGTCACGCTTGTCATAGAAGGGTACCGCCACAAAATCGTTCCCCTTTTCCTTCACATAACTACAAGTGCGAATACGATTGTCCTGGAAGAATTTGCTGCCACTAGCCCTTTGACTATCTGCGTTGCCAACTGCACTACCTCTGCTCTTCAGGAAAGAACGTGTGAACTCGTTGTTGCCAACCTCTCTCCGAGGACTATTCTGTTCGGACATCGCCGCTTAATTTTAGTGTTAATATTAATAGCCAATCCACTACTTATCTACGATTTTTCGATCAGCTTTCCTGGCTCTGTCGGAATTCCGGTGCGCCTTCGGCTGGGTCCACAGAACTTCGATTGATGTACGTGTTCTTGAAACCCTCGTCTTGGGTAATGAGTGATTATTTCGTCTCGGAGAGCTGCTGGCGTTTTTCTTTCTTGATTTGATAGACACACACCAGGATGAGGCCGACGATCATTGCGAACCCGGCAATCAGGATGATGATCCAGATGATCTCAACGGTCTCTTGGTCGGGAACAGGAATAGGCCCGAATCCGAAATCTAAGTTGAATTCCATTTGGTGGAAGCTATTGGCTGCTCGCATTTTGATAGTTTGGTTGGCAGGAGTACCGTCCACGATGAAGGTGAGGTTCCGACTGACTCGGAGTTCAGTCATGTTGTAGGCGTCTAGGTCAACAAAGAGCAGGTTATCATAACCAATTACGTTGGTCTCGTTGAAATCGAAGTTGACTTCATAGATGTCTCTGACCCGATGAGCACCAAGAAGTCTCACCACTGGGATAGTACCGCTTGGTAGTTACAGGTTATAGGTACGGTCACTGCGTTGATTCCCGCTTAAATCGTATACTATCACAAACTGCATTTCTGCAGTTCGATTATAGTATGGTACTGCGAAGAAGCCGTTACGGCCTGGCTTGATCTTAACGTAGCTCTTTAGGGACCATGGATACCTCTAGAAGAGTCTGAGCAGCTGCAGGTTGTACAGGGTGTCACCTCGAGAGTTTAGGGTTAGAGATACTTCAATGTGATGCCAGTTGGCAACAGTAAGCAGCAGCTGGTAAGAAGTACGGTTATTATCGTTCTCATGCTCGACAATACTGATTGTCAGGATTCGGAGAGGGTCAGGGATGAGATCTTCTGGCATGAAGAACTTATGAATGTTGATATAGGTCTTAGCGAGATAGACGACTTCCTGCTTGTCTTGGCTCAGCTCAAACGTAAATATGAAGATGCCTCCAGTGCGTCCCTCAGTCATAAAGAGCCTGTAGATAGGAACTCGTAGATCAATGCGGTGGATGTCAGCATAAGTAATGAAAGCCGGGCCAGTGAAACCAGAAATCTGAAGGTCATCTGCTTCAATAAGATCGAGCAGAGCGAATTGTTCGGGTTCTTCAGGATCAAGATCAAGGTGGTAAAGGTAGACACCACCCTGCCTCGAAAATGGGTTGTCCTCAGCATCGACCACCATCATCAACATGTCAACCATCTTAACGTTGTTGACTTGCCTGACAGCCGATTGCGAAGGACCCCAGGTAAACGGCTTTTCCGTAACGTAAGAGGTGAGATACATGTTCACCGAAGTACCTGTTTCACATAACGACACCACAATGGTCTGGTGGAAAGGTAGTGCAATCTTGGTACATGGCTCACCGGGCATGTTGGTTGGCAGCTGCACAATATACTCGATGGAGTCGTTTAGATAGGTCTTCAGGATGGAATCGTACTGCTGTGCGAATACTCCGTCGTAGGTTGACTCAAGGTCCAGAATAGCCCGTGCTGCAACAATCTCCCTCACTTCCTGGACATGGTTTTCTAACCTGATCTGCTTATTGCAGTCGTTACACTCGATGAAGTAGTGCAGTACGGATCCGTTGAACCAATCACCATCCGAGAAGGAGATGACTTTGGACTGGCTCTCGTTCTTCTCAGGTGGTGGGAACTGCACCAATTTATTCACCTTTTCCTGAGTGAACCCCGGACCAAGACTAATAGCTGACTCACTGAAGTTGAATACAGTGAAGTTCAACCGACTGATGTTCGAGGTGCTTTGATTGTTGTTTGCAGAGATTTCCAGGTTAAAGTTAGGTTGACCATCCTGCCAGTCCAGAAGCAGCCTCGGCTCGAAGTAGAACTACCAGCAACTGATGCCGAAGTTATCCAGAGCTACGAGGAATTCTCGATTGCCTTGCTTAACAGCGTCCAGGGCTCGGACAATTGAATGAGCTGCCACTTCATCAAAGAAGATGCTCGTTGAGGGACGATCGGGATGAATCACCTGAATTCTGTCAGCAGAGGCCAAATAGAAGAGCTGGTCGCTCACCAATTCACTATACTTTCCAAGCTTGTATGTGTGGGTAATGGTCTGGGTGAGAATTGGGTTGGTATTTCGTCTAACTGGTATCGATAGCCTATAGAGCTGCATATCGATTTCAGTGATAATTAGGATAGAGTCTCGAGCGATTTCGTAAGAGTAATCCCTCAACACTGGAATTTGGAAGAGTAGTTCAGGGAATCCTTGTTCGTTGACGGAGATCGCCATCAGTCCGGTTTTTGTCTTAAGGAAAAGCACTTCGAAGTGATATGGACTTGTCTCAGCATCGACTGGTGCGAAATACTGCACACCAAGGAATCGCATCACTTGAGAGTTGATCCTGAAGATTGGTCTAACATCCTTGTACTCGCCATCACTTGCCTGGACATCCTCCAGCCTGTAGACATCAACCCGCTTGCCGATCTTGAAAGTAACCATTAGCAGTCCAGAGTTGATGCTAACCGAGGTGATTTCGTTGTCGAGGGTGCCGAGGTAACCGACGCTTCCGTAGAATCGGATCATCATCGGGGAAAGAGTGTACACGTAGACAGTGTCAGGCATCATCTAGAAGGTTACAGCGATTCGCCTTTCGTTTGGATCGATGATTTGGCTGATATTGGTAATGCGACCACGTTCCAAGTCTCTTTGGGTCATAGTTTGACAGTTGCACTCTTCTCTGGTAAAGTGGGTCGTACAGGAGATGTAATAGGTCATGTTTGTGATGTCTTGCACCAATCCGTAGATTTTGTTGGTAACGTCTTTCTCTGTGAACATGTCAATGAACACAATATCCTTGGCTGCTGGTGCTTTATCCCACTTCACAATATAGCGCATGGTCTTCAGCACTGTTACATTAGGCTCGAATTGGCTCGGCTTTTCAGCTTTCACGTCGACTTTGTATTTGAGGTTAGGACCGAAGTAGGTCCAACCTAATTGCAATTCTCGCTCATCAGGAGAATCCACCACGTACTTCTCTCGACCCAGCAACCCTGTACCGAAAATTGATTGGTTTGTATTGCTGATTACCACCACATTTAGAATCTGAGTGCACACCTTTGAAGTGTTATCACTCTGCTCTCGAGAGGTACCTGTAATAACTACTTCAACCTTTTGGTTGAGCAGTGAGGGCATGACAGGGTTCAGTTGCATCACTGGCAGGTACAGCTTGATGTTGCGACTGCGGTAGTTTCCGAACACAGTTAGCACCGAGAGGTGTTGATGGTAATGCATTGGGAAGCTGCCCTCGAAGGGAAGACTCCAAGTGGCAAATGCGTTGGTATAGCTCGTGGTGCGTTCGGTGAAGACCCAGATATGCCTGTACTGAGAATCAACAAACTCTTCGTGATAAAAGGCCCTAGCCGACAAAATGATGAAGTTTTAGTCGATGAAGAGGTTCTCGACTTCGGAGTTTGGCATGATACTATACTTAGCAGTGAGGGTGGGAGCTTTGCCGATGATCCAATCGTACTGGTACAGATTGTTCCCGTTACTGAATACAACTTTAAGGTCGTCATTGAATCCGAGTCGGTTAATGGCGAAGCGATTCACATCCATGCGGATTTCAAAGAAGGTACGAATTTCGACTCGTTGGTTAGGAGCCAACCTGAGCTCATAGAGTCCCTTGCCATAGGACAGTACGTACATGAGTCCATCATATACTGTAAAGTCTGCGATGGACAGTGTTGAACCGCCCAATACTGTGTGGTCAATCACATCCAAGAGATATGGCTTAGTACCTAGGGTTACTTCGAAGATCTCGATGTAGGTTTGGTCCTGGTGGGCAGAATCAACATTACTGCGATAGGCAACTCGGAAGATATAATCGATTCTGTTGACTGGGTCGTGGAAGGCATGTAGCGTTCTCTTGGTGAGCATATTGTAACTCACAAACACATCATTGTAAATTTGGAACTCTTCGACGTTCATGGTGAGCAGATCCACATAGAAGAACTGGTTGCTGCTCAGCTATCCGTTACGGAACTCTGCGCAGTCGATGATGGCAAAGCTGGTATTCCGATCAAACACCTCCTCAACGTCAAAACAGCGGATGTTGTTGATGCGCTCCACAGTCACAACATCGGTGATCTGTACACCGTCATTTTCGTCGTTCATGCCAACATACAGAATAGTATCGGCACCATCGGCGTGTATTGCGAGGAACCTATTGTTGCCCAGAATCTTCGCAGAAGTGAAGTTCATGCTGTAGGTCCAGTTACGCTCACTTATGTGGTACTTGTCCAGAATGGTGACGAAATCGGGGGTAGGTGATGAAAATGACAGGTTGTAGCCTACAATAACAGGAGAGGATACCCATGAAGATGTTCTCCAGGTCGAACCGTTGAGTTTCTCCAAGCGAAACCGGCAGCACCATCGGTAAGGGTGTGGGCATGCAGCTGGGAGTGGGTGGCAGAGCCAACACAAAGCCGAGCAGCAGACACGCCAGCAATAGCAGCGATTTCATTTTGTAGGATTTTGATATAAAGCTTATCTGTGAAGATTCGGCTATAAGAAGCAAGATTTGCCTGATAACTAAGCAACAAACCCAACTGGAAGAAGAGTAACATGAACCGATCAATTTCGGCGACGCTTGACGAAAAGGTGTTTGAATACCGACAGCACACCGGAGAGTTGGCTGGTCAGTTGGTTCAGCCGCGGCCAGGCTGCCTTGCGTTTGAAGATTAGCTTCTTCCGGTGGCAAGACGAATTGCTTTCCTATTCTTGTCGGGGTTTCGATAGGCTTCTATAGAACCGTCTGACCTCCTCGAACTGGGCGTCCGATATGATCACATTGTCCCAACCGTACTTTTGTACAAGCAGGCAGGCATACTTGGCGAGATCCCACTTACTCTTATTTGGCAGCACCACTGGATCAATGTCCTTATCGAACTGGTAATTTTCACCTCCTTCGGTAACTGTTCCGATCTTGATCACTTCCTTGAGGGCAGTTTGGCTTGGTGTTGTACTTATGTACAGTTTGCCATCCAACACTGGTAAGACATACACGAAGCAGCATTTGTCGTCGCCGCCAAGGGTCTCTACAAGATCGTCCCTTTCAATGTTGATGAAGTCGACATTCTCTGCACACGCCTCTGCTTCCGCTTCAACAGGACCCGCTTCTTAGCACTCGATGGCATCAGCACTGCTGAACTAGCAAGGCGAGGACACAGGTTCTTCGGTTGGACATGCATCAACACCAGCAACTTCCTCGGGAACTGCCTTGACGAGTTCCTGAGAGTTCTGCAGCTCTGTCGCTTCACCAAACTGCTACAGTTGCGCCGACATCGAATTATTTTAATATTAACCAAAATAATTTTCCAACGTAATTAATAGTTGCAGCCAGGGTGAGCCCGTCAACCTCCTCACAGCACGTTCTTGAGCTGTCCGCGTTACCAAACACCGTGGACTGTTCGATTGCGGCCACGGAAGACGCCTTCGTTGTGTACGTGGTCAGCTTCGAAACCGCCCGAATAGGTTTCACCGTTGCATAAAGTCAGTGTTCCATTTCCATTTTTCTGGTCGAATTCGAAGTTGCCTGTGTTAGCGCAAAAGTACCTTCATACGTGCTCCAGTAGTTCCCGAGCTTGGTGAAATCTTTGTAATCAAAGGACTCCACAAAGCGAGGGTTTTCATTGTAGAGCTTGCCATAACCGTGGATTTGGTCCTGTGACCAGTACCCCTAGTAAGCAATTTTTCCACTTGCATAGTAAAGTTTACCTTTGCCCTGCATACGGTTGAAGGTCCACTGTCCTTCATAGTAACCGCCATCCTCGAAGTAATAGCGTCCAAAGCCGTGTCGGAACCCTCGTAGTGTTTCACCATCATAATGCGGTAGCGTCTTCGGTCTTGGAGGTGGCTGGGGTTCGTATTTGGGCGGTTATTCACGTGGTGGTTCATAGTTGGATCGATCGTATCTAGGCTGCTCATAGGTCGCTTTTACGGTCTTTGAGCTTTCTTCCAGGTTCCTGTTGCGTACTTCAGAGACCTTAGCTTGCTCGACTTCGGTACTACTTGCAAACCGACCTTGTCTGTTCTTCTCGGGAGAGTTACTGCGTATAGGAGAAGTCTGAACTTCCACAGATATCTTGCTGGTTTCACCTTTCTTGAACAAATTGTTCCACTCCTTGCTTTCTATCATGTTGTCGTAAGCAACTGACATCGCGCGAACTGATGTTTGGACTTCTGCTGGTTGATACCATTATCTCGAACCGTTTGAGCTGTGTGACGGAATCTTTTCGATGATCTTGGATTCGATGGCCACGACATTGACTTATCTCAGCCTTTCTAGCGCTGGCTCAAGGCCACCAGTAGTAATCTATGGCAGCGAAATGGTCATCTCGATGCTGGGTTTACTCAGAGGGAGGGAGTTCATACCGGAGTTTAGCAGACTTGATTGCATATTCTCGTAACTCATTACAGGCTCTACTTCTATCCTTGGAAGCGGAGGCTCGATCTCTTCTGGTTTGGGTTCCCGACTGATTTCTTCGACATCAATTACGTCTGCCTTTACCAAATCTTTGTAGGATCGGGTGGTGTTCATTTTCTTTTCGAAGAGACTTTCAGGCTTCTCGGTTTGTACCTATTCCTTTGTGTATGTTGCATCTGCAAATGTCTTGGGAACGATGTTCATATCCTCCTCCGTTAAAGACTGGTTATTTCGTTGAATACGGTTTCCAAGCAAATCAAAGCCTCTCTCCTGGACGATAATAGAGTTTATTGGTGTTGCTGTGCCATCACTAAACCGATTGTCAGCATTAAGCTGCGAGTCCTTCACTTATTCAGTGATTGATTCGAAGTTTGATGAAGCAGTTTGTGGCTTCGGTTGACGCAACTGTTGGAACGTGAAGGCAATGTTAGGAACGGGTTTAAGTGGCTGAAGACCACCATTGCTGACTATGCTAGATTTATTGGAGTTTGCCTGTTGCTGTTGATATCGAATTGGATCAGCAACGATATTTTGGAAGCTCTTTCCAAGCGACCTTTCCCTGCTGATGTTCGATGCCAGGATGCGGTTGCTCCTGATTGTGGTCGATTGTGGATCAGGCACCTCTTCCTTCTTCGCTGGGAAGAACAGCTCGGAGGAGGTTTGGTTGGATCGCTGCTGTGGTGGCTGCTGTTGCGAAGATACGATATTTGACTGTGGTTTGTTTACCACTGCAAGTGATACCTTTGGTTTGTGTAGTGCTGTATGCCGGAATAGCTTATCGTCGACAGTGTGGGAATTGTGTCTCGCTACCGGTGATTTTGTTCGTTCCTGAAGTATTTTCTTCGATTGGTCAACGACCACCGTCGGTGTTGGTTGGTGTGGCTTTCCGAAGCTTCCTCGCGCCATTGAATCACCTCCAGCAACATAGACTACTTTCCTATTACCCTGCTCGTTCATCTTTCCCCGTGAACCATCTACAAGTTCGACCAAATCTGCCCAATCGAACCTCTCCTTATCACTAAACTCCAGCATGAGACCAATGATCATCAGGAGCTCTGAACTATAACGTTCGCCACACACCTGCATGCCTTGGGTGATGCTGTTCCGGTAGTTGTTTTGCTGTGTAGCTGGCTGTAGCACATGCCTTGCACCAATCAGCGCAAGCTCCAGCAGTATAACCCCTGCACAAAACACATCGTCTTTGGAACTGCCGAGTGTTGATCGGCTGCGACCGCCGCTCAACGATTCAACCTGGCTGGGTGCTAACGGAAAGAACGAACCAGGATAGCTGAGGCATAGTCGATAGTTGCTCTCTGCATTGGTGATGGCTGGATCAGCTACTTTGATGGTTCCACTGTTGGCCAGCATAACAGTCTGCAACCTCAACGATTGGTTGCGCACGCCATTCTTGTTGAGGTAGTTCATGCCCATGACGAGGCCTTGCACCACTGACCATAGTTCATTCTCTTTATAGGGAGTGTTAAACATCTGCCGTTAGGCCTTCTCATCGAATAGGCTGCGCAGCGGATATTCGTACAGACCAGCTGCTGAGCCTGACGCCTGGTCAATATAGTAGTCTGCAATGAGGTGGATTGGTACCTCGAAGCACCACGATGTTTTAGTGCTGGAGCATCATCGACCGCTGCAGGTAGGATTCCATTTATGACAGCGACTGAAAGTCCCGACCCAGCTGCAGCTCCACTACCAACATTTCCTGGTTGCTGGGTTTGCTGACGAACTGGGTGAACCCACGCGTCGTGTCCTTCCGTATGATATCGTACTGTTGCAAGTGCTTTACTTGGGCTGCTTTTAAACTCACCGTCCCCATGATAAGTTAAACAGAATAGACATCTAATCGGTCCTTCAAGGGCAATAACAGATCGGAGTGGGACGCATCTTCCCGAATAGCCCATAAACAACTGTTCTTTAAAGAAGATAAAATATCGTCTTGCCTTTGGGTAAGCTATCGAAGTAGATTTATTGAACTGCGGTACTGTTCCAAGGGTATTGATGATGGTTGCTCTGGAAAGAGGGCAGGGAACCAACTTCAGCCTCGTAATTTGATCGAATATTGGGATGTACATCCATATTGAGATCGGGTTAACCACTCCTCTCGGAATTACTTGGATGCCAACCAAGAGGGACTTACGTCAGCAATAAATTTTAATTTAGGAATTAAAAGGGATGTGGGCGGGTCATTGGAAGGGATGTCTAACCATAGAACGAGTTCGGCTTATAAAATAGCCGACTGAAGCTTAGCAGATTTCTGTTTGGGAGCACTGGCCTCGGTTTGTATGAACATCGATTCTTCGACTATCATCACAATCTGAT
>ERZ724508.95-NODE-95-length-59571-cov-7.488709_pt1 | contig 59571 bp, 47 predicted proteins | sample MGYA00376041_ERZ724508 | MGnify/ENA primary metagenome ERZ724508 (study PRJEB28724, sample SAMN07190887) | wastewater metagenome | isolation source: effluent of sewage treatment plant in Hong Hong | place: USA: Christiansburg, Virginia | collected 2016-03-01 ...
TTAAATCCCTTATAAATCCTAGTTCAGACAATATAGAATGTCAGACAATTGCGCACTTGTCTGAACTGGGATTTTTTGGATTGAATGGGAAATACAGGAGTGGGCTTGTATGAAATATTTTGAATCAATTTGACTGTTATAGAACTGTATTGTTATTCAACTTCCTGTGTATCCTTTAAATCCCTTATAAATCCTGGTTCAGACAATATAGAATGTCAGACAATTGCGCATCTGTCTGAACTGGGATTTTTTGGATTGAATGGGAAATACAGGAGTGGGCTTGTATGAAATATTTTGAATCAATTTGACTGTTATAGAACTGTATTGTTATTCAACTTCCTGTGTATCCTTTAAATCCCTTATAAATCCTGGTTCAGACAATATAGAATGTCAGACAATTGCGCACTTGTCTGAACTGGGATTTTTTGGATTGAATGGGAAATACAGGAGTGGGCTTGTATGAAATATTTTGAATCAATTTGACTGTTATAGAACTGTATTGTTATTCAACTTCCTGTGTGTCCTTTAAATCCCTTATAAATCCTAGTTCAGACAATATAGAATGTCAGACAATTGCGCACTTGTCTGAACTGGGATTTCTGATTCTGAATAAGTTCTGAAATTAAGGATTTCACCTACATGCCGCCAGCAACAACATAAGACATGTCTGAAGGATTTAAGTATTTTTTTGCAACGGCTTGGATGTCTTGTGCTGTGATAGATTGTATCCGTGCAAAAAAACGATCGTAATAATCGTAACCCAAACCATGAAAGTAAATAGTTTTGTATTTATCTGCAATAGCAAAAGATGTTTGAATGTCTCCTACAAAACTACCTAGCATATAATTTTTTACAGTGAGCAATTCATTATCAGAAACAGGCTCGTCTATTAATCGTTGTAATTCTTTTTCAATTTCAACAAGTGTATATTTTGTAAACTCACGTTTTACATCTGTGCCAATTACAAAATAGCCCCCTTCTTGCATCGGCACTACACTTGAATGTATGCCATAGGTATAGCCTTTTTCTTCACGAATGTTTTGCATCAATCTAGATCCAAAATAACCGCCTAGTATTTCATTCAATACATATACATCAAAATAATCCTGATTCGTATGATTGAATAACATGCGGCCATATCGAATGGATGATTGCACGCTATCCTCTTTTTTGATGATGAATTCTTTCTCTGCTTTTTTAAAAGCCGGCAAGGCACTTTTTGCATTGACGGAATGAGTGACTTCTGTTCCGAATAATTTTTCTAGATGCGTTACAGCATCTGCAGAAAATCCACCTGTGATAATAATGTCACATTGTTTTTGTGCTAATTCTGATTTGAAGAAAGAAATCAAATCCGCTTGTGTAATCGCATCAATAGCTTCTAACGTTAAGTGTTTACCATATGGGTGATTGTTGTTAAACAACAATTCTCTAAAGGCAACACCCGCTAAGTATGCAGTTTTTTCTTGATTTACCTGTATTCCTTGTCGTTGAATTTGCTTCATTTTATCCAACTGCTCTTCAGGAAAAGTGCTTTCTGTGAGTAAGTGCTTAATGAATGGAACCAACTCGGAAACATATTTTTCCAAACAAAAAAGCGTAATATTTATGCGCTCATTTCCTGGATTAATTTCTAGAAAAGCACCAAACTGTGCCAGATATTCTTGTATCTGCATAGAGTTATGGCTCGTTGTTCCTTCAGCCAACATTTTAGCTGTAAAAAAAGAAGTGCCATTTTTATTTTCATTTCTACTACCAGAATTGAAAATCCATTCTACACGTACTACGGGTTGTTTACCTAGGGCAAATTTATGTAATGAAGTACCGTTAGAAAACGAAACCGTTTCCACTTTTGGCAAGTGAAAACGGTCAATAGGATTGATGTTAGGAGCAATTGTCCTGTCCAGTGTATGTATCATTAATTATCGATTACAGAATCTTCTGTTGCTTTTTTAGACTCAAATGTAAAATGAAGTGTGAAACGTAGCGTTTCTGCTAATGGATTTGATTGTTGAATCGGTATCAAATACGCCATATCTAAGCCAAATGCATTGTAACGAATACCAACACCAACGTTCGCATAACGGCGGTTACCATAGGTTGGGTTTTCATAATGATAGCCAGCACGTAAAGCAAATAAATCATTGTACCAATATTCTGCACCCATGCACAAAACGATTTCTTTCATTTCTCCTTTAAAACCATTTTGAGAATCAGTGAAGGAGCTTGTCATGCCTTGAACGATTCCCATATCTTTTGGATCTTTTCCTGTACTATCCCATTTACTTGGCACCATATATTTATTGGCATCGAACGAAACGGAGAATTTGTTAAACGGATCTGTTTGTATGGTGTAGGTACCACCAAGTCTTAAATTGGTAGGGATAAAGTTTTTGTTATTAATATCCGTATAGGTAACCTTAGGTCCAATGTCATTTATAACTAATCCGAAAGCTATATTTGAATTCATGCCACTTACTAACATGTCTTTGGTGTAATAGGCTCCAATATCAGCCGATACACTATTGATTGCTTTTGCAATTCCACCCGAACCAGCATTATAACTACCCACTAAATCTGAACGGAAATATTTAAGACCTAAACCAAGAGAAAAAGTTTTAGATAATATTCTTGAATACGTCAAACCAAAAGACAATTCGTTTGGTTGAAAATCTCGAACAATATTTCCACTCTGGTCTGTGAAAGTTACTTGACCCAAATTGAAATATTTAAAACTAACCCCAACTGCATCTTCTTTACGAATTTTTTTGTAAGCAGATAAGTAAGATAAAGACATGTCGTTTACAAGCTTTCTCAACCAAGGATTATACGATAATGCAACACCAATATCCGCTTTATTACGGGCAAGTTTCCCTGGGTTCCAAAACGTTGCATTGGCATCTGGAGTAGTCGCTGCGCCTACATCACCCATGCCTCCTGCGCGTGCGTCAGGTGTAATATTTAGAAAGGGTACCGCAGTGGTTATTGTTTGTTGAAAGTCTTTATTTCCTCCCGAAGAACCAGATTGAGCTTGAGCTTGAAAAATGCTACAGGTTGCTAGTATTAAACCTGAAAAGAGTAATTTTTGCATAAATGAATGTATTATTAGCTACAAATATAATGTATTATTTTATGAGTTTAATTCAACAAGACCAGTTTCTCAAAAACATGGGTTGTGGAGCCATCCTGTAGTGAACGAATTTTTAGTTTATAAACGTATACGCCTCTACCAATTTTATCACCAAAATCGTCTAATCCATCCCAATGGATGCTTCCAATGTGTGAAGGGCTGTTATAAACGGTCTCATCTAAGGTTTTTATCAATTTCCCAGAAACGGTAAACACCTGAACCTGAATCATTAAATTATCGCCCACCCGGTTATGGTCAAAATGGAAGTTTGTACTTGTGCTAAACGGGTTTGGATAATTTAACACGTGGCCCAATTGAATCTTTGTGGTATTCTGAATGGTGAATTCTAAGGTTTGCTCGCTTGAGTTATTGTAGGTATCCCAAACTTTAAATCGTAAGGAATAGGTACCAGCGGCCAGGTCTTTTAATGGATATTGAACTTTGCCTTTTGTATAATCATCTTTAGCAGCCGAATAATATTTATTTAAAATAATAATCTCTGTACTTGTGCTTAACTGCAGCGTTATTTCGTGACCAATACCAGCCGCAGATACGTTAATTCCATTTTCGTCAGAAACTTCTGCATAGAATACTGGATTCTCTCTTGTTATACCACCTGAAACAAAAGAAGGATCGTTCATATATAATTTAATTTTTGGCGGTGTTTTATCATCTGGTGCATTTGGATTTGAGCCTCCAACAACAATATTGCTTAAATAACCACCCGCATCTTGATTGCCATTCTGCTTAGAAGAATATAAACTTACTTTTCCATAATCATATTGATAGGAAATATCTTTTGGTACAATAAACGTGACTTTAAAAGTGCCATTTGTAACACTCGCCGAACCATCAAAAATAATATTGCTTTGTAATTTAAATGTTGTTGCGATTGAGCCACCGTTACCTAATGTTTTGATAGAACTAGGTTTGTCATATATGGTAATTTGGGATGTACCACTATAATTTGTGAGTGTTGTGCCTGTTTGGTCTTGTATCAATCCTTCAATGGTGACTTTGCTAAGTGCTTTTAATGTATCAGGTATTGCATTCACAGCAATTCCATTAATGCTTGTAACTACCATCGTTTGTTGGGGATAACGAATGCGCATACTCGGATCGCCTAATAATGTGTAGTTTCTATTGTACACTCCAGCTATACTAAAGTTTTTTGTGAGCCTTATAATTTCACCTAAGGTGTAAAAAGTGCCATCGGGGTTGCGAAGAAAGGCGTATTTATAAAAGGCTTCATTGATCTCTGCATTTGTACTTGCATACACGGTTCGGGTAGATGTTAAATTCCCAAAAGATCCCCCTGTAGGGCTCAGTAATATTCTTTCTGCACCAGAGATTAACCCGGGCTTATCGTTTCTGCCAAAACTGCAAGTAGCCGTAATGTAAAATCCAAGTTTAGTAATATTGGTCCAACTATTAATAGTTGGTATTGTAACAATGGCTTCTTGAGCTAAACCTGTATTGCCACCATGTCCAACATAATTCCATATGAGTGTACCTTCATCGGTATTTCTTTTAATGGCATCTACAGCCAATAATGCTGTTTCTCCACCTGGTGTTGACTCTTGAGGGTAAGTATCTAAATAAATTTTGTTGATATTAATTTGTTTATTCGTTGTATTTATAATGTTATATAAGGCTTCAGTATTGTTTAAATGAAGATTTGCATCCCCATCGTCGCAAAGGAGTGTTATTTTATTTTCCCAATCCCCATTTACAGGAATAGACGGTTTGGATGCACTTATTAATTTATTTACAACAATTTCAGCTTGATACGCATTTTTTACAGGTAAGCGACCAACACCTATACTCATCAGATTAATCGTATTGTCATTAGAGTGTTCTTCTTTCCAATAGCCGTCTGCATCATCCATAAAACCAAAATAATCGTCTGAATTGTACGATTCCAATTCTTTTAAACTCTCCCTCGATTCATAGGTTGGAACATAATTTCCACCCATTCCAAGAATATTTTTATAATCGTAGGTGCCAGTTCCAAATAATAAGAGATATTTTAGTTGAGCACCTGTAGCACCTCTATCGTATACCATCTTTGCAAAATCTCGAATGGCAGTAATGTCTGCTTTGCCGCTTCCAAATTCATTAAAAATTTGTTTGGGGGTACAAACAAAACAGCGTATGCCATCGTTTTGAAATCTAAAATTTGCTAATTGCTGTGCTTGAGAAATAAATTCTGGAGCCGCAACAATAATCATATCGGGCATATTTGCCGAAGTAATGTCGTGTAGGTTTTGATTGCTTACTTTTTCTACAAAACTGGGATAGTTAAACGCAGAACCTCTAAAGATTGCAAATTCCTTCAAGTTTAAACTGTTTGTTCCAAATTCTATTATTCCCGCGCCATACGTATAATTTTGCGCAGAAATATTTTGAGGATCGCTAACATCCCACAATTGCTCGCTTCCTGTGGTATTACTTATTTGGTAGCTTGTAGTAGGTTGTAAGATACTTTTGGATGCTCTAAAAAAAGTTTGATTTCCGTTCAAACGTAATGATTTTGTATAAAGTAATTCTAAGTAATTTAAATTTGCAGCAGCTGAAGGATTGCCGTTTAAAAAAGTCATACCAACACTTACTATTGTATTGCCTCCTAATAAAGACGAATTAAATGTATAGGTTTTCGTTACATCAATACCCATGGGTGCATAGTCTGCAGTGCTTAACGCAGAAAATCCCATATTGTCTGGGAAAGGATTGTTATTGATTTTGAAAATCATATTGGCACTAACGTATGATCTGCCCACAACAGCTGCTTTTAATGTCATGGCCGTGCCTGATTTAATACCCGTTACATTAAATTGTTCACTAAAATTTGGACTGTAAGTAGTAAAAGCGTGTCCGTACCACTCTCTACCAGAATCCATAATATTATAGGTGTCTGTTTCACTAAAATCATGTTCGTCAAAATCAGTTAGTGTTTGTGCTGTAGCTCCTAGATTGGATTGGCTAACAATGCGTTTGCCGACTTGTTGGTTGATTGTCAAAAAATAAAAATTTTGTTCGCTGTATAAATTGTACACATGGTTATAGGTATTGTTGCCTGCATTATATTCCCATGTATGAGGAGACTCTCCATAAAATAAAATATAATCATTCTTATCAAAAATGCCATTCCCATCTTCACTCATAAAAATAGCATTTTCAACTAAATCATCTAACCGTGTTGCACTATTCTCTTGTGGCAACATACCTCCACCATTTCCATAAATCTGAATCATGGAAGGGTCTAAATTGTTTGTATTTATGCCTAAACTTATTAAATAGGCAACATCAATTTTGTAAATATTTGTTTCCTCAACACCTAGTTTGTACCAATTACCACTTGCTAAAACAGATCCTGTTGTATTGGTTGTACGTGCATTCGAGTAGGAGTTTGCGTACGGGTTATTTACTTTCTTAGGTATTGTTTCTGTATCTTCTGTTAGTGTATACGCAAGCGTAAAAGATACTATTTGCCGCCAAGAACCATCATTTCCTTTTTGCACTAATGGAATGTACAATCGAGTAAATATCCCCTTATTGTGATAGTAGGAATATCGTACGTTGGTTGTAGCGTCAAAAGTTAAGTTTTTTAAGGCACTTTTAGACGCAGAGTCACCTTCATAATACGAGATCGATTCAATGCGAACAGATCCAGAAACTTTTCCTGCTATATCTTTCTGCAATACTAAATAACCAAACCGATCAATACTTGCATCTTTAGCCAGAGGGTAGGTTACTTTCTCTCCATTAGGTAATGTATTGGATGTATTAAATCCCAACCATTCTACATCATACGATACTGTAGATTGTTGTGCTATAACTGGGCTGGCTATAAAAGCTAGACTTAAAAGGAGTGCTAATATGTATTTTAAAAAGATCATTCAATTTAATAACAAATTTGTTTCACGCTTAGTTTGCTGATTCAATTAACGTTTGCGGTAATTTTTTAGTATTTCAAGTTACTTTAGAACGACAGATTTATGATGCTTTATATTCGCTTTTATTTTGAAAAATGGATAAAACCACAAACAAGGTCATAATTGCTAAAATAGATTCTTTTCTAAATATAATTAATAAGCCAATTGCACTTAGGATTAATAAATAGCGATAAAGATTATTTTTCCATGTGTAATCTTTAAATTTTAGTGCCATTAAAGGGATTTCAGAAATTAATAGGTAAGACATTAAAATGCAATAACCTAAAATGAAATAGAGATGGTGCACTAAGGGAAATAAGACGGATTCAGTATCTATTGCAATTAGGTTGAAAGAGCAAACAATGATTGCATTGCTTGGTGTCGGTAATCCAAAGAATCGATCGCTTTGTCTGGTATCTAAATTGAATTTTGCTAAGCGTGCCGCTGAAAACATTGCGGGCAAGGTTGCAATTAATAAATAGGGTGTAAATATGCCCGCGTCAAACAGGTTTATTTCTGTGATGCGTTCATAAGGTATACCTGTTGTGACAGATGCAATCATATAGGTAAGCATTACACTCGGCAAAATACCAAAGCTTACAACATCTGCCAATGAATCCAATTCTTTACCAATGGGAGAGGATACATGAAGCAATCGTGCAACAAAGCCATCTAAAAAATCTACAATTAACGAGCATCCAATACAATACGATGCTTCTTCTATTTTACCATTAACAAGGAATAGAATTCCCCAAAAACCAAATGCTAAGTTAATACACGTAAGTGCATTGGGTATATTTTTTTTTATCATAAGTTGATTGCACAATACGGATTATGTTTCTTTTCAAATTTTATGGTTGTGGTTGGTCCATGTCCTGGAAACACAACCATATCGTCGGGCAATGTAAATAATTGTTCGTGTATACTTTTTATAAGTGTATCATAATCTCCGCCCGGTAAATCCGCTCTTCCAATACTATTTCGAAATAATACATCACCAGATAAACATATTTTTTCTTCTACATTAATAAAAGCTATATGCCCAGGTGCATGTCCTGGCACAAATAAGATTTTAAACGTCATGCTGCCGACTTTGATTGTATCGCTTAAGGTTAACAATCGATCGGGTGTAGCAGGCGTATAGGAATGAAACCCATAATTGCTCGCATAGGAAGCTACGGATTGTAAGCTGGGTAAATCTAAATGGAAAATTTCAAAAGGAACTTTGAATGTTTCTTTTACAAAATAATTTCCTAGCACATGATCAATATGGCCGTGTGTGTTAACGAGTAACTTAACGGTTAAATTATTTTTTTTGATATAATCTACTAATTCATTTTGTTCATGCACTTCATAACAACCTGGGTCAACAATCATGCTTGATCCTTCATCATCATACACAAGATAGGTATTTTCCTGTAATGCATTAAATGTGAATGTTTTTATACGAATCATATATATTTAATGTAAGAGATATCTGCCTCAATAGGAAGATGTTTTTATTTAAGTGTAAAATTAGGCATTTAAATGCATTTCAAAATAATACACATAATTATTGTAGGGATGATTTGACAAAAATGAGCTAAAACAAGTGAATAATCAAAAGAAGCAACTTAATTTAGCGAAATGAAGCACGTCGATTATATAATTGTTGGGCAAGGTTTGGCAGGTTCTTGCTTAGCACTTTCCTTGTTGAATGAAAAACAGAGCGTTGAGGTGTTTTATAGTGAAGATAAAAAAGCATCATCTGAAGTAGCAGCAGGTTTGTACAATCCTATTACTGGGAAAAAAATGTTACTTACATGGAACGCTGAAATTCTTTTCCCTTACTTAGAAAAATTTTATAAAAAAGCGGAAGCAGAATTTAATTCTAAAATAATTTATTCGAAAAAAATATTTCGTCCGTTTCCAGATATACAAGCTCAAACAGATTTTTGGACAAATCACTCCGCAAGAACGGAACCTTTTGCAGCTCCAGAAATGGATAGCCCCGCGTATGAACCTTTTATTAACAATCCCTTTGGTGGCATAGCTACCAAGCAATCAGGATATGTAGATGTAAGCAAATTTCTTGCACTTACAAAGGAAAAACTTAACAAATTAAATGCGCTTCAAGAAGATACTTTTGATTACAAGGGACTCACGTTTAATGATGGCAGCGTTCAATATAAAAATGTGAAAGCACGCAAAATAATTTTTGCAGAAGGATATCACAATAAATCAAATCCATTTTTTAATTGGGTGCCAGTAAAGGGAATGAAGGGAGATGTGCTTACAGTAAAAATTAATGACTATCCAATTGAAGATGTTATTAATAAGCATTTTTTTATTATTCCTTTGCCGAATGGAAACCATCGAATTGGATCTTCTTACATTCGAGATTTTAAGGATGATTTACCAACCATTGAAGGCTTAAATGAAATTACTGCTGGGGCACATACCATTTTAAAAAAAACCTTCGTTTTAATAGATCATAAAGCAGGTGTAAGGCCAACAATCACTGGACATAGACCAATAATAGGAATGCATCCCAAACAACCTTTGGTACTCATTTTTAATGGATTGGGTACGAAAGGTGTTTCGATTGCACCCTTTGCAGCGAATGAATTGACTAAATTCTTAGTTTTTCATCAAGAAATTGAAGAATCTATATCCGTGAACCGATTTTATTATTTATATTCATAACAAAAAAAGCCTTCTATTAAATGCTACGTACCCGATTAGGTATATTCACGTGTGCCCTTTTATTTTTTCTCTTACAATCTTTTACATCTGTGGCTCAGATGTCTCAAGATCAATTTGGTAAAAATCGAATTCAATATAAAAAATTTGAATGGAAATTAGTTTCCACAGATAATTTCGATGTCTATTATTATTTTGAAGGCGAATCTTTAGCACCTATAGCTGCTACTCATGTCGAATCTGTTTTCAGGAAATTAGAATCAGCACTTGGGTATGGTGGTTTCAATAAAACAAAAGTGTTGATCTATAATTCAACGTCTGATTTACAACAAAGTAATATTGGCTTGCAATATAATTCAGCTGTTGGTGGATCAACTAATTTAGTGAAACCTACTGTAGAGGTTGCTTTCAATGGGGACCTAACAACTTTTAAAGAAGACTTGACAGAGGGGATTGCGCGTACTTGGATAAAAGTAATTTTATTCGGCGGAAATTTTAAAGAGGTATTACAGAGCTCTTATTTTTTATCCTTGCCAGATTGGTATGTAAATGGTGCATCTGAATTTATTGCAAAAGGTTGGAACAGAGAAATGGATAATTATATGCGTGATTTGGCAACAAGCAACAAATTACGTAATCCGTCTTCGTATTCAGGTGATGAGGCAACCTTGATTGGACAATCTGTTTGGCAGTTTATATCCGATCGATATGGTCCAGATATGTTTACTAACATTCTTCAAATTACCCGTATTTATAGAAGCGATCGTTCATCGATTGAGGCAGCTACGGGTAGTTATTTTAAGAACTTTATACAAGATTGGAAATCATACTATGCCGAAAAAGCAATGGCTATGGATGGCGCTTTTGTATACGACGAATATTTTAAAGCAGTAAATGGAGCGAACCACAAAGGACGAGAAGTAACAACGCCTGTTTTAAGTTTTGATGGCAAATATCTTGCGTATTCTGCAAATTATAAAGGAAGGTATACTGTTTTCTTAACCAACACGGAAACGTTAAAGAAGAAAAAAATACATTCTGGAGGTTTTAAATTAAACGATCAAGTTGCTATAACAAATAATCCAAAGCTTGCATGGCAAAGTGAATCGGTATTGGCTACAGTCATTATTAAAAGAGGAAAAATCATTTACACAACACACGATTTCGTTTCACATAAAAATGAAAAAAGAGTAATTGAAGTATTCCATCAGATTAACAGTTATTCTTTTAGTAGTGACGGAAAGTTTATTGCATTTAGTGCAGATGAAAAAGGGCAGGCAGATATTTGGTTGTATGATATTGATCGTGCTAAATATTTGAAAATTACGAATGATGAATACGATGATCATTCACCAAGTTTTGGACCTGGCAACAATGTTATCTTTTCATCTAATCGAAACGATGATACGCTTTCTACATATACGCGTTATCAATCAGCACCAAACTATTCATTGTTTATTTATAAGCCGGGATCTAAAACTTTAAAAAAGATTTCAGCACAAGGATGTAATTATACGCAACCAACATTTTTAAATGCTACTACAATTCTTTATTTGAATGACAATAATGGAGTGCAAAATTTGTACAAGCAAGATATCAATACAGGTGAAGCTGTTCCGTTAACAAATAATGTAACAGATATTTTAGAATATAATTACAATGCCAAACAGCAATTGTTAGCATTCTCGGCACGTTCAAATGGGAAAGAAAAAGTATTTATTGATACTGCATTTTCGGTTATGGATGTGGTTGAAATAACAAATAAAACGGAGCAATCGAATATTACACGTAAAAAAATATTGCCTCCTGAAAAGCCGAAACCAACAACGAATTTGATAAAGGTTACACCAAAGCAAAATGAAGACGATATTGATTTGGATAAAGTGTATTTTGAATCGGATGTAACATTGCTACTTCCTAAAAAAGTTATTCCTGTTGTTAAGGATAGTAATTCGCCGCCCAAAAGATCAATGATTTCTACTTATGGGCCGTATGATTATAAAAATCTATTTGGCACAGACATTGTTTCGGCAGCAATACAAGTTGACCCCTTAAGAGGCCTTGGATTATTGGTTGAATCAAAAATGTCTGATTTAATGGGTAACCACAGAGTAAATTTAGGTTTTTTTGGTATTGCAGATATTAAAAGCAGTAGTATTTGGGGCGAATATTTATATCTCAAAAGACGTGTCGATATGAGTGTTCGATTTAATCGTAGCACCTATTTTCCAACAGATGGAAATGTGAGTCATCGGTATGCAATGAATACCGTGGAATCAAAATTTTCTTTACCCTTCACTGTGTATAGTAGAATTTCTGCATCGCCATTTGTTTCTACAACACGCTTTTCAGATCTGTCGGATTTTACAACCATTGTAAATTATCCAGATCAAAAAAGATTGTATGTAGGTTCTAAATTTGAGTTTGTATACGACAATACGATTAGTTCTGGAATGAATATGTTGCAAGGAACACGTGCTAAAGTTTCTTTTGATACATACATCAACACGGCAGATTCAAAAGGAAATTTCAATCGAATTAATGTAGACATACGTCGATACCAAAAAATACATCGGGGTTTAATTTTAGCAATGAGAGGCTCTTTTGGACGATCCTTTGGGCAATCTCCCAAAAGTTATGTGTTTGGGGGGATGGACAATTGGTTGTTTAATGGTACCGATAATGGGGGCATTAAAAATCCATTGGCTATAGCTGCGGGTGGCGATAATTCCGATATCATGTTTGCAAAATATGTAACAAATGTTAGAGGTTTTAAATATAATGCGCAATCAGGTAATAGTTATTTTTTAGCGAATCTTGAATTAAGATTGCCAATTGTGAAGTATATTTATAGCGGATCTATTTCATCGGCGTTCCTACGTAATCTTCAATTAGTAACTTTTACAGATATTGGTGCAGCTTGGTATGGCTCAAACCCATTCACTACGGATAATAGTTTGAATAAGACTATAATACCGGGTGCATCATTTCAAGCAGAAGTTAATAATTATAGAAATCCATTTTTATATGGATATGGTTTTGGCGCACGTACATTCATGTTTGGATATTATGTTAAAGGAGATATTGCTTGGGGTATAAAAGATAATGTACAATTAAGCCCTCAATTTTATTTCACATTTGGTTACGACTTTTAAATTATAAGGAGGAATTTTTTAAACTTGTAAATTAATTTGCGAGAATGCTTTAATAGAATGAACATATAAACATATGCGAAAAAAGGTATTTTTAGTACTGGGTACGTTTGTATTATTGGTAATGCTTTATCTGCATAGTATTGATAAAGACTATTACTATAAAGCTGTGTGGTATAATTTGCCAGGCATTTTCGATGAGAATATTTTTGAAGTTAGAACAATTGCTGAATCAGAAAAAATACAACCGTGGCCTTACTCAGCCGATTTTTCAAAAGCGCATTTCTCTTCTGAATTAATGGATAGTTTAGAAAAGTACAAAACAACTTCGGTGTTATTTATTCAACATGATTCAATCATACGTGAGCACTATTTTGGCGGAATAAATGACACGACTCGAAGCAATTCCTTTTCTGTAGCGAAAAGTTATATTGGAGCACTCGTAGGTCGGGCCATAAAATTAGGATACATTAAATCGGTTGACCAACCCGTTGGTGATTATATTAAGGAGTTTGATTACGGCTTGAAGAAACATATTACCATTCGCCATTTATTAACCATGAGTTCGGGCTTGGATTGGGATGAAGCGTATAATAGTTTGTTTAGCCAAACAACAAAAGCATACTATGGGAGTGATTTAGAAAAGCAAGTCTTGGGACTGAACGTAATAAAAACGCCTGGTCAATTTTTTGAATACAAAAGTTGCGATACAGAAATTATAGCAATCTTATTGAATCGAGCTACTAAAATGTCTGTATCGGAATTTCTAGAGAAGGAATTGTGGATGCAAATGGGGTCTTCTAAAGCAACTTGGAGCCTTGACCATAATGACGGGTTAGAAAAAGCGTTTTGTTGCATATATGCTACGGCAAAAGACTTTGCACGCTTGGGGAATTTATATTTACATAAAGGTAATTGGAATGGAACACAATTAATTGATTCGTCATATATAATTCAATCGACTAAACGTGCAGACTTATTAGATCTCAAAACAAACAGACCGATTGATTTTTATGGCTATCAATGGTGGGTTTTGAATGAATATAAAGGATTGTCTTGTTATTATATGCGCGGCATACTTGGACAAAATATTATTGTAATTCCATCTATGAATATGGTCATCGTTCGGATGGGACATGAACGAGGTGTAAAAATGAACAATCATTATTCGGAAATGTATGCTTTGCTAGATGAGGCGATTCGAATGGAAAAGATAAGAAATGGTGGTTAATACAATTTTGCATTGATAAATAATTGTGTTCTTCTTACCACGTAAATCTATGGATTGGTTTTGTCAATTAATCAATAAGCTTTGCTTAGAGCAACTTAATGTATACATAAAAAAACACCTCTCTAAATTTTAGAGAGGTGTTTTTTATGTGAAGAACAAATTAGTATTACTCTTTGCTGCTACCAGCAATAGAATCACGCATATCTGTATCTGCTTGTATGTTTTTCATTTTATAAAAATCCATGATGCCTAAATTGCCACTTCTAAATGCTTCAGCAATAGATTTTGGAATCTCAGCTTCTGCTTCAATTACTTTTGCACGTGCTTCTTGTGCTTTTGCTTTCATTTCTTGTTCAAGCGCTACAGCCATTGCTCTGCGTTCTTCCGCCTTCGCTTCCGCAACTTTTAAATCTGCATTCGCTTGATCTATTTGTAATTTTGCACCAATGTTTGCACCAACATCTATATCTGCAATATCAATGGATAAGATTTCAAATGCAGTGCCCGCATCTAAGCCTTTTTGTAAAACCAATTTCGAAATCTTATCCGGGTTTTCTAATACCTCTTTATGAGATTTTGATGAACCAATAGAAGTTACAATCCCTTCACCAACACGTGCTAAAATTGTTTCTTCACCAGCACCACCTACTAATTGAGCAATGTTTGCACGTAATGTTACTCGCGCTTTCGCTACCAATTGTATACCATCTTGTGCAACAGCTGCTACATTTGGTGTATTGATTACTTGAGGATTTACAGATGTTTGAACCGCTTCAAATACATCTCTACCCGCTAAATCAATAGCAGTCGCTTGCTTAAATGTTAAAGCAATATTTGCTTTATCTGCTGAAATTAATGCTTTGATAACTGTAGGCACATTTCCACCTGCAAGATAATGTGTTTCTAAATCATTTGCTGTTAACGCAATTCCTGCTTTTGTTGCAGTAACTAAGGATTCAACAATTATTCTTGGTGGCACTCTGCGTATGCGCATAAATATTAATTGAGCTAAGCCAATTTTTACACCAGAGAAAATGGCCATAATCCAGAGATTAAATGGCACAAAATACATGAAAAAGAAAAAGCCGATAACGACTAAACCAACAATTACTAATAGTTCCATACGTGTAAATTAAGAGTCAAAAGTTTCTACAATTATTTTTAAACCTGAAATTGATATAATGCGAATGGGCATTCCGGCTTCTACATAATGTCCAAGTGTTTGTATTTCATATTCTTGATCTGCAAAAACGCCTTTGCCTACGGGTTTTAAAACAGATTTACTGATACCAATATCTCCAACAGAAAGTTTATGAAGAATATTTTCATTTACTTTATTGGTCATGGTATTGTTAAGAGAAACACCAGACCAAACATCGTATTTTAAGATTACATAAAATAAAATACCAAATGCAAAAAGGCTAATCCCTAGTGCTATGTGACCTGCTACTGACCCTTGTTCCAAGTATACTTTTATTATGCCTAAAATTCCTAAGGCAGCTCCGATAAAACCAACAAAGGTTGTACCAGGAATGAAGATAACTTCTGCTATAATAAAAGCAAGACCTATAAGAATCAGTACAATGGCAATTGTCATACGATAAAGATACTCAATTTAATTGATTATAGCGCTTTCATTAGTATGCTCTCGCAAATAACACACGTTGTGTAGAAGGCTTTCCTGTAACCATACAAATACCCGACTCAGGCTTCATACCTAATGGAATACACCGTATCGTTGCTTTTGTTTCTTCTTTTATTTTTTCTTCCGTTTCTGAAGTGCCATCCCAATGCGCTAAAATGAATCCAGGGGTTTCATCTAACATCTTCTTAAAGGTTGAATAATCGTCTGCAATCAACGTATTAGCAGATCTAAATGCCAGTGCTTTTTGAAAGATGGAATCTTGAATTTCTTTTAATAAGTTTTCAATACGATCAACAAGCCCTTCTTGCGGAACAGTTGTTTTTTCTTTTGTATCTCTTCTTGCAAGTTCAACGGTATTGTTTTCTATATCTCTTGCTCCAATTGCGATGCGTACAGGAACTCCCTTTAGTTCGTATTCAGCAAATTTATAACCTGGGGAAAATTTATCTGTATGATCAAATTTTACATTGATGTCTTTTGCTTTTAAAGCAGCTATTATTGGTTTCAATTTTTCTTCAATCAAATCTAATTGCTCTGAAGTTTTAAAAATCGGAACAATAACAACTTGTATAGGCGCTAATAATGGAGGAAGCACAAGTCCTTCGTCGTCTGAATGCGCCATTATCAAAGCTCCCATCAATCGTGTGCTCACACCCCAAGACGTACCCCATACATATTCTAAACCACCTTCTTTTTTTGCGAATTTTACATCAAATGCTTTTGCAAAATTCTGTCCCAAAAAATGTGAAGTTCCTGCTTGTAATGCTTTGCCATCTTGCATCAACGCTTCAATACAATAGGTTTCTTCTGCACCAGCAAAACGTTCGTTTGCAGATTTTATACCTGTATGCACGGGTAATGCCATATAATTTTGTGCAAAATCCGCATATACTTGTATCATTTGCTCTGTCTCGGCAATGGCTTCTTGCTTGGTTTCATGGGCAGTGTGGCCTTCTTGCCATAAAAATTCAGTAGTTCGTAAAAATAAACGCGTGCGCATTTCCCAACGTACAACATTTGCCCATTGGTTAATCAATAAAGGCAAATCTCTATACGATTGAACCCATGTTTTGAAGGTATTCCAAATAACGGTTTCACTCGTAGGACGAACGATTAATTCTTCTTCTAATTTTGCGTCTGGGTCAACAATAATGCCCTTTCCAGAAGGGTCATTTTTAAGTCTATAATGTGTTACTACGGCACATTCTTTTGCAAACCCATCTACGTGAGCAGCCTCTTTGCTTAAATAAGATTTTGGGATGAATAAGGGGAAATAGGCATTACTATGACCTGTATCTTTAAATTTTTTGTCTAATACAGCTTGCATTTTTTCCCAAATGGAATATCCATAGGGCTTAATAATCATACAGCCTCTAACGGGTGCATTCTCTGCTAAATCTGCTCTTTTTACTAATTCATTATACCATAACGAATAATCGTCGCTACGTTTAGGTAATCCTTTGCTCATTGTATTGTATTCATTTAAAATCGCTACAAAGATAGGTTTTTGTAGCGATTTTAAATGGAATCGTTGGTAATTACCTTGCTGTTTTTCTTATAAAGTGTAGGAGTACTTTCTGGCTTTTTAAAATCGGCGAATAAACGCTAAGAAGGGGTGAAGTAGTATTGACTAGAAAACAACTGATTTTTTGTTTTCTGCTACAGCGGAGCATTTAGAATGAAGACAATTTTAGCAAAAAAATTATGTAGGAACAAAATGACAATATGTGTTACGAAAGAGTATTTAATTATTGATTCATGGTATAAAATGAACTAAATTTGACTAGTAGCGCTTCATTATGAAAAATATCATATCATTCTTTTTATTTCTAGCATTATTTGGAAACGTGTTGGCCGAACCACTGTCAACGCAATTGACTGTAGGTGATAAGGCACCTGATTTTACAGTTACGGATCCAAGCGGCAAAGCAATTACGCTTTCTAACTTTAGGGGAAAATTAGTTTTAGTGAATTTTTGGACATCCTCGTGCATGCCTTGTCGGGCAGATCATCCTGCGTTGTATAAATTATATACGCTTTATAAAAAATTAGGCTTTGATGTTATAAGTGTATCATTAGATACAAAAAAAGATCAATGGTTACAAGCGATTCGTTCCGATCAAATCTCTTGGCCTAATAATGGTATTGATCTCGCTGGCTGGAATAGTAAATTGGTTGGATTGTATAATTTAAAAGGAACTCCAAGTAGTTTTTTAATTAGTGAGGATGGCGAAATTTTACAGATCAATCAAGATGAAATTGCACTTGAACAAACGGTACATTATTTAATTTTTGAACAACCACGGTTTTATCCTGTAGTTGCTTCTGATAAAATTTATTTTAATGTAATTGCTAAATATGCAGTTGTAGATGGAAATGGTATTGCAGTTTTGAAAGGAAGAGCAAAAGAAGTTGATCTTTTAAAACTTATCCCTGGACAGTATACCATTACGTATGAAAATAAAGAAGGTAGATTTTTAAAAGTTAAACCCTTGGATGTACCTGTAACATTTTATCCAACTAGGGTAGAGGATGTTGTTACTTTATCAAAAGAATCGGATTATTATATTTATAATCAGCGAGGCAAATTGGAGATTAAAGGAAACGGCACTTCAATTGATGTTACGCAATTGCCCTTAGGTGTATATTATCTCTGTGTAAATGGGAATGTAGAATCCTTTTTTAAGAAATAAATTTTTCTTTTTGTAGTCGAGTTAATATATCTGCGAGTTTTAATGTGTTTGTACTAAAAATAAGTGCTGCTTGTTCATAATACGGTGCGCGCTCTTTGTATTTTGATTCTATAAAATCAAAGACTTGTTTATTCGTTTTACCTTTTAACATGGGCCTGTTTTCTCCACCTTGTCCAAATAAACGATTCGTTAATTCTTCTGTTGTTGGGTTAATAAAAATTGTGACGCCATGTTTTTTCATTTCATTCATGTTGTCAAAAAAACAAGGTACGCCTCCGCCTGTAGATACAATGGTGTTTTTTAACTCAAATGTTTGATGTAGGATATCGTATTCTAATTCTCTAAAATAATTTTCTCCTTTATATGCAAATATCTCTTCTATGGTTTGTTTTTCTTTCGCACAAATTACATCATCCATATCGAAATAGGAGTAATTTAATTTTTGAGCAAGCATTTTGCCAAGTGTAGATTTGCCAGAACCAGGGAGTCCTATAAGATAAATAAGCATAATTTATTTGAGTCGTACGCGCGGATCAATCATAGCGTAGAATATATCAACAAAAATATTTGTTATAATAAAGACGAGCGCAACAAAAATTGTAGCTCCCATTACCACAGGGAAATCAAGACTTAATACGGCATTTATAGTTACTGAACCTAATCCTTTCCATCCGAAAATACTCTCTACAAAAAATGCTCCTGCCATTAAAGACGCCAGCCAGCCAGATACTGCCGTAATTACTGGATTAAGCGCATTTTTTAATGCATGTTTAAATATAATGGAATAACTGCCCAAGCCTTTTGCACGCGCCGTTCGAATATAATCTTGTGAAAGCACTTCTAGCATAGAACTACGCGTGAGCTGAATGATAATTGTCATTGGACTTAATCCCAATGTTATGGTCGGTAGTATTAAATTTTTTAATTTCAATTCTCTGTCTCCATAAATGGTATTCTCCCATAAACTACCAGAAGCATTTAATCCTGTATAATCTGAGAGTAAATCTCCAAAAATCATTGCCATCAAGGCACCAAACACAAAGGAGGGCATTGAAATTCCAATAACAGAAAAGGTTATGATGCTGTGATCTAACAAGCTATTTTGACGTAAGGATGCGAATATGCCTAAGCAGATACCAACTATCGTTGCAAAAGCCATTGCCGATAAGGCAAGCCAAAAAGTACCCTCTACATTTTCAACGATAATCTCACTTACTAATTTATTACTTTGAAAGGATCGTCTTAAATATGGTGTTTTCCATACAACTACATTATTACCCACAGTTAATAGTGTCGAATAGCGATATTTCTTCTGATTTTTAGAGGTGTTTTGATGAATGGAAAGTACAGATAAGTCATTGATATAGTGAAATAACTGTTTCCGAATAGGCAAATCTAAGCCGAGTTCTTTGGATATTGCTTCGCGAGTAGCTACATCAGTGCGTTGACCAGCCATCATATTCACTGGATCACCTGGCAAAACGTTGAATATAAAAAATACAACAACTACCGCTCCTAGCAATACTAGAAATCCATATAAAATTCTTTTTATAAGGAATTGAACCATGAAAAACTATAGGATACTAATTAGGATTATTTTCAATTGAGTGTGATTTTTAAATTCACTATTAATTAATGATACAATACTGATTTATGCGACTAAAGGTTTTGCAAAACCCAATTTAATTAGACAAAAAACGGAATAATTTATCATGTCCTGATAATTAGCATCAATTCCTTCAGAAATGAGCGTTTTTCCGCTATTATCTTCAATCTGCTTCACACGTAATAATTTCATTAATATAATGTCTGTTATAGAGCTTACACGCATTTCTCTCCAAGCTTCGCCATAATCGTGGTTTTTTTTCATCAACAAATCAAGTGTTGTGCTTGCATAATGATCGTACAATTCAGCCACTTTTTCAGGCACCAATTCCAAACCATCTGTAGGCATCATTTTCATCTGAATTAAAGCAATGATGGAGTAATTAATGATCCCTTTAAATTCATCTGAAATGTCTTCATCAACAAGCATTGTTCCTTTATCTTGAATAGAACGAATGCGTTGCGCTTTAATAAAAATTTGATCTGTTATAGATGGCAGACGTAAAATGCGCCATGCTGTACCATAATCAGTCGTTTTATCAATAAATACCTTTTTACAACGCGCAATTACTTGTTTGTATTCTTCTGCAGTTTGTTGCATGTGTTTGAATTCGTAAATTGTACTCTATATTCTATAACAATATACATAGCTTGAGAGACTTTAAAGATACATTTTTTTATACAAAAACAACATCCTTTTCTAGAGGAAAACTTCTTGATTGGAGTAAACCCACCATTATGGGTATTTTAAATGTGACCCCAGACTCTTTCTATGACGGTGGTGTAAACAATACATTTGAACGAGCACTTAGTAAAGTGGATGAAATGGTGAAAGCCGGTGTCGATATAATCGATATAGGAGGGTATTCATCTAGAGCCCAGGCAATTGATGTTAGTGAAGAGGAAGAGATAAACAGAGTGATTCCTGTAATTAAAGCCATTCGAGAAAAATATCCAGAATGCATTCTTTCCATTGACACCTTTAGAGCAGCTGTTGCCGACAAAGCACTTGAAAATGGTGTACATATTGTAAATGACATTTCAGGCGGAATGCAGGATGAGAATATGTTTGATGTTGTAGCAAAACATAAAGCTGTTTATTGCATGATGCATATGAAGGGAACGCCTCAAACGATGGTATCACAAGCCGAATATTCGAATCTATTTCTAGAAATAATAGACTTTTTTAATAAACAAATTGCTAAAGCGAGAGCAAAGGGGGTAATAGACATTTTAATTGATCCGGGCTTTGGATTTGCTAAAACAGAGATCCAAAATTATCAATTATTGAAGTATTTGGATGTTTTTAAAGTGCTTGAATTACCTATATTAATCGGTATTTCTAGAAAATCCATGGTTTATAAACCACTTCAGATTAAAAGTACAGAGGCATTAAATGGCAGTACTGTAATACATACCATTGCCTTACAAAAAGGTGCGACAATTATTCGGGTGCATGATGTACAAGAAATCAAGGAAGTGATTAAATTGATCAACAAACTCTAATTAATAAAAGATTCGTATCAAAAAAGCACTGTTTTTTAATACCTTTACGCCACATGAGTTTGCTCTTTAAAATATTCTTTATTGAAGTGTCTTGGATTGATATCTTAGATATTTTAGTCGTTTCAATTATAATCTATAAATTATATAAATTATTAAAGGGAGGGGTAGCGGTTAAAATATTCCTTGGAATTTTATTTACCTACGCTGTTTTTTTAATTGTAAAAGCATCTGGCATGGAGCTGTTGCACTCTATTCTTGGGCAATTTATGGGAGTAGGTTTTCTAGCTGCATTTATTTTATTTCAACAAGAAATTCGAAAATTTTTGCAAATGTTGGGCAAGAATACAGCCCAAAATAATAATTTAATAAAAGACTGGTTTTCAAAAACCAAACCAGGTGCACGTACAGAATTAAATTTGGCACCTATTATAGATAGTGTGAAAATATTTTCACAAACGAATACAGGTGCATTGATTGTATTCGGGAAAACATCCGAATTGCGCTTTTATGCAGAATCGGGAGATAATTTGGACGCAGAAATGAGCAAACGCTTATTGATTTCAATTTTCCAGAAAAATAGTCCCTTACACGATGGCGCAGTGATTGTATCTAATGGTCGCATCAAAGCAGCAAGGTGCATCATTCCAGTTTCTGAAAATGATAAAATCCCTGCTCACATGGGTTTAAGGCACCGTGCTGCAATCGGACTTACTGAAGTTACAGATGCTGTTGTGTTGATTGTTTCAGAAGAAACAGGAAGTGTTTCGATTGCCTATAATGGTGAAATCTATTACAATTTGAATAAAAGTGAAATTAGAGGTAAGCTACGATCCTTTATGTATGATAGCGACGAGCAAATTGCGGATGAAGTGAAAAATATTCGATTTGAAACGTCTAATTAATTAAAAAATAAACGTTCACAATGGTTGTGCCTTTGCTTTTTACAAAGGTTGTGCTTTTTCTTTTCGCCATGGTTGTGCCTTTTCGGCCAACCATTCTCAACTAGCAAAGCATTAAATCTATTTCGAACCATCTTGTAAAAGATACTTCCTTCTAGTTTCATTAATCAAGAATTTTTTTTGTTCCGTGAATGAATTGGGATGCATTTGTTCAAATTCTTCTTTCCAGTTTTGCCAACGACCAGGCTCATGAGCAAAAAAAGCAGCAGAATCAATTTTCTTTTTAATACAATACTCTTCAAAAGTCATCTACAAGGTTACAAAAAATAATTAATAGCTCTGCAAATGATACGTACCTTTTTCCAAAATTGGAATCAAATACAGTTTAGAATATTATTTTTTTTGAAAAAATATATAAAGAGTTACTTTATTGGTTAATAAAGGTATTCATATACTAAATACATCTAAAATATATAAAAACCTTATTTTCAGAGTTGTTTAACGTATTATCAAAGACGCAAATGCAAATAATTGAATAATTAATTGCATTTAATCAATAAAAAACTGGTGTAAGATTAGGTACGAATTCATAATTTATATGTAATTTGGAGCCTAAATATCAGTTTATCAATAGATAGGTGAACTAGATAGTTGAATCAAGAAATCTTTATAAATAATATTATGAAAAAGATTATACTAATTTTCGTTTCCATTTTTTCAATGGTATTTGCTTCGCAAGCAACTGTATTTACGGTAACATCCCCTGCAGATGCTGGAGCGGGTACATTGCGTCAAGCATTGCAAGACATTTCTAACTTAAACACAGGTGTTGGTGGACATGTTATTAATTTTAATGCTGCAATGAGTATTACATTAAGTAGTTCTTTAAACTTAAATGCAGATACAGACTATACTGGACTTACCATAAATGGTTTTGTAGATGCAGTAGCTGGTCCCGATGTAATTATAACAAGCAATAACCTTTGCGGGATAAGAGGGTTTAATATAAATGCTTCTATTACAAATATGAAGTTTTATGGCTTAGTTTTTCAGAATTTAGAATATGGTATTTATTTTAATGCAAGTGCTTCTGGAACTGTAAATGGATCAGAAGTTAAAGGCTGTTACTTTGGAACAAATGTATCTGGCTCTGTTATTCAGAATGGGATTTGTAAATCAGGAATTCTATTTATAGGTGTTTCTTCTGCAACAATTGGAGGACCAAACACAAATTTAGCAAATGGAGATGAAAGTTCTACAAATAACCCAGAAAGGTGTGTATTTGGAGGGACATGTATTGGTGCGGGAGATAATAATAGATATGGAGCTATTCAACTTCAAAATGGTTCTAATAATGTTTCCATTATCAACAATTACATAGGTTCTAATTTGGCAGGAACTGCTGTCTTGCCAATTGGTAACGTAACTAATAAAAAACCTGTAACCCAAAATGGTATTTCTATTGACGATAATCCTTCTTTTAACGCAATAATTTCTAATAATGTAATATCAGGCGCAATAGGTTCTGGTATTAACATTTTTACAAATTCAGCTTCTAGCGGTCACGTTATATCTGGAAATATTATCGGGCTAAATCCTGCTGGAACATTAGGATATAATGTTACAACGCCTGCAAGTTCATTCGGAAATCAAGCCTCAGGTATATATATAAGAAATGCGTCTAACGTTACTATTGGTGGAAACTCTGCTATCACCCGAAATATTATTTCTGCAAACGGTGGTGCAACACATACGTGGCCTGATCCCGGTTGTTTTGCTTCTTGGAATGATTATAATCAAATTGCAGTATATTTGGAATGGTGTACAAATAGTAAAATTTCTGGCAATTATATAGGAACAAATGCTTTAGGAACATCGAGTGGTATAGGTACAAATAACATTTTTGGTAATAGATCAGGAGGTATTAAAATTGTAGGTGGAAGTACTGGATCAAATAACAATATAATTGGTGGCGCAAATCCTGGAGAAGGAAATGTTATTAGTGGGAATGGATATTTATGGGGAACTTTTGCTCTTGGATCTTGTGGTTCTTTAAGTGGCATATCTACTGGTCATGGTGTAGTTTTACAATATGCAGATTGTAAAAATACAAGTATATTAGGTAATTATATTGGCTTAACTTCAGACGGTGTTTCGGCTTTAGGAAACGCTACTTCAGGTATTGATGTTCAAGGTGCTTCTAATACTACTATAGGTGGATCAAGTGTTAGTGCAAGAAATTATATTTGTGCAAATCAATTTGGTATAACTTTACAAGAAGATTTTGATGCCGCATCTCACAATGCTGCTGCTAATACAATTGTCGCAGGTAATTACATAGGATTAAATAAGAATTCAGCCGCTGTTGGAAATGGTGTTTCTGCTACTTTCACTGAAGGAGCAGGAATTGTAATACAGAAAGGAGCTAACTTGAGTACGATTGGTTTAGCAGTCGCTGGGGGCGGAAATGTTATTTCAGGAAATCGTTCTGGAATAATTGTTAGAAATGCAGAAGGTGCAGGCTCAAATACAGGTCCTGCAAAAAACAATACCATTCAAAATAACATTATTGGCCTTGACCCAACTGGATTATCGGCAATACCTAACACTTCAACTACTGCTGGGTATGGTTATGGGATACAAATAGAAGTGGGTACAGGTTCTGCAACAAATACTATTCCTTTCGCAAATATAATCGGTGGTACAGGTGCAAACCAAGCAAATACAATTTCAGGTAATCAAAAAAGTGGTATTTATATAGCTAGTGCAGTTGCTGTCACAGCTTCAACAGCAAACAGTATCATTGGAAATAATATTGGTACGAACAGTGTTGGTACGGGAAGTTTTGGTAATACATTACAAGGTATTGAAATTGTTAACGTAAGTAAAACAGCAATTACTTCTAACGTAATTTCTAGTAACAAACAAAATGGTATCTCGCTAACAGGAAGCACGACAAATACAATTCAATTAAATACGGTTAGTACGAACTCTGTAAATGGTATTTACTTAAGTGGTTCTTCTTCAAATGATATTTCAAGTAATACAGCAATTAACTCAAATGGAGCTAACGGTATTGCTTTAACAGGCTCTTCTTCAAATACGATTAAATCAAATACAATTAGTTCAAATACATCAGATGGTATTGCTTTGGCAAGTGCATCAGCATCGAATATTATGGATTCGAATATACTAAACACGAATGGTGGTAATGGAGTAACTGTAACTGGATCAACATCTATTAACAACTCAATCCATAAAAACTCTTTTAGCTGTAACGTAGGTAGGGGTATTGTACTTGCGGGTGGTAATAATAATTACGCTGCACCAACAATTGTTGGAACTCCAACACAACTGGTATTTACTGGCGGTTCATTTATTGAAGTATTTCAAACGGACGGTTGCGCAACATGTCCTGGTGATCCTACACGTTTACAAGGTAAAACGCTCGTTGCTTCAGGAGCATCTCCATTTAGTTTTACAACAGGCTTAGGTTTTGATAAAACGAAAACATATACTGCTACTGCTTCAGCTGGCACGGCTGGCTCAGCACACAATACCTCTGAGTTTTCTCAGTGTTACACAGTATGTCAGAACCCAACATCCGTAACGATTACTGGTTCTCCTTTATCATTCTGTACAGGTGGTTCTGTTACATTAACTGCAAAAATAGTTGGTGGCTCAGGCACTGAAAAGTATATTTGGACACTTGATGGTTCAGTTACTGGTGGAAATACTGCATCAATTTCAGCGAACGTTGCAGGTTCATATAAGGTTGAGTATAGTTCTACAACAACATGTTCCACTACTACTTCTGAAGCTGCAATTGTTGTAATTAATCCAAGACCAACCATAACATCTGTTGCGACAGGAACAGTTTGTAGCGGTGTCGCTCAAAACTATACGATTACGAGTAGTATAGCTTCAACATTTACATGGACAAGAGCAGCGGTAACGAATATTACTTCAGCAACTGGTTCAGGGTCTACGAGTACAATCACGGAGATTTTAACGAATTCAACTAACGCTCCAATTGTTGTAGAATATTTAATTACACCAACATCAACTACGGGTTCTTGTACAAGCACAACTCCATTTAGTTATAAAGTAACTGTCAATCCAATGCCAACTGTAACATCTGTTGCAACAGGAACTATTTGTAGTGGCGTTGCTCAAAACTATACGATTACAAGTAGCGTACCTTCAACGTTCACATGGACAAGAGCAGCAATAACGAATATTGCCCCAACAACTGGTTCTGGCTCTACGAATAAGATCACGGAAACATTAACGAATTCAACGAATGCTGCTATCGATGTTGTTTATTTGATCACCCCAACATCAAACACAGGATCATGTGTAAATGCAACGCCATTTACTTATACTGTAACAGTGAATCCAAAACCTTCCATAACATCTGTTGCAACTGGAGCTGTTTGTAGTGGTGTCGCTCAAAATTATACAATTACAAGTAGTGTTCCTTCAACATTCACATGGACAAGAGCAGCGGTAACAAATATTACACAGAACACAGGTTCTGGATCTACAAATACGATCAAGGAAACATTAACGAATTCAACGAATGCTCCAATTGATGTTGTTTATTTGATCACACCAACATCAAACACGGGTTCATGTGAAAATGCAACGCCATTTACATATACTGTAACTGTTAATCCTAAGCCAAAAATCACATCTGATGCAGCAGGAATAGTTTGTAGCGGTGAAGCTCAAAACTATAAAATTACAAGTAGTGTACCTTCAACGTTCACATGGACAAGAGCAGCTGTAACCAATATTACTTCTGCAACAGGATCTGGCTCAACAAATACGATTACGGAAACATTAACCAATTCAACGAATGCTCCAATCGATGTTGTTTATTTAATCACTCCAACATCCAACACGGGTTCATGTGTAAATGCAACGCCATTTACATATACTGTAACTGTTAACCCTAAGCCAAAAATTACATCTGTTGCAACAGGAACAGTTTGTAGCGGTGTGGCTCAAAATTATACGATTACCAGTAGCGTACCTTCAACGTTCACATGGACAAGAGCAGCTGTAACCAATATTACTTCAGCAACAGGATCTGGCTCAACAAATACGATTACGGAAACATTAACCAACAGTACAGCATCACCTATTGATGTTGTTTATTTGATTACTCCAACATCAAACACTGGTACATGTGTAAATGCTACGCCATTTACTTATACTGTAACAGTGAATCCAAAACCAACCATAACATCTGTTGCAACTGGAATCGTTTGTAGCGGTGCTGCTCAAAACTATAAGATTACAAGTAGCGTACCTTCAACGTTCACATGGACTAGAGCAGCAGTAACGAATATTACTTCAGCAACTGGTTCTGGCTCTACGAATACAATCTCGGAAGCATTGACCAATGGTACAACATTACCAATCGATGTAGTGTATTTGATCACACCAACATCCAACACAGGTTCATGTGTAAATGCAACGCCATTTACGTATACAGTAACCGTTAATCCTACGCCAATTGTAACGGATAAACCTGCTTCTATATGCAGTGAACAAACGTTCACAGTTACTCCAACTGGTGTAGCTGTAGGAACTACATATACGTGGACGGCACCTTCTGTTACAGGGAATGTTACTGGAACATCTGCTGAATCATCACAGGTTTCTATCAGTCAAACGTTAAAGAATAATGGATTAACAGATGCAACAATTATATACACTGTTACACCAAGTTCTGGTGCATGTCCAGGAAATTCATTTAAAGTAACAGTTACAGTGAAGCCGCAAGCAGGTGTTGCAAATCAGCCAAAAACAATTTGTAGTGGAGAAGAATTTAAAGTAGAACCAACAAATGTACCAGCTGGCACAACTTATACGTGGGCAGATCCTACTAGAGCTGGTGTTACAGGAGGTTCTGCAGAAGGAACACCACAGACTCTAATTAAGCAAACCTTAACTAATTCTGGTAATGTAGCTGGAACTGCGACATATATCGTTACACCATCTTCAAGTTCTTGCGGTAGTTCAACGTTTTTGATTACAGTAACAGTTAATCCGAATCCAGTGGTTACTTCATCAGCTACAGATAATGTGTGTAGTGATTCTCCACTTACGTATCCTATAGGTAGTAATGTTGCTTCTGGATATACTTGGACACGTGACTTGGTAACAGGAATTAAAAATGATGCTGCTTCTGGCACATCAAGCCAAATTTCTGAAACACTTAAAAATACTACTACATCAGCGGTAGATGTTGTATATATCATTACACCAACATCTACTTCAGGATCTTGTTTAGGTGATGCGTTTACATATACTGTAACCGTGAATCCAAAGGCTGTTGTATCTGTTACCGCATCTGGACCAACAGCAATTTGCTCTACAGGGTCTGTAGATTTAACAGCGGATGCTATTGGTTACACGGGTGGTTCATACGAATGGTTTAATGGAACAACTTCAATGGGGTCTACAAACCCAATAACAGTAAGTTCTGCAAGTAACTATACAGTTGTTTACACGGGCACTTCTACTTGTAAAAGTGATCCAAGTGCAGGTGTTTCAATTACGATAGCTCCAAACAACTCACTTGCGGCAGCCGGAATTGACTTCTCAACGTGTTTGGGATCAGCTTCTTTAGAAGGGAATATTCCGGATTTTGGTTTGGGTGCTTGGTCTGTAGCGACTGGCTATACTGCAACCATTATTCCTGGTTTGGATCCAACAAAAGTAGACGTAAGCGGACTAATTGATGGTAATTCATATAAATTTGTCTACACTGTCTCTGGAGAAGTTTGCGGAGGTCCTCAACGCGATACAATAGAAATACATGCTGGTTTAACGGGCTTATTAGTTAATGCAAGTGGTCCTTCTGATACCTTATGTGTAACTAAGAATAGAAATTTATTTGCTCAAGCTACTGGTGGTTCTGGCAGCTATACTTATGTATGGATAAGTTCTGACGCTTCTTTCAGTACAAAAACAACAGATAAAAATATTGTAGTGAAACCAATCAATGATGAAACAATATACACGGTATATGTTTTAGATAATAAAAATCCAGGTTGTAGAACAAACGATGCAACGGTTAAAGTGGATGCAGTTAAATCTCAAAATCTATACATTCCGAACTTAATCACACCTAATGGTGATGGTAAAAACGATGTATTCTTTTTAGCGGATGTAAATACTGGGTTCCCAATGATACAGGAAGGTTCACATGTTGAGATTATAAACCGTTGGGGATCTAAAGTATTTGAAGCAGATAATTATGATAATAAATGGATACCTACAGATGTTACAGATGGTATGTATTATTACCACGTTACTTCTTCTTGTGGCAATAAAGAATATAAGAGCTGGTTGCAAATATTGGGTAATAACAAAAACTAATTGCTCTCAAACCCTATAAAATAAAAAGGTCTCGTTTCATACGAGACCTTTTTATTTTATAAACTTTTAAATTGGAGGTGATATTTACAACTCAATTTGTGTAATATTTATGCGAAGGCATTCCAAATAGCATCCTTTGGGGTAGATGCTTTCAACTCCATCATAATGCCAGTTACAGGATGTTCAAATTTTAATTTGTAGGAATGTAAGCAAATACCACCATCACTATTGCTTCTAGGTGCTCCGTATTTTAAATCGCCTTTGATTACGCAATCAATGGTTGCCATTTGACAACGTATTTGATGTGACCTACCTGTTATGGGTTTTACTTCTATTAAAAAATAACGGTCACTCGCTTTTAAAAAAGAATACGAAAGTTCACAATATTTACTTTCTTTGACTTCATTTTTATGTGCTTTTGCAATATTTCGTTTGCTATCTTTTGTTAACCAATGCGTCAATTTCCCTTGTGTTTCAAGAGGCTTTGAACCAGTTATCATGAGATATGTTTTTTGTATTTTTTTATCGGCAAATTGTTTGTTCATGCGCTCTAAAGCCTTGGATGTTTTTGCTAAAAGTACCAAACCACTTACTGGGCGATCAATTCTATGTATCACTCCCGCGAATACATTCCCAGGCTTATTATACTTTTTTTTCAAATACTCTTTTACATGCTCCGATAAAGGTTTGTCGCCAGTATTGTCTCCTTGAACAAGCACACCATTTTTTTTATTGACAGCTATTAAGTGGTTGTCTTCAAAAACAACACTAAAAAAAGCGTCAAAATCGTCAATAGGGTCAAATGTTGAATCAGATGCGTCTAGTAACATTCGTTTGCATTTGGGAAATCGGTAGACTTAACATCTTCAATATAGGAAGTAACGGCTGTGCTAATCACAGATTGTAGATTTGCATATGTTCTTAAAAAACGAGGATGAAATTCGTTATTAATACCCAACAAATCATGTGTTACCAAAACTTGTCCGTCTACGTCAGAACCTGCGCCAATACCAATAGTAGGTATTTGCAGCTTTCCAGTCACAATTTTGGATAAAGAAGCAGGGATTTTTTCAAGTACCAAACCAAAACAACCGCTTTCTTCTAAAATCAATGCATCGGCAATGAGTTTGTTCGCTTCTTCTTCTTCTTTAGCACGCACAACATAGGTCCCAAATTTATAAATGGATTGAGGCATTAAACCCAAGTGGCCCATTACAGGAATACCTGCACTAATAATACGTAATACGGATTCTTTAATTTCAACGCCACCTTCCATTTTAACGGCATGGGCACCCGATTCTTTCATGATCCGAATGGCACTTCTTAAGGCTTCTGACGAATTTCCTTGATATGAACCAAAAGGTAAGTCTACAACAACTAAGGCTCTGTTAATGGCACGTATAACAGAGGAAGCGTGATAGATCATTTGATCCAATGTAATGGGTAAAGTTGTTTCGTGACCAGCCATTACATTGGAAGCAGAATCTCCCACTAAAATAACATCTACACCAGCAGCATCTAATATTTTTGCCATGGAAAAATCGTACGCTGTCAACATAGCGATTTTCTCACCACGGTTCTTCATTTCTTGAAGTTGATGCGTTGTTACCTTTTTAATATCACTTTTTGAAGCAGACATATCAATGTTGTAAATTTTTCATGAAATTACTATTATTTTTTCAATCAATAGGTTATTATTGGAAGAACATAACGAATTATGTTCACCAGCTTTTTTTAATAATACTTTTATCATATGCCACAAACGATTGATTTTCTGACATTGTATGTAAATAAGTTGGGAATATGCGAATATGCAGATTCAAATACTACGCTTTTTGAGGGTTTAACAACAAAAAAAAGTATTGAAGATATACATGTTGACCAACTTTTCAAAGAATCTAAATTCTATGCACCCATCGTAACTTGGTTACAACGTGACACGAATGAATTTTGGGAAGATATTATTGAAGATGTATTTAAATCGTTTGTCGTATCTATTCAACCTATCAAAATAAATACCATTGTTGCTGCTGTTACAATCAGAACATCCATTATTACGCGTAAACTCGATCAATTAAAATATCAATATGAATCTGCTTTAGAAAATGCCAATGTTGGATTATGGGTATGGATTGATGTAGACAAGGATCAATCATGGTGGTCGGATTCATTTTATGAATTACTAGGCTACGAAATAGATGAAATTAATCCAGGTGTTGAAGCATTTAGTAAGTTGATTCATCCCGAACAAATAGAAGATTTTACCGCAATAATGAAATCTTTTTACGAACGTCAAGCAAACTATCAGAATTCAAATCAAACAAATCTTGAAATAAAAATGCGAACTAAAAGTGGTTCGTATAAATATCTATTATTTACTGCCAAGTTTGCTAAAGTGAATAATGCTATTCGTTTTTCAGGTACGGTTGTAGATATTGATTTGTTGAAAAAAATTGAAATCGAGTTGCAACAAAGAGACGAACAATTGCAATTATCCATGGAAGCCGCTAATATGGGAACATGGACGTGGAAAATAGATTCGAATGAAGTGATCTGGTCGGATCATTTATTCGAAATATTTGAAGTAGAGAAAAATTGTTTTGGCGGAAAATTTGGAAGCTTTTTGAAAATAATTTCTAAAGAAGAACGGATCTTTGTCAAGGAAACCATCGAAAATACAATGCTGCAGTGCGAAACACATTTTTCATTTAAACATTCCATAACTTGTCCTGATCTATCTCAAAAAATATTATTTTCTAAAGGGGAAATATTTTATAAAAAAGGAAAGCCACATAGGATGATGGGTATTGTGCTAGATATCACTAAAGAAAATTCTTTACAGAAGTTACTAGAACAAACACAAGAGCGCTATAAAATAGTTTTTGAGTCAATGACAGAGGGTGTTCTTATTGTTGATATGAATGAAACCATTGTGGACCATAATATTGCTGCTGCAAAAATTGTTGGATATGAAGATGACATGTTAATTGGAGAAGAGTTGACATATGGGGATGGTGTTGCTATTAAAGAAGATTTCTCTAATTTTCCTACTGAAGACTTTCCAGGTATTAAAACCATCCGTACGGGTAAAGGATTCAGAAATGTAGCCTTAGGTTGGATAAAAACATCCAAAGAATTAGTGTGGTTGAGTATTAATTCCGAGCCTATTTTAGACCAACAAGGCATGCAAATTGGGGCTGTATGCACCTATATTGATATTACTGAAAGATATACAGCAATTTCGAAGTTGAAGATGAAAAATAGGCAACTTGAAGACTTTGCGCATATTACTTCGCATAATCTACGTTCGCCTATCAGTAATTTAAGCATTTTATTAGATTATTATGAAACGTCTACTAGTGAAGGGGATCGTAAAGAATATTTTGAAAATTTAAAGCATGTTTCAACAACGTTATTATCTACAATACAGGTTTTAGCCGAATCATTAAAAATTCAGAAAGATTTTATCGACGACGAATGTGAAATTTCTTTTCAAGAAGTTTTAAATAATGTGCTAAAACTGTTGTCTGGGCAAATAAAAGAAGCGAATGCTAGTTTTGACATCGATTTTGAAGGGTGTAAATCTATAACTTACTCTAAAACGTATTTAGAGAGTATATTTATTAATTTAATTTCCAATGCAATTAAATATCGATCTAAGAGTCGCCAACCAATTATTCAAGTAAGAACAAGCTATTCTGAACAGCAGCAACCGACATTAACTGTTACAGATAATGGAGTAGGGATAGATTTAAGTAAGAATAAAGAAAAAATATTTGGATTATATAAGACGTTTCATGCGAATAAAGACTCCAGAGGGGTTGGATTGTATATGACAAAAAGACAAATTGAAACCCTAGGGGGTACTATTTCCGTATCAAGTCAAATAGATGTTGGTACAACATTTACAGTTCAATTTAAATAATTATTTTTATAAATTTTTATTTGAGTTTTAGTTAACCGGTATTTTAGAATGATAATTAAATTCAGAAATGAATATAATTATCTTGAATGAAAGAAAATTATTATGAAAGACAAAGCAAGAATTTACATTATCGATGACGATGAAATTTTTCAATTCATTACGCGAAAATCATTTGAACGTCTAGATCGGAAAGACGAGTTATTCTTTTTTTTAAATGGAGAAGATGCATTACGCTCAATTAAAGATTCGATAGCTTCAGGAATAGAATTACCAGAACTTATTTTTCTAGACATTAATATGCCAATTATGGATGGATGGGATTTCCTGACTGAATTGCAAGTATTAATTGATTCGGCAGTAAACAAACCAAATATTTATATGGTTAGTTCTTCTATTGATGATAAGGATTTAATTAAGTCTAAAAAGTATTCTATGATTAAAGATTACATCGTCAAGCCAATTAAAGACGTGCATATCAAAGAAATACTAACGTCTTTAGAAGCATAATTTGTATTGACAATTCATGATTGAAATTATTGATCCCGTCACATTAAACCTCTTAAAAGAGACTCAATTTGGATTAAGTGATGAAAGTGGTAACGTTGTCTACCCTATATTAAATGGTGCATACAGATTGGTATCAAATAACAATTACACGTCTAATTTTGGGATGGAATGGAATGCGTTCCAAAAAACGCAAATAGATAAATTTTCTGGCAATACGGTTTCAGAAAATCGGTTGTTTGCTCAAACGAATTGGCCTAAAGATGGCTTACAAAATCAAACGGTATTAGAAGTTGGGAGCGGGGCTGGTCGCTTCAGTCAAATTATATTAGACCATACAAAAGCAACACTCTACTCCGTTGATTATTCAACGGCAGTAGAGGCTAACTTTCGCAACAACGGCCCGAACGAACGATTGAAATTATTACAAGCAAGTATTTACGATTTGCCTTTTAAAAAACACTCTTTCGATAAAGTTATTTGCCTTGGCGTTTTGCAACACACGCCTGATGTGAAAGCATCTGTAAAAGCTTTGGTTGAAATGGTAAAACCAGGGGGTGAGTTGGTGATAGATTTTTACCCAATCAAAAACATTCTTACAAAAGTACATGGTAAATACATCTTGCGTCCATTTTTAAAACGCATGAACCACGACCGCATGATGGCCTTGATTCGAAACAATATTGATTCCTTGATTTCAATCTACAAATTTAATAAACGTATTGGTTTAGGAGTATTAAATCGATTTGTACCAATCTGTGAAATTGATAGAACGCTACCCGCTGGTATGGCGGAAGACCAATTAAAAGAGTGGATTATTTTAGATACGTTTGACATGTTTAGTCCTGCGTACGATCAGCCTCAACGATTATCAACGGTATCAAATTGGGTAAAAGAATTTGGGCTGGTCGATGTGGATGCTTCTTGGGTGAAGTATCATGATAATCTAGAAGCAGCGACTGTTAGAGGTCGGAGACAACTATAATATCAAACCATTGATTCAATACAAAAGGTTTTAGTGCAGATTTTATTTTTATTCTTCTAATTACATTATAAAAAAGTAATTAGAAGAAGGACTACAAACTAGCCTATGAAATAACTACTACACTTTCGAAAAATACTCTTTTGAATAGAAAATAAAAAAGGATTGTGTACTTTAATGGTTTGATGACAATCAAGAAATCTCAGGATTCTAAATAAAAAACAAATACCAATCCAAATAAAAAATGAAACGTTTATTAATTTTAAATTTCCTTTTACTATGCATGATTTCGTTTCATGCATCTGCACAAACGTATGTAACGCAGGTGAAAATTAAAAATGGAAGATGGGGATATGCCAACCTTAAAGGAGAAATAATTATACCTGCAACGTTTCGGAAATGCTTAGAATTTACGGGCAATCTTGCTATTGTTTTTGACGATGAAGCGAAACAGTATTATTTCTTAAATATAAATGGAAAAAGAGTTCGGTCGGAGCTTCCAAAATTTACGATTCAAGGGGGATATTATAGTTTTGGTGGCAGTCTTTTTGCAGATGGACTGCTTGCGGTAGAAAATGGCAAATGGGGATATTTAAATAATTTTGGAAAAGTGGCAATCCCAGTTCAATTCGCTGAAGCAAGTGTATTTAATGGAGGTTATGCAACAGTTAAATTGAAAAATGATTATTTTGTTATTGATACTGCAGGAAACAAAACGGCCATAAATGTTAAGGTCATAAATGGGTTAAACCATTTTTCTGAAGGGTTGGCATCTTATAGGGATGATAAAGATCATTTGGGTTTTATTAATCATGAGGGGCTTGTGAAAATACAACCAGAATTTAAGAGTGTAGGATATTTTGTTGGAGGTGTTGCCTGGGCTAAAACATTACAAAATAAAGTTGGTTATATTGATTCATTAGGAAAGTGGATTGTTCAACCGAATTTTGATGAAGCACATGATTTTGATCCAATGAGTGAACGTGCTCGCATTAAAATTGGAGAGAAATCAGGTTACACGAATATGTTAGGGGAAGTTTCATATTTGGATACGGATAATTATTCAGATTATAGTGAAGGATATGTGATAGGAGAAAAGAATGCTAAGTTTGGGTTTCTCAATGCAAAAGGCGAATGGGTTATTTCAGCCCAATTTGACGGATTGAGAAGTTTCAAAAATGGCTATGCAGCCGCTAAATCAGGTGAGAAATGGGGTGTAATTGATAAAGAGGGGAAATGGATTATGGCACCGCAGTTTTATGGAATTAGAGATATGGAATTGGTCTATGGTTCAAATTAAAATGAACGAATCCCAATAAAAAAACCAACTCATGCCGAGTTGGTTTTTTTATTATAGTGAAATACAAATTACTTATATATGTTTTTCTGCATGGTACGAAGAACGCACCAATGGTCCAGACTCTACATAGTTCAAACCTTTTGACAAGCCGATTTCTTTATACTCCGCAAATAAGTCGGGGTGAATATATTCTGCAACTTCTAAGTGCATTTTTGTAGGCTGTAGATATTGACCCAAAGTAAGCACATCTAAGCCATGTGCAACCAAATCATCCATTGCTTTCAAAACTTCGTCTTTGGTTTCGCCAATGCCAAGCATAATACCTGATTTGGTGCGTTTGCCAAAATCTTTGATGCGTTGAATTTCTTCTAAGCTTCTACTGTACTTAGCTTGTGGACGAACTCTGCGATATAAGCGTTCTACCGTTTCCATATTGTGTGAAACAACTTCTTGTCCGCCGCTAATCATACGCTCTAAAGCTGCCCAATCCGATTTCACATCAGGGATTAATGTTTCAATCGTTGTTTGAGGACATTCTTCCTTAACACGAACTACTGTTTGGTACCAAACTTCGGCGCCTTTATCTTTTAATTCATCTCTGTTTACAGAAGTTATCACACAATGCTTTACATTCATCAAACGTACTGCTTCAGCAACGCGTTTGGGCTCGTCTGTATCGTATTCTGTAGGTTTCCCTGTAGCCACAGCACAAAAGGAACAACTACGTGTGCAAACGTTTCCTAAGATCATAAATGTTGCGGTGCCAGCACCCCAACATTCGCCCATATTGGGACAGTTCCCACTCTGGCAAATGGTATGTAACTTATGTTCGTCTACCAAAGCACGTAATTTTGTATATTCTTTTCCGATGGGTAATTTAACACGTAACCAATCGGGTTTAGATTTGCGGTCGGAGGAGGAGGGTACTACTGGTAATTCAATCATGATTTTTGGAATCTACTGATACAGTTCAAAGGTACTAAATCTAGCCTTTTTTTTTGTTTTTAAACATAAAAAACCTCTAAATGGTTTGCTAAACCCTATTTTCTGCCACCGTAGAAAATATTAAGATATACTGAACTGAAAAACTGATTGTTATGGAATGAACCTCCAGTATAAGTAGGATCAATAGGTGCTTCCATCATAACCATCTTTTTTGCAAAAGCTTCAAACATAAAACCTACTTCGATACCCGTCACTTTATTGGTGAAATGTCCATATTCAAAGCTAAATCCTGTTTTAACGTGTAATCCAGGAACTACTTTTGTACTGCCTAAGCCTGTTGTGTATCCTGGAGAGTTAACAACAAGGTTTATGTTGGGTGTAGTTACTGGGTCGTAAGGAACAATTGCGGTTGTGCTTCCTGTAGAATATTCAATGTAATAAGGAGTTAGGCAACCAAAAGAAAGACCTCCATTCAAAATGAAATCCAATTGTACGCCATCTTCATTGCCTTTGTGAAAAAGAACAAATTCTCTTCCGTAACTCGGACGTATAACAACTAAGTGGTTTTTTTTGTAGGCAATAAAAGACCCACCGCTTTGATTCGCATAACGTAACTCTTTTGGATGTTTTACAATACCTAAACCCAGAGAAAAATTATGAAATTGATCTTTTTTATTTCGAACAAGCTTGCTGTATCGAATCATGCCACCCCCAATTAAACCTGCATTGGTATTGAAATTCAAGCCAAATAAAAATTCTTTTTCGTATTCAATTTCACCCTCTCTTTGAGCAAATGCGTCTACTGACAAAAGGAGTATTAGTAGGAATAAACAAGTATTTTTTATTTTCATAACGTAGTCTTCCCCTAAATTTAGTAATTTTCCTTACAACGATAAAATATATTATTTATGTATCAATTGACTGCAGAATATATCGGCGGGCTCCGTACCAATGGTGTACATGTTAAATCTGGAAATACCCTCATTACGGATGCCCCAACAGACAATAATGGTAAGGGAGAAGCATATTCCCCAACTGATTTAGTTTGTGCAGCATTATGTAATTGTATGATGACGATTATGGGAATTGTTTCGGATAGAGATGCTATTTCATTGGCAGGACTTAAAGCAGCCATTGAGAAAACCATGACAAGCGAACTGCCACGAAAAATTGCTAAAATAAAAATCGAGTTTACACATCCCAATCCCACACTTTTAACTCAAAAGGATAAAGATGTTCTCAAACGATCTGCATTTACCTGTCCTGTTGCATTGAGCTTGCATCCAGAGATTGTTCAAGATATTTCATTTAATTTTTAAATCGGTGTGGGTTTTTAGAACATAGAAAAATACAAACCATTACGTCTCATAAAAACGAAAGACCAAGCAATTGCTTGGTCTTTCGTTTTTATCTAGTCACTGGTAGCTAGTACCTAGAAATTATTTCCCTAATTTTTTTCTAATAGATTCAAACTGTATGTCATAATGAGACGCATCCCATATGCTTTTGCCATTTTGCAATAAAATTGCTTGCGGAGATTGATGCTCAACATGAAGCAAACTTTCAATTTTCGCAGAAACAGGTCGGTATGAAAGTAAATCTAAATAATAGGTTTTAATTGGTCCTATTTCATCTGCTTTCCAGTTGCGCTCTAATCTATTTAATGCAGTAGTACTAATTGAGCATCGTGTGCTATGTTTGAAAATTATAACGGGAGTCTCATTTGACTCCGTTATAATTTCTTCTAATTGACTTTCTGATGTTAAGGGTATCCAGTTCATTTTTTCGGTTTCAAATTCCAAATTTCGGCTTCTCTGCTATCGTATCTTGGGGCTTTTTCATTGTCTTTTTGTTTTTGCCAATTAGCATCTTCCAAACCTTCAGTCTTACCGTATTTCTTAAGCATTTTCTTACGGTATTTCTCTTTGGCTGCGTAAGAGTTTTTAACTTTTCCTCCTTGATAAACAGCACTAGGGTGCATGCCTTTTTTCACTCGCTTAACAATAAGATCTCCTCTATAGTTCGCAATATCTTTTGCTTTTTTACGCGTACGTTTGGCTCGTGCATTCAGCGTGCGCACCAATAAGTCGCCTTTATAAGAAGATACTTGTCTATTTTTTTCGTCACGCATTTTTGTGCGTTTCTCTAAAAAGTTATTTCCAATGTCTCCAGAATATTTTGCACGTTGGGTCTCTTGCTTACGATCTATTTCTCTTGCCAATACCAGAGAACCAGAGTTTAATGGTCCATGAGAATTAGATTCTGACGGAACAATATCTCCTTGATATTTGCTCATTTGTTTAGACTGCTTACGTTGCGGACGTTCATCTACAATAACAGAATTATCGTGTAAAGGAGGTTTAACGCCAGTTTTAGAAGATACTACTACATCACCTGTATTTGTACCCATTTGACGTTGTTTCTTTTGAACGTTCGTTCCTTTATTTGCTTCTGCTAATGCTTGATTGTTTTTAGGCGCATTGGATTTAGTATCGCTTACTTTTTTAGCATTCATCGTCCCTTGGGATGTACCCATGTTCTTTTGATTCTGCTTCTTAGCGTTCGCTTTCGATTTTTTTACTTTAATGTTACCCTGAGATGTACTTGCATCGTTTTGCTTCTTTTTTACTTCTGAATAACCTGTTTGGCTATATACAGAAGTTGAAAACAACATCAGAGCAATTATCGCAAGCGAACTAAAAAATATACCTGTTACGTGTTTCATCTAGTATCAATTAAACGCGTTTGCGACTTTTTGATTTCAATTGTTTGGGATTCTTTTTATTAATCATCCCATTATCAACATTGAAACGTCCATTCACATTGCTTTTCTTTTTCTTCTTTTTAGAATCACTCTTCAATGCTCCATTTTCGTCAAATTGGCTTATATCAGCTTCATCTGTTTGGCCTAAACCTGGGCATGGATAAGAAGAATGCTTGTTACACGAAGTTGCGTTAACAAGGATGAATAAAGCTATAAATGGTATCAATATGTATCTCATAAGCGAATCAGTATAAAGTAAATCTAGGTATTTTACTATGGAATTACAATTAAATGCTATTCCTATAACGGTATTAGTAGTACTGAAGTTCCAACAATTTTTCTTGAATGCGTTTTATAGGCAAGAAATTGCTCTCTAATGTTTTTGAAAAGGGTACAGCTGTATCCAAGCTTCCAACACGCATAACAGGTGCGTCAAGGCTTTCAAATGCTTTTTCACTAATCCAAGCTGCTATTTCAGCAGAAATTGAGCCTGTGATGGTATCTTCATTAATAACCAAAACTCTCCCCGTTTTTAATACACTTTTTAGGACTGTTTCTTTGTCCCAAGGTAATAAGCTTCTTAAATCAATAATATCAGCGGAGATCGCTTCTTTTGCTACCGCTTCTTTTGCCCACCAAACAGCATTGCCATAAGCTACAACTGTCATGTCATCGCCTTCTTCTACTAAAATGGCTTCTCCAATCGGCACGGTATAATAATCATCGGGTATTTCAGCACTTATTGTTCTATACAATGCTTTATGCTCAAAATAAAGCACCGGATTTGGATCTTCAATGGCTGCAAGCAGCAAGCCTTTCGCATCATACGGATTTGAAGGGTATACAATTTTTAAACCGGGTGTTTTAAAAAACCAGGCTTCTGTAGATTGTGAATGGAATGGACCACCGCTTGTACCTGCACCTGTTGGCATGCGTATCACGACATCTGCAGACTGTTCCCATCGGTAATACGTTTTTGCTAAATTATTGACTACTTGATTAAACCCATTACTAATAAAATCTGCAAACTGCATTTCAATTACAGATTTGTAATCTTTGATAGCCAAGCCTAAGCCAGCACCAATAATAGCAGATTCACACAAAGGTGTGTTGCGTACACGCTGTTTGCCAAAGCGTTCAATAAAACCTTCAGTAACTTTAAATACGCCACCATATTCAGCAATGTCTTGACCCATCTGAATCAAACGCGGAAATTTATCCATTGCCAATCGCAAGCCATCGCTGATCGCATCAATAAAGCGCTTATTGCTTTTTAGGGTAGTTCTCGGACGAATTTTTACATGCACATGGGATGCGTACATATCATCTTCCTCTACAGAAGAATCAGCAACTATCTCTTTTTCATTTTCGGTATACTGCCAAGCTTCTTCAATAGAATATTTAATCTTTTCTTTTATAGATTCAATTTCTTGAGGGGAAAGAATTGCTTCATCTAATAAATAGCGCTCGAAATTTTCTACAGGATCTTTTTTTGCCCAAACCTCAAATAATTGCTCCGGTATGTATTTGGTTCCAGACGCTTCTTCATGTCCACGCATTCTAAACGTAATGGCTTCAACAAGTACAGGCCTAGATTCTTTGCGTACATAAGCCGCTAATTCTCTAATTTTTGTATAGACTTCTAAAATATTATTACCATCTATTGTATGTGTTTCAATAGCGTAAGCGGGACCTTTTTCTTTAAAACTTTTTATTCTGAATTGTTCGTCTAATGGCGTAGATAAACCGTATCCATTATTTTCAACTAAAAAAATGATGGGTAAATCCCAAACCGAGGCAAGGTTTAAGGCTTCATGAAAATCCCCTTCACTTGTGCCACCATCTCCTGTAAATACAAGCGTTGCACGATTGCTTCGAGATAGTTTTTCTGCAAGCGCAATGCCATCTGCAACTGCCATCTGCGGACCTAAATGAGAAATCATACCAACGATATGATGTTCTTTGCTACCAAAGTGAAATGATCGATCACGACCTTTTGTAAATCCAGAAGGTTTTCCTTGAAATTGACAAAACAATCGATGTAAGGGAATTCCTCTACTTGTAAAAACGCCTAAATTTCGATGTAATGGTAAAATATATTCTTCTTTTTCTAAGGCGCAAGCAACGCCAACGGAAACGGCTTCTTGACCAATACCAGAAAACCATTTCGATATTTTCCCTTGTCTAAGTAAAAAAAGCATTTTTTCCTCAATCATGCGAGGTTTTAAAAGCTCTTTGTATAAATGTTTGAGGGTATCTGAATCTATATTCGTATTTTCAAATGATATCATAATGTCTTTTAAGCGTCATTTGTAGCAATGATGTTGCAAATTAAGAGAATTAATTGCTTTTGGTGTAAAGCTTTTAGTCAATAAGGTATAAAAATAGGGGTTCTATTTCTATTTTTGTTAAAATGAATTTGAAATGATTGAATATTCTTCTTTTGAACTTGAGAATGGGTTAAAGGTTTTTGTACACGAAGATCATACGACCTCAATGGCTGTCTTAAATATTTTATACGATGTAGGTTCTAAAGATGAAGTAGAATCCAAAACGGGCTTCGCACATCTTTTCGAACATTTAATGTTTGGCGGTTCCAAAAACATCCCTTCCTACGACGAAGCCTTACAAAAGGCAGGAGGCGAAAATAATGCATTCACTTCGCCAGATATAACGAATTACTATATCACCATTCCTGCAAATAATATTGAAACAGCCTTTTGGTTGGAAAGCGATCGTATGATGGCATTGTCATTTGATCCAAACGTATTGGAAGTGCAACGCAGTGTAGTAATTGAAGAGTTTAAGCAGCGCTATTATAATCAACCGTATGGAGATGTATGGTTGGCATTACGCCCTTTAACCTACAAAGAACATTCGTACAAGTGGGCAACAATTGGGAAAGAAATCTCCCACATCGAACAAGCAACAATGGAAGATGTGCGCGATTTCTTCTATTCCTATTACTTACCGAATAATGCATACATGGTTGTTGCTGGTGATGTGACATTAGATCAAGTAAAGCAATTAGCTGAAAAATGGTTTGGTCCCATCGCTAAAGGAACTCGTAGAAAGCGAAACATCCCTATTGAACCAAAACAGACAGCAGCACGCTTTGAAGAAGTAAAAGCAAAAGTGCCGTTTGATGCCTTGTATAAAACATATCATATGGGAGGCAAATTATCACCTGATTTTTATGCAACCGATTTGTTAAGTGATATTTTGGGAAGGGGCAAGTCCTCTCGTTTGTACGATGCATTGGTGCAAAAGAATAAAATGTTTACTTCGTTGAATGCCTATATAATGAGCTCGGTAGATCCTGGTTTGATGGTAATAGATGGGAAGCTTGCTAAAGGTGTTACGTTGGAAGAAGCAGACAAAGCCGTTTCAGAATTAGTTGCTCAAGTTGTACAAGAAACATTTTCAGAATTGGAATTGAAGAAAGTGAAAAATCAAGCAGAGTCAACTGTTGCTTTCGGTGAAGTGGAAGTATTGAATAGAGCGATGAATTTGGCCTATGCAGCAATGTTAGGAGATCCAGATTTAGTAAATACGGAGGCAGAAAAAATTCAGAAGGTAACTACACAAGACATTTCCCGCATTGCTAAAGCAGTGCTTGATCCTGCTAATTGCTCCACCTTATATTATAGAGCCGAGGCTTAGTCAAAAAGAGTTTGACGTGGTTGTGTCTTTTCGGCCAATCACTTGTCATCAGCCAGAGCTCTTTGGAATTTACAATTCAATGTTCTCTAGCTATCTCTAGCCAGTTTTCAGACGAATGCCTATCATTCCGCAGTCTTCGACTGCATTGCAGTGGTAGCATACAATAAACTCTTCGGGATTTTCAATCCCGAAGCCAGATAAAAAAGATTTGTAATCTTTAAATAAAAAATCATGAAAATTAAAGTTGGTTTTGGATACGATGTACATCAGTTAAAAGAAGGTAGACCTATGTGGCTTGGTGGTATTCAATTGGAATACACAAAAGGCCCTGATGGACACTCCGATGCAGATGTACTTATACATGCAATATGTGATGCTATCCTAGGCGCTGCAAATATGCGTGATATCGGTTTCCATTTTGCAAACAACGATGCACGATGGAAAGATGTCGATTCAAAAATCCTGTTAAAAGAAGTGTGTAGATTGGTGCGCGAAAAAGGTTGGGAAATAAGTAATGTAGACGCATCCTTGGCATTGGAAATGCCAAAAATAAATCCACATATCGAACGTATGCAACAAGCTTTGTCAGAAGTAATGAATATTCCGGTAGAAGATATTTCAATTAAGGCTACAACGAATGAAACACTCGGTTATGTTGGTAGGGAAGAAGGAGTAAATGCGTATGCGGTGGCGTTGATAGTAAAGGAGTAATAATTTTTTAATTAAGTTAAAAATGCATAAAAAATATGGACGTAAAGAAAATATAAGAAAACAGAATGTTGTTATAAAAGATGAAAGAAAACGAAGAGTAATGGCATATTACTCGATCGCTGCTTTTATAATAATCAATTGCGTATTTCTTTTTTTCTTTACTTGGACTTTTTTTGAAAAGGACATCCATATAAATTTGATTCCCATCGTTCTTACGGTTATAAATACAGTTTTAATTAAAAAAGTATTTAACGAATTTTATCCGTTTGCAAAATCATTTGTTGTGATTTCTCTTTCAATCATCCTTTTCTTATTGCTACTAACAATTTATAAGGATAAGCTTAAAGAACACGAATTGAGGTTTTATGGTAAAAGGATCAATGTTTTAATCTCTGAAAAAAAATGGAATGCATCAGCTAAAGGACTTGATTATTGGATTGTATTAGCAAATTTTAATGTTGGCAATAAAATATATTCTACTTTTTTTACGAAAGACGAAGATGGAACTTTTGAAGTTGGCGATACCACTCAATTAATTTATTCAACGCGTAATCCTGAAATAAGCAAATTTGTCGAGTTGGAAGAATAATACGTGCAGTTCCTATGCGTTTTGAAGCGAGTAGGTGTTTGATGAGAGGTTGATTCATTTTCTCTTCGTCAAGTACCTGGCAACAAGTACCTAGTTACTACTTTCTACTCCTAAAAAACTCCTCAATCTTTACTTTTAACATGCCGCCTGTAACAGCTTTAGCTTGTTCTTTAGCTTCTTTTTTTAAGGTCTCTTCAAATGTAAAATCCCCTTGAAGGATTGATTTTAAAGAAGCTCCAGCACCACATTGTAATTGTGTTAATGATTTTAAATATGTGTTAAGATATTCACTCATCACTATTTCATCTGTAAATTTTTTCTGAATAATTTTATGGTGTAGCGCTTCATCAACACTTAATTTTTTGCACTCTAACAACCATTCAAAAGCTTGATGGTAACCAACACGTTGTTTAAGATAATAAGCCATACCTGTGTCTGGTTGCAAGCCCAAACTTAAAAAAGGAAATGCCAACGAACCTTGTTCTGTAGCAAATATTAAATCGCAAGCTAATACCAACGAGGCTCCGGCACCACTAGCAGCACCTTGCAACAAACATATAACAGGTTTTTTAGAAAGATGTATTGCTTTTGTAAGTGTATTAAAATAGCGCTCAACAATTTGTACAACCGTATTCGGTTCAATGCTCATGGCCCATTGTAAATCTAAACCCGCACAAAATCCTTTACCTTCACCTTTGAAAATAATAATTTCAACTGTATTATTTGAATTGACTTCATCGAATGCCACAATCAATGCTTCGATTAAATCCGGAGTAAGCGCATTATACACTTCAGGTCTATTCATTGAAATGTATGCAACATTTTTTTCAATTTGGGTCAATACAAATGTCATAATATCTTAAAAATTAAATGTGAAGGAAAGTAAATTTGGCAGTAAATACGACAGGCCAATTCCACCTAAAATAATGCCAACTAAATAACCAATGTATATCTGTGAAGGATTGTGTGCATTGAGGTTTAATCGACTGGATAACGTGATGCCACTTATTAATAAGGTTACTAAAATTGCATAAAATAAATGCTCATTCGGCATGATGGTGTGCATTAATATGAAAATCATAAAACTTGCTCCCAATGAAATTGCATGCGCACTAATTTTCCATAATAAACTAATAAATGCAGTTGCTAAAACGGCTGCGCTGATTATTAACATGAGTGAGGTAAGTAGTACTGGAAAATTTAAATAGTGGTGAAACATGTATGTTAAAACAGAATAATAAATACCGATATAAAAGAACGGCACTATTCTGTCTTGACGTTTATTCATTAATAATACCTCATTAGAAAATTTTTTTCGAAGTAAAAACATGTTGATTACCAATAATATTAATGGAATAATTGCAGTAGTAATAAAAACTAACATGACTACATACGTTTGCGCTAGGATGGAATAAGGTTCAAAGACAATATTTCCAAAATACAAGAATGTTGTAAATAGATAGGTAGGAATAAATACCGGGTGGATGATATAAGAAATAAGAAGAGATAAATAATTCCAATTATTTTTTTGAGTTGCTTCTGTCATAAATATTATAATTCCTTTCTTAATCGTGCAACAGGGATGTTTAATTGTTCACGATATTTTGCAACCGTTCTTCGAGCGATATTGTATCCTCTTTTATTTAATTCCTTTTCTAATTTTTCATCTGAAAGCGGTTTTTTCTTTTCCTCGCCATCAATGATTTCTTTTAGGATATGTTTTACTTCTCTACTGCTAGCATCCTCTCCCGAGTCCGTTGCAATGCCTTCAGAGAAAAAATATTTTAACGGGTAAATCCCGAATTCGGTTTGTACCGCTTTGCTATTTGCTACTCGTGAAATGGTTGAAATGTCCATGCCAACCATGTCTGCAATGTCCTTTAGAATCATAGGTTTTAAATGCGTTTCATCTCCTTCAAAAAAGAATTCTTTTTGAAATTCTAAAATAGCATGCATGGTCCTTAGTAGCGTTTGCTGTCTTTGTTTAATTGCTTCAATAAACCATTTTGCAGCGTCCAATTTTTGCTTTACAAACGTTACTGCCTCTTTTAATTTTTTATCATTCTTTGCACTCTTATCATAGGTTTGAAACATCTCTGTATAATTTCTACTCACCCTCAAATCGGGGGCATTTTTAGAGTTAAGAGACAATTCAAGTTCACCATTATTTGACTGTAAAATAAAATCAGGCAACAGATATTGCGTTTTAATATCATCACCAGAATTTCCACCTGGCTTTGGATTGAGTTTAGTAATAATATTGATTGCAGATTTAATAGATGCGTCGTCTACATCGTATTTCTTTTGAATTTTATCGTAATGTTTTTTTGTAAATTCTTCAAAACAATCTTTTATAATATGATGCGCTAACAACACGTCTGGCTCATCCATATCTTTACGTTCCAATTGAATGAGTAAGCACTCTTGTAAGTCTCTGGCACCAATGCCTGCAGGGTCAAATTCTTGAATTCTATATAAAACTTCTTCGATCTCTTCGGTAGTAGTTTCTATGTTTTGTGAGAACGCTAAATCGTCCACAATTAAATCTAAATTTCTACGGATGTATCCATCTTCATCAACACTTCCAATCAATTGTTCTGCAATTTTTTGTTGATGTTCATTGAGACGTAAAAAACCGAGTTGGTTCATCAATATTTCAGATAAAGAAGTTGTGCCAGCAAGCGGTGATTCGAATTCATCCTCATCCTGCGAAGGCCCGTCTCCCTGCATTTTGTAGCCAGCAATATCTTCATCTCCGATATAATCTTCCAAGTTTAATTCATCGTCATTATAGTCATCTTCCGAATCTGAATCAGAGTCGGATTGCTCGTCATCCGACGTTTCTTTATCATCTGTTTGTTCTTCTTTCCCTTCTTCTAAAGCAGGATTTATTTCTAATTCTTCTTCAATGCGTGATTCTAATTCTGCTGCCGGTATTTGCAATAGTTTTATAAACTGAATCTGTTGAGGAGATAGTTTTTGGGATAATTGCTGCTGAAAACTTAATTTTTGCATAAATCGGTAGAATGTTCACAATATAAAACGTGCTTTCAGACAAAAATAGCGCATTTTTGAAATTCTTTTTGATTAAAAAGATAAAATATGCTTTTTTTGCGCTTTACTTACAGTAAACGCATACCAACGTGAAAAGAATAAAAATAAAAGAAATACTTAGTAATTCAAGCCAATATATAGATCAACAAATAACTCTAAAGGGCTGGGTTAGAACTAAACGCGGAAATAAACACGTTGCTTTTGTAGCATTAAATGATGGTTCAACCATTCACACCATCCAAATCGTGTTGGATGTTGTGAAATTTAGCGAAGATCAGCTAAAAGACGTTACCACAGGCGCTTGCATTGGGGTAACGGGCAAATTAGTGCAATCGCAGGGGGCAGGGCAATCTGTAGAGATGCAGGCTGAAGCCTTAGAAATAATTGGCGTTGCAGATCCAGAAACCTATCCATTGCAGAAAAAGGGGCATTCATTAGAATTTTTAAGAGAGATTGCTCATTTACGACCACGTACAAATACATTCAGTTGTGTATTGCGTTTACGTCATGCAATGGCTTTTGCTGTTCATAAATTTTACAATGATAAAGGCTTTGTGTACGTACATACGCCAATCATTACAGGCTCTGATGCGGAAGGCGCTGGTGCAATGTTTCAAGTTACAACCTTAGACGTTAGTAATCCTCCCAAAACAAAAGAAGGGGCTATTGATTATACAAAAGATTTTTTTGGGAAATCAACAAACCTTACGGTTTCAGGCCAATTAGAGGGCGAATTAGCTGCCATGGCTCTTGGAGAGGTTTATACCTTCGGACCTACATTTCGTGCGGAGAATTCAAATACAACGCGACATTTAGCAGAGTTTTGGATGATTGAACCTGAGATGGCGTTTTATGAAATTCAGGATAACATGGATTTGGCCGAAGAATTTCTAAAATATTTGGTTCAATACGCCCTGGATAACTGCATCGATGATTTGAATTTTTTGAATGAAATGTATGACAAAGAATTGGTTGGACGTCTAAAAAGTATAGTAGAAACTCCTTTTGTACGCTTAAATTATACAGAAGCTGTTGAAATATTGATTGCTTCAAAGCAGAAGTTTGAATACAAAGTCGAGTGGGGAATTGACCTTCACTCAGAGCATGAGCGGTATTTAGTAGAAAAGCATTTCATGAAGCCCGTTATTTTGACCAATTATCCGAAAGAAATCAAAGCATTCTACATGAAAGCGAATGAGGACGGCAAAACGGTTCGCGCTATGGATGTATTGTTTCCAGGAATCGGAGAAATCATTGGAGGTTCGCAAAGGGAAGATAATTTAGAAAAATTACAAGCACGCTGCAAAGAAGTCGGAATTCATGAAAATGAAATCTGGTGGTATTTGGATACGCGTAAGTTTGGTTCGGCTCCACACAGTGGTTTTGGACTCGGTTTTGAGCGTTTAATGCTTTTTGTAACCGGAATGGGAAATATTAGAGATGTAATTCCATTTCCACGCACTCCACAAAGTGCTGAATTTTAACAACTTTCATTATTTTGTGCAAAATTATAGATTATTTGTTCAGAAAACTTTGAATTGAATAAAAAACCCTATAATTTTGCACTCTCTTAAAAATAGGTAAAGCGATAAAATTTTATCCAAAATCAAACTTTAAGAACTGTTCTCTGAATTCTTGTTAATAGAATTTAAATTTCTAAATGGGGGAGTACCAAAGCGGCCAACTGGGGCAGACTGTAAATCTGCTGACTTATGTCTTCCAAGGTTCGAATCCTTGTTCCCCCACCAGAGACTTAACTTCAAATCCCAAAAATAGTCGAATTCTTGATTATCGGATTTGTTTTTGAAGTTAAGTCTAAATTGCGAAAGTAGCTCAGCTGGTAGAGCGATAGCCTTCCAAGCTATAGGTCGCGGGTTCGAACCTCGTCTTTCGCTCTAATTTTCTTAACAGCCGATGTAGCTCAGCTGGTAGAGTACTTCCATGGTAAGGAAGGGGTCACGGGTTCGAGTCCCGTCATTGGCTCTATATGAAATGATTGAATAACATCTTTACGTATACTATACATCTTAAAATAGAGGCTTTTCAAATATGGCAAAAGAAAATTTTGACCGATCAAAACCACACGTTAACGTTGGTACAATTGGACACGTCGATCACGGTAAAACAACATTAACAGCTGCAATATCAAAAGTATTGGCTGATAAAGGTTTGGCTGAAAAGAGAGATTTCTCTCAAATTGATAACGCTCCAGAAGAAAAAGAAAGAGGTATTACAATCAATACTTCACACGTTGAATATTCAACTGCAACTCGTCACTACGCTCACGTTGACTGTCCAGGTCACGCGGATTATGTGAAAAACATGGTTACAGGTGCTGCACAAATGGATGGTGCTATTTTAGTAGTTGCGGCTACAGATGGTCCTATGCCACAAACACGTGAGCACATCCTTCTTGCTCGTCAAGTAGGTGTTCCTTCAATGGTTGTTTTCATGAACAAAGTAGATTTAGTTGATGATCCAGAATTGTTGGAATTAGTTGAAATGGAAATTCGTGAATTGTTGACTTTCTACGGTTTCCCTGGAGATTCAATGAGCATCATCCAAGGTTCTGCTTTAGGTGGTCTTAACGGCGAACCAAAATGGGTTGCTACGATTGACGCATTAATGGATGCTGTTGATAACGATATTCCAATTCCAAAACGTTTAACTGAATTGCCTTTCTTAATGCCTGTTGAAGACGTATTCTCGATCACTGGTCGTGGTACTGTAGCAACTGGTAGAATTGAAAGAGGTATTATCAACTCTGGTGAACCAGTTGATATCATCGGTTTCGGTGCTGAGAACTTAAAATCTACTGTAACAGGTGTTGAAATGTTCCGTAAGATATTAGATCGTGGTGAAGCTGGCGATAACGTTGGTCTTTTATTACGTGGTATTGAAAAAGAATCTATCAAACGTGGTATGGTTATCTGTAAAGCTGGTTCAGTTAAGCCACATACAGAATTTAAAGCTGAAGTATACATCCTTTCTAAAGAAGAAGGTGGTCGTCATACTCCATTCTTTAACAAATACCGTCCTCAGTTCTACATGAGAACTACAGACGTAACAGGTGAAATCGAACTTCCAGAAGGAACTGAGATGATCATGCCTGGTGATAACGTAACTATTACAGTAAAATTGATTGCAGCTATCGCAATGGATAAAGGTCTACGTTTCGCTATCCGTGAAGGTGGTAGAACAGTAGGTGCTGGTCAAGTTACTGAAATCTTGAAATAATTATCCCAATTTAAGTAAATGCGTTTTTGATTATTTCAGAAACGCATTTGCTTTTATATAGGAATGTTAATATCTTTGCACCCCGACTATAAATTAATGGGTGCATTTACGGGTGTAGTTCAAGGGTAGAATGTCGGTCTCCAAAACCGCTGATGGGAGTTCGAATCTCTCCACCCGTGCACAAGAAAGTAGAAATATGAAGAAACTAGTAGGTTTTGTACAAGGTTCTATAGAAGAACTAACGACATATGTATCTTGGCCGAAATGGTCTGAGTTACAAAGTAGCTCTGCACTTGTTTTGTTTGCATCTTTAATATTTGCAATTATTATCGGTCTCATCGACTTTGCGTTTAAATACGTGTTAAGTTCGATTTACTAATTTAACATTCTTTTAAAAGGATCATGAGCGAATTGCAATGGTACGTAGTAAGGGCCGTAAGTGGTCAAGAAAAGAAGGTTAAATCTTACCTCGAAAACGAAATTACCAGACAAAGACTTGTGGATTTTGTACCTCAAGTTCTTATTCCTTCTGAGAAGGTATATGAGATGCGTAATGGTAAAAAGAGAGTAAGAGAAAGAAGTTTTTTCCCAGGTTATGTTCTTATACAAGCAGATTTAAGCCATGGCGAGGCTGCCCACGTGATTACCAGTATTCCTGGTGTTCTCGGCTTCTTGGGCGCTTCAGAAGGTGCTGCTAGCAAAAAACCAATTCCACTTCGTCAATCTGAGGTCAATAGAATATTGGGCACAGTTGACGATTCTCAAGTGGGTGAAGTTGTCCTTGAAACACCGTTTGTTGTTGGCGAAACCGTAAAAGTTATGGATGGTCCTTTCAGCGGGTTTACAGGTAGTGTAGAAGAAGTATTCGAAGAAAAGAAAAAGCTTAACGTTATGGTTAAAATATTTGGCCGTAACACACCCGTTGAGCTTAATTATATACAAGTAGAAAAACTCCAGTAAGAAAATGGCAAAGGAAATTACCGGATATGTGAAGCTACAGATTAAAGGTGGGGCTGCAAATCCTTCACCTCCAGTTGGTCCCGCTCTTGGTTCTAAGGGCTTGAACATCATGGAATTCTGTAAGCAATTCAATGCAAGAACTCAGGATAAACCGGGCGTATTGCTTCCAGTATTAATTACAGTTTACACAGACAAATCTTTCGATTTCGTCGTAAAAACTCCTCCTGCAGGCATTCTATTAGCGGAAGCAGCAAAAATCAAAAAAGGATCAGCAGAACCAAACCGCGTTAAGGTTGGCAATGTAACTTGGGATCAAATCCGTACTATTGCGGAAACAAAGATGCCTGATTTAAATGCTTTCAAAATAGAATCTGCAATGAAAATGGTAGCAGGTACTGCCCGTAGTATGGGAATAACAGTATCAGGTAAAGCACCTTGGGAGAACTAATTTAAATTAAAGTCATGGCAAAGTTGACAAAAAAACAAAAAGACGCTCTAAGTAAATTTGATGTCAATAATTCCTACACGCTTGCTGACGCATCATCTCTTATAAAGGACATCACTTATACAAAATTCGACGCTTCAGTTGATATTGATGTAAGATTGGGTGTTGATCCTAAAAAGGCAGATCAAATGGTACGCGGTATTGTGACACTTCCTCACGGTACAGGTAAAGATGTTCGAGTATTAGTGCTTTGTACTCCTGATAAAGCTCAGGGTGCAATTGATGCTGGTGCTGAATACGTAGGATTAGACGATTATATCCAAAAAATCGAAGGCGGTTGGTTGGATGTAGACGTAATCATCACAATGCCTACTGTTATGGCAAAAGTTGGTAAACTAGGTAAAATACTTGGTCCACGTAACTTAATGCCAAATCCGAAAGCAGGTACTGTTACATTAGATGTTGCGAAAGCAGTTAAAGATGTAAAAGCTGGTAAAATCGATTTCAAAGTCGATAAATTTGGTATTGTGCATACTAGCGTTGGTAAAGTATCTTTCACTCCAGAAATGATCCTTGAAAATGCAAATGAAGTGTTACAAGTACTTTCCAAATTGAAACCTGCTTCAGCAAAAGGTACATATGTTAGAAGTATTACACTTTCTAGCACAATGAGCCCAGGTATAACAATTGATAAGAGCTCAGTAGCAGGTCTGTAATAAGAGCCTCCTTAAACGAGTAATCAAATGACAAAAGAAGAAAAAGCAATAATCATTCAGGAGGTTGCACAGAAAATAGCAGGCGCTGCTACGTTCTATATCACTGATGGTTCTGGAATGACAGTAGATCAAGTAAACAAATTCAGAAAACTTTGTTACTCTAAAGGTGTTGAATATAAAGTTGTAAAGAACTCTCTAATCAAGAAAGCGCTTCAACAATTGAATATTGACCACACAGAGTTAAACGGAGCTGCTTTGAAAGGTGCTTCTGGTCTAATGTTTTCTGACACAGCAAACGTACCTGGTAAAATATTGAAACAATTCCACAAAGGTGGTGTTGCTAAGCCAGTGTTCAAAGGTGCATCTGTATTCGCAGATTTCTATGTTGGAAAAGATAAACTTGATGCTCTTGCATCAATCAAATCTAAAGAAGAACTTATCGGCGATATCATCGCTCTATTACAAGCTCCAGCTCAACGTGTTATTGGCGCACTTACAAACGAAAGTCGCGTTTTCACAGAGCAAGCTTAAATATTAGCTTCGGCTAATCAAACAAATTTAAATATTCAATTCATTAATAATTTATAATACAATGGCAGATTTAAAAGCATTCGCTGAGCAATTGGTTAATTTAACAGTGAAAGAAGTTAATGAACTAGCTTCTATCTTAAAAGATGAGTACGGTATCGAACCAGCTGCAGCGACAGTTATGGTTTCTGGTGGCGATGGTCCAGCTGCTGCTGAAGAAAAAACAGCATTCGATGTTATTCTTAAGAGTGCAGGTGCTTCAAAATTAGCAGTAGTTAAATTAGTAAAAGATCTTACAGGTTTAGGCTTGAAAGAAGCTAAAGACTTAGTTGATGGTGCTCCAAAAGCAATCAAAGAAGGTACTACTAAGGATGACGCTGAAGGTATCAAAAAACAACTTGAAGAAGCTGGCGCTGAAGTAGAAATTAAGTAATTACTAATTCTCTTCTGTTCATCAGATACGGCATTAGGCCTGACAGTTCATGTCAGGTCTTTTCCTGTTTGTATACCACCACAATAATAGTGCTAAATTTCGGTTTAACTTATCTACCATAAACTAATTAACACGTTGGCAACTAACAATACTCAAAATCTTAGAAAGAGCTTTGCAAAAGCTAGAAGTACGGTTGAATACCCTGATTTCTTAGATATTCAAGTTCGGTCTTTCAAAGATTTTTTTCAGATTGATACTCCTGCTGAAAATAGATTCAAAGAGGGACTTTACAAAGTTTTTGCAGAAAATTTCCCAATCTCGGATTCTCGCGACAATTTTATTTTGGATTTTATCGATTACAATATCGATACACCTAAATACAATGTTGACGAAAGTATCGATCGCGGATTAACGTACGCGGTACCTCTAAAAGCAAAACTTCGTCTTACATGTAATGATAAAGACAATGAAGACTTCCAAACTATTGAGCAGGAAGTATTCCTTGGTAATATCCCATACATGACTGAACGTGGTTCTTTCGTTATAAATGGTGCTGAGCGAGTAATCGTGTCACAGTTACATCGTTCCCCAGGTGTATTCTTTGCTCAAAGCAAGCATACAAATGGAACAAAACTTTACTCTGCTAGAGTAATTCCTTTCAAAGGATCTTGGATTGAATTTGCAACAGACGTGAACAACGTGATGTTTGCATACATCGATCGTAAAAAGAAATTCCCTGTAACTACTCTATTAAGAGCAATCGGATATGGTAGTGATAAAGATATATTAGATTTGTTTGGATTGTCTGAAGAAATTGAGGCAAACAAAGCAAGCATTAAAAAAGCAATCGGTCGTAAATTAGCTGCACGTGTACTTCGTACATGGACAGAAGATTTCGTAGATGAAGATACAGGTGAAGTTGTATCTATCGATCGTAATGAAGTTCTTTTAGAACGTGATTCAGTAATTCAGGAAGCAGACATCAACGTCATTGTTGAATCTGGTTCTAAATCAATTATTGTTCACAGAGAAGATGTAAATATTGCTGATTATACAATCATCTATAATACACTTCAAAAAGATAATTCCAATTCAGAAAAAGAAGCGGTTGAGCAAATCTACCGTCAATTAAGAAATACAGACGCACCCGATGAACAAACAGCTCGTGATATTATTCACAACTTGTTTTTCAGTGATAAACGTTATGATCTTGGTGAAGTTGGACGTTATAGAATTAATAAAAAATTAGGTAGTGATATGACCAATGCGGTAAGAGTTCTTACCAAAGAAGACATCATCAATATCGTTAAATATCTAATTGGTCTTATCAACTCGCGCGCAGTTGTTGATGATATAGATCACTTGAGCAACCGTCGTGTTCGTACGATGGGTGAGCAACTTTACAGTCAGTTCAGTGTTGGTCTTGCACGTATGGCAAGAACAATCAAAGAACGTATGAATGTTCGTGATAACGAAGATTTCAAACCAGTAGATTTGATCAATGCTCGTACACTTTCCTCTGTTATCAATTCATTCTTTGGTACCAACCAATTATCTCAATTCATGGATCAAACCAATCCATTGGCTGAGATTACGCACAAAAGACGTATGTCGGCTCTTGGACCAGGTGGTTTATCTAGAGAACGTGCTGGTTTTGAAGTTCGAGATGTTCACTATACGCACTACGGTCGTTTGTGTACTATTGAAACTCCAGAAGGTCCAAACATTGGTTTGATTTCATCTCTTTGTGTTCACGCAAAAGTGAATAGCATGGGATTCATCGAAACTCCATACCGTAAGGTGAGTGAAGGTGTTGTTGATGTTAAAAACCAACCAATATATTTAACAGCAGAAGAAGAAGATGGCAGACATATCGCACAGGCAAATGCTATGTACGATGATAGCGGTAACTTCTTAAGCGATCGCATTAAAGCAAGATACGAAGGTGACTTCCCGGTTATCGGTCCAGACAAAGTTGATTTAATTGATATTGCAACAAACCAAATTGTTTCTGTTGCAGCATCTCTTATTCCATTCTTAGAGCATGATGATGCCAACCGTGCATTGATGGGCTCTAACATGCAACGTCAAGCTGTTCCATTATTAAGACCAGAAGCTCCAATTGTTGGTACAGGTTTGGAAAGACGTGTAGCAATGGATTCAAGAACATTATTAATTGCACAAGCAGATGGTGTTGTTGAGTATGTTGACGCAAATGAAATTAAAATGCGTTATGATCTTACAGACGAAGATCGTTTGGTAAGCTTCGAAACGGATGTTATTACATATAGCTTAATCAAATTTAGAAGAACCAACCAAGATACGTGTATCAACTTGAAGCCTGTAATTCAACATGGCGAAAGAGTTAAAAAGGGACAAGTATTATGTGAAGGTTATGCTACAGATAATGGAGAATTAGCATTAGGTAGAAACTTAATGGTAGCCTTCATGCCTTGGCAGGGTTATAACTTCGAAGATGCGATTGTTATAAGCGAAAAAGTTGTCCGTGATGATATCTTTACTTCTCTTCACATCGATGAATATGAATTAGAAGTTAGAGATACTAAACGTGGTGAAGAAGAATTAACTTCAGAAATTCCAAACGTTAGTGAAGATGCTGTTAAGAATCTTGACGAAAACGGCATCATCCGTACGGGTGCTGAAATTAAAGAAGGTGATATTTTAATTGGTAAGATTACCCCTAAAGGAGAATCAGATCCAACACCAGAAGAAAAACTTCTTCGTGCAATCTTTGGTGATAAAGCAGGTGATGTGAAGGATGCTTCAATGAAAGCGCCACCATCATTACGCGGTGTTGTTATTGATACAAAATTATTCTCTCGTCCTAAAAAGGATAAAGATTTACGCGCTAAATCTAAGAAACAAGTTGAGACAATAAAGGCGAAGTACAGTAAAGATCTTTTAGCATTAAGAGAGCGCATGCTGGAAAAATTGACTCTTTTATTAGAAGGACAAACTTCTCAAGGTGTTAAGCATAAATTTGGAGATGAAGTAATTTCTAAAGGTGTTAAATTCTCTCGTAAAAATATTGAGGCAAATGTCTTCCCAGACAAAAACCCTTATAGAGATGAGAGTAACTATAACGTACAAGAAGAAGCAAATTTATTAGGTGATTTGATTATTGATAATTGGACATCTGATAAAAGAATTAATGATAACGTAATTCGTCTTGTTAAAAATTATTTAACAACAAGAAATGAAACAGCTGGTAAATTCAAACGCGAGCGTTTCACACTTGAAGTTGGAGATGAATTACCTGCAGGTATCGTTCAATTAGCAAAAGTTTATATTGCTAAAAAACGTAAACTAAAAGTAGGTGATAAGATGGCTGGTCGCCACGGTAACAAAGGGGTTGTCGCTCGTATTGTTCGTGATGAAGATATGCCATTCTTAGAAGATGGAACTCCAGTAGATATCGTTCTTAACCCACTTGGTGTACCTTCACGTATGAACATCGGTCAGATCTATGAAACATTATTAGGTCTTGCTGGTAAAAAATTAGGTAGAAAATACGCAACTCCAATCTTTGATGGTGCTTCTGAAGAAGAAGTAATCAACGAATTAAGAGAAGCTGGTTTACCTACAATTGGTCGTACTAAATTGGTAGATGGTTTATCAGGAAATCCTTTTGACCAACCAGTTACTGTAGGTATCATTTACATGATGAAACTTGGTCACTTAGTTGATGATAAGATGCACGCTCGTTCAATTGGGCCATACTCTCTTATCACGCAACAACCATTGGGCGGTAAAGCGCAATTTGGTGGTCAGCGTTTCGGTGAAATGGAAGTGTGGGCACTTGAAGCATTCGGTGCAGCAAACATACTTCAAGAGATCCTTACGGTGAAATCTGATGATGTTGTTGGACGTGCTAAAACATACGAATGTATTGTTAAAGGCGAGAATCTTCCAAAACCTAACATCCCAGAATCATTCAATGTATTGGTGCATGAACTTAGGGGCTTAGCTCTTGAGATAACATTACACTAATTATAGTTTAAGAACCTTTTGGCTAACCAATAGATACAGAAAAAAATGGCGTTCAGAAAAAACAAAAAACTGAATAACGATTTCACAAAAGTGACCATCAGTCTTGCTTCACCAGAATCAATACTTGAAGGATCTCATGGTGAGGTTACACAACCTGAAACAATCAATTACAGAACATACAAACCAGAAATGGGTGGTTTGTTCTGTGAAAGAATTTTCGGTCCGGTAAAAGATTGGGAATGTCACTGCGGTAAATACAAACGTATCCGTTACAAGGGTATTATTTGTGACCGCTGTGGAGTTGAAGTAACAGAGAAAAAAGTTCGTCGTGAACGTATGGGTCACATCGAATTAGTTGTACCTGTTGCTCACATTTGGTATTTCCGTTCATTACCAAATAAAATTGGTTATTTATTAGGATTACCAACTAAAAAATTAGATATGATTATTTACTACGAACGTTATGTAGTAATTAATGCAGGTGTTGCCGCTCAAGGAGGAACACAATATTTAGATTTTTTAACTGAAGAAGAATACTTAACTTTAGTTGATACACTTCCAAAAGATAATCATTTATTAGATGATACAGATCCTCATAAATTTATTGCAAAAATGGGAGCTGAAGCGTTACAAGATTTGTTAGCGCGTTTAGAATTAGATGAATTATCTTACGAATTACGTCACAAAGCTAATACTGAAACTTCACAACAACGTAAAAACGAAGCATTAAAACGTTTACAAGTTATTGAAGCGTTCCGTGCATCTCAAGGTCATATTGAAAATAAACCTGAGTGGATGATTATTAAAACTGTTCCAGTTATTCCACCAGAATTACGTCCTTTAGTTCCATTGGATGGAGGTCGTTTTGCAACTTCAGATTTAAATGATTTATACCGTCGTGTTATTATTCGTAACAACCGTTTAAAGCGTT